>ERZ808286.136-NODE-136-length-57976-cov-5.193885_pt1 | contig 57976 bp, 47 predicted proteins | sample MGYA00521276_ERZ808286 | MGnify/ENA primary metagenome ERZ808286 (study PRJEB31516, sample SAMN03275607) | gut metagenome | biome: mammalia-associated habitat; material: feces | host: Papio cynocephalus | place: Kenya | collected 2012-08-01 ... | reverse complement strand
AAGCAGTTCTAAATCCTGGTAAGTTTTGCCCAGCACGTCATCTTTTGCAAGAAGGGCTACATCATCCTTTAAGCCTAGTGCGCATAAAACAGACACGTAAGCTCCGAACGAAACTGAAGGCTCGCCGTTTTCGATTGCCCACAATGTCGCCCGGCTTATGCCTGCTCTTTCTGAGACAAGCTGGACGGAAAGTTTCCGGCGCAGGCGTGCAAGCTTTATCTGTTCGCCGACGGTTCTTAGAGTCCTTAATATAAGAGGAGACAGCGTTACTGTTTTTTTTGCCATAACGTTTAATATTATAGACAATATTTAACAGTTGTCAAATATATTAAACGTTATTCTATTGCTGTCATAAAACAGAGGCTTTTGATAAAGAACTGATTTTTTAAATTTACAGGTTCTAGTCTATAACGACATAGAACCTTGTGTTTTGGCTATTCGTTTATTATGCCGTCTGTGCAGATGATTTTGGCAGCCATAAAATGCACCAAGCTCAATAGTCGTGACCCTTGCAGGAATTCCAACATCTGTCAAATTTATGCATAAATTAAACACAGTGTTCTCAATCCTTGTAACAGTTGATGGAATTTCTATATTTATCAAATTTGCACAGTCACAAAAAGCTTGAAACGGAATATTTTCAAGCCCCGTCGTTCTGCTTAAATCAAGATTGACTCTTGCATTTTCATTTGAACGCAATGCTTTCCTATATTTATTAGCGTAGTTTCATCAATTTCTCCAACGACACGAATGTTATAAATGCCTCCTGTGAGGTTTTCTATTACATTCACCACATTTTCCGCTTTTACTGTCCATTTTGCGTAAAGCGTGATGTCTCCTGTTTTTTCGCCTGCGTTCCAGCCGGAGAAGGTATAGCCGGTTCTAAGTGTCTTTGCGGTGGTTGTTGATTTCCCGCCTTTTGTGATAGATTGTTCCTGCATTTTCAGTCTTGTTGAATAGGGGAATTAAATATGTCGGGAAATATTTTCGGTTCGGTGTTCCGGGTCAGCACTTTCGGCGAGAGCCACGGGGCGGCGCTCGGCTGTATTATTGACGGATGTCCGTCCGGGCTGTCCGTGGATGAGGCGCGGATTCAGGCTGCGCTTGACCGCCGCCGTCCCGGCGCGAGGGATTCATCCGGAAATTCAAATCCCGCCGCGACATCAAGGAACGAGCCGGACAGGGTCGAGGTTCTGTCGGGAATAAAGGACGGAGTCACCGAGGGAACGCCGGTCGCGCTTGTAATCAGAAACACGTCCCAACATTCTGCGGATTATTCGAATCTTGCGGAGACATTCCGTCCGGGCCATGCGGATTTTACTTATGACGCGAAATACGGTTTCCGTGACTACCGCGGCGGCGGACGTTCATCCGGGCGTGAGACTGCGGCGCGTGTCGCAGCCGGTGCGGTCGCCTCCGTCCTGCTTGAGAAATACGGAATAAAGGCCACTGCTTATACCGTGCGTGCGGCCGGAGTGGATTGCGGGGAGCGCGATTTCTCGCAGATCGACATGAACATGATGCGTGCTCCTTCCGCATCGGCCGCCGGGCTTATGCTTGCCGCAGTCGAGAAGCTGCGGCTTGAAGGTGACAGCGCAGGAGGAATTGTGGAATGTACCGTTTCCGGTGTTCCTGCCGGACTGGGCGAGCCTGTGTTCGACAAGCTGGACGCGGAGCTTGCCAAGGCGGTGATGTCCGTGGGTGCTGTGAAGGGAATAGAATTCGGAGACGGATTTGCCTCGGCGGACAGCCGCGGAAGTCAGAACAATGACTGTATGCGCGCCGAGGACGGAAATCCTGTGTTCCTGTCAAACCATTCAGGCGGAATTCTCGGCGGAATCTCAAACGGAAACACAATTGTATTCAGGGCGGCGGTCAAGCCTGTTCCGAGCATATTCAAAAGTCAGCGGACTGTCCGCAGAACCGGCGGAGAATACCTGGACGCGAACCTTGAGATAAAGGGCAGGCACGATGTCTGTCTCTGTCCGCGGATTGTTCCTGTCATAGAGGCCATGGCGAATCTTGTGCTTGCCGATATGCTGCTCCGCTCAAGATGCGCGCGCGCATAGGGAGGACGGTTTTATGAGCGGCGAAAATATTCTTGAGTCAGGACTAGAAACGATAGGGCTTCCATCTGACAGGATTCCCGGAATCTGCGGAAAAATGGAGAGATACATCTCCGAGATATGTCTCTTCAACTCGGCGTACAATCTTACCAACACAAGCGACCATGACGAGCTTGCCGTGCGGCACATACTGGACTCGCTTGCCGCCGCTCCCGAAATTCTTGCTCTTGCGGAGCGGACTGGAATTCCGCCGGAAAAAATCCGGATAGGCGACATCGGTTCAGGCGGCGGACTTCCTGGAATTCCCCTTGCCGCGGCTTTTCCGGAATTCTCATTTACGCTTGTGGAGCGCATGAGCAAACGGTGCGCGTTTCTTGAGAACTGCGCCGCGGTTCTGGGGCTTAAAAATGTGTCCGTAATGAATTCCGAGGCGGAGCGTGTCCCTTCCGGAACTTTTGATATATGCGTGTTCCGCGCGTTCCGGCCGCTGGACAGAAAAATGACCGGAACGCTGCTGAAGCTTCTGCCGGACGGCGGTTTCCTGGCGGCGTACAAGGCGAAAATGGACAGCATCGGCGCGGAGATGGGCGGAATTTCGGACATCGTGCCGGAATACGAGGTGAGGAAGCTGCTTGTTCCGGGGCTTGAGGACAGCGAGCGTAATCTTGTCGTGATTCAGAAGAACAACAATATTGTGAGGTGATTTTATGAGAAAGGAAAAGACACCGGCGCAGGCTGTGGTGGAGGATGTGTGCCGCATAAAGAAGAACGAGCGTGTCCTTATAATAGCGAATCCGGAGACGAATCAGGTGGCGCAGGATCTGTATACGGCGGTCTCGGCTGCCGGCGCGGTTCCGGCTCTTGTGTTCCAGCCTCCGCGCACTTCTTTTGACAATGCCCTTCCAGAAGTCCTTGCCGCAATCGCAACGGAGCCTGACGTGTGCTTCTCAATATCATCCGTCAAGCTCGGCAAGGATCCTGCCGGCGGCGCGCGGCCGTACATCGCTGCGGACGGAGAGAAATACACCCACATCTTCGACTATCTTCTCTACGGAAAAAAGACGATGAGGGCCGTCTGGACTCCGGGAATCACGGCCGACATGATGGAACGCACGGCGGTGATTGACTATGACGAGCTTGCGAGACGCTGCCGGAAGCTTTCCGCGAAATTCAGGAATGCGGTCTCCGTCCATGTCACCGCTCCGGGAGGAACTGACGTTACGGTTCCTGTCTCCGGCCGGGAGCTTCTTTTTGACGACGGCGACTTCTCCGCGCCCGGACAGGGCGGAAACATTCCGGCCGGCGAGGTTTTCATAAGTCCGGTCGTCGGGAAAGGAGACGGAAAGGGAACGCAGGGCGTGATTGTGTATGACGGCTCAATGACGTTCAGCGACGGAGACTCGATTCTTGAGAGTCCGATTGTCTGCCGGGTGGAGGACGGTTTTGTCACGGAAATTTCCGGCGGACAGGAGGCGAAGCGGCTTCTCAGGACAATAACCGAGGCGGAGAATCTTTCCGCCGCAATGGAAAAGGACGGAAGGCTTCCGGCTGGAGAAGGCGAAATTTACAGGCGCAACGCAAGGAATATCGGCGAGCTTGGAATCGGTCTGAATCCCGCCGCGCGCATAACCGGAAACATGCTTGAGGACGAGAAGGCGTTCCATACGTGCCATTTCGCCGTCGGCGAGAACTATGACAACGACGCTCCGTCGCTTATTCATCTTGACGGCGTTGTGCGTGAGCCCACAATAGATGTGATTTATGAGGACGGACAGTCCCAGCGGATTCTTGACAGCGGAACGCTCGTCTGACGAGCACCCGCCGCGGTACGGCGATTGAAAAAAAATCACATTCAGTTTATTGTTGTCGCGTATGAAAAAAATAGAGATTTTTGATTCGACGCTGAGGGACGGCGCTCAGGGAGAGGGCATAAGTTTTTCCGTTCAGGATAAAATTCATATCTGTCAGGCACTTGACGAGCTTGGAATAGGATACATAGAGGCCGGAAATCCGGGGTCAAATCCCAAGGATATGGAATTCTTTCAGGAGATGAAGAAAATTCCTCTCAGGCACGCAAGACTCTGCGCGTTCGGCTCTACAAGGCGCAAGGACATAAAATGCGCTGAGGACTCGAATCTCCAGAGCCTTCTTGCCGCCGGAACGGATACAGTGGTCATTTTCGGAAAATCCTGGAATTTCCAGGTGACTGACATTATCCGCACGACGCTCGACGAGAATCTCGCCATGATACGCGACACCTGCCGCTTTCTCCGGGAGAACGGACGCGAGGTCTTTTATGATGCCGAGCATTTTTTTACAGCTTACGCAGAATGTCATGATTATGCGATGAGCACGCTGCAGGCCGCGGTTGACGGAGGCGCGTCCGTTCTCTGCCTCTGCGAGACAAAGGGCGGAGCCATGACCGGGGAATGTCGCGCCGCCGTTGAGGATGTCGTCAGGACATTCGGACAGAAGGCTGTCATCGGAATTCATACGCACAATGATTCGGGGCTTGCCGTGGCGAATTCCCTTGTGGCGGTGGAGGCCGGAGCGACCCATGTTCAGGGAACGCTTCTTGGATTCGGGGAGCGGACCGGAAACGCCAACCTTTCGACGATAATCGCCGACCTTCAGCTCAAGATGGGTTTTGACTGCATAGCGCCGGAGAAGATGAGGGAGCTCACATCTGTCTGCAAGCGCGTCGCGGAGATTGCGAACATAAGCCTTGATCCGCAGATGCCTTATGTCGGCGCACATTCGTTCTCTCACAAGGCCGGAATGCACATAGACGCGGTTCTCAAGAATCCGTCCGCATACGAGCATATCGCTCCGGAGGCGGTCGGAAACAGCCGCGTTTTCCTGATGAGCGAGGTGGCCGGACGCAGCACTATAATAGAGAAAATCCAGAAATTCGTGCCGCAGATACAGAAATCGGATCCGGTTGTGACGGACATAATCAACAGAATGAAGGAGCTTGAATTCCAGGGCTATCAGTTTGAGGGGGCCGACGGCAGCTTTGAGCTTCTTGTCCGCAGAATGATCGGAAAATACCAGCCGTTCTTCAAGCTGCATTATTATCAGACGAACGGCTCGAATCCGCGGCCGGAGGAAGGCGTCTGTTCCTGCGCGCAGATAAAGGTCGAGGTGGACGGACAGATTGAGGTGACGGCCGGCGAGGGCGACGGTCCGGTGAATGCGCTTGACATCGCGCTGAGGAAGGCGCTTGAGCGGTTCTATCCGCTTGTCTCCAAAATCCGCCTGACCGACTACAAGGTCCGTGTTCTTGACGGAAAATCAGCTACCGCATCACGCGTCCGTGTAATAATCGAAAGTACGGACGGCGAGATTTCCTGGACGACAGTCGGAGTCTCCTGTGACCTTATCGAAGCCTCCTGGAACGCGCTTTCCGATTCGTTTGAGTACAAGCTGATTCATGACATAGAAAAAAGGTTCAGTCGGATAATTCCCTGATGTCCGGAGCACCGTAACTGTCCGCGCAGATAAAAAAGAGAGCCGCCGGAAACTCCGGCGGCTCTCAAAAAGGAGAGGAGGAGGTAGTCATAAAAACTGTTAGATTGTTGGCTCTAGCAGCAGATGTCTGTAACATCAAAACTACATATATAACCGCGCCGCGCGGCGGAGGTTACATTAAAATTTAAAAGTTTCAAGTTCTTTCATCAGCTCCATCAGGCTTTCCTGAGTCTCGCCGGTCGTCTCGGAACTGAGCGCGACCGCATCCGAAATCCGGCGGGAGAATTCCGTTATCTGGTTCATGCTTTCATTTATGTTTTTGGTGACGGCGGTGAGGTTCCTCATTTCGGCGACAATCTGTTCTCCGCCCGAAAGCATTTCCGACGAGCCGTTCTTGACTTCGGTGGTGGAGCTGTTTATCGCATGCATGGCGTCAAGAATCTGCTGGTTTCCGGACGTGTTTTCTGTCATTGCGGCCGCAATCATGTCTTCCTGTTCCTTCACTTTCTTTGACAGCTCGTAGATGCTGGAGAATTCGTTCTGAATCTGTTTTATCGCGGACACGATTTCCTGTATCGCGCCGGAGAGGGATTTCAGGTTGTCGTCTATCGTCTTGCCCTGCGCCGTTGACTGTTCCGCAAGTTTTCTGATTTCTCCCGCCACGACCGCGAATCCTTTTCCGGCCTCGCCCGCGTGCGCCGATTCAATGGCCGCATTCATCGCAAGGAGATTCGTCCTGCTGGCGATTGTCTGAATCACGCTGCTTGCCTGGAGAATTCCCGCCGACTGCTCAAGCACCTCGTCCGCCGTCGTGACCGCTCCCTGGACAGTCCTGAGCCCCTTGTCGGATGCCTCTCCGAGGCGGTTCACGGCTTCCGATGTCTTTTCGAGTATGCTGGTGACGCTGTTTATGTTAGCCACCATTTCCTCTACGGCGGAGGACGACTGTACGACTCCTGAAGCCTGCGTCTCGATTGCCGCGTTAAGGCTCCGGATTGTGTTCATGATATGTTCCGCTGACGCGTTTGATTCTGCGACTCCGGCCGACTGGCTTTGAATCTCGTTTCTTACGTTTCCGATTGCCTCCGCGATGCTCGACACGTTCTCTTTGGTGGAATTCATGTTCACGACAAGGTCATCCGAGTGCTTTATCGTCCGTCCGGCGGAATTCTTCATCTCGGCGAAAATTCCGGACGTTATGTCGTGCAGGACGTTCATGTCGTTGCAGATTGTTCCAAGCTCGCTTCTGTTCAGCGCCCTGAGTTTTTCTATGTTGTATTCACGGTTGGCAAGCTTTTCCGCGAATTCCGCGATTCCCGCCACCATCCGCTTTACGTCAGAAATCAGGAGAATTTCCACCACCGAAAAATACACCAGTATGTAGGCGGAAATCGGAACAAGCCTCTTCATCATGAATCCGATGCCCTCGTGCACGTTGCGCGGCTGGATTACGACGGAAAAAAGAAGGAAAAGGCAGCCTATAAGCCCGAACAGCATCGTCAGGACATTGCGCTTCATCAGCGACAGCGGAATCTCCTCCTTTGAGAACGGAACGTCATGGACGGCAGGCTCGATTATCTGGACCATTATCACGAAAAACAGAAGCGAGATGTCAAAGACGATTCCTATGCAGAGCAGCATGATGCAGAGAAACGGCGACTGTGTGCCGAACGAGCGCAGGCGGATGGAATTCATTCTTATTGTCAGGCTCAGCGCCGCCGCCAGCAGAAATGCGAATGTCATGGCAATGATTATGAGGGCGGTGTAGCATTTTTTCATGACGGTGTTTATGCGTTCCGCCGACTCTCCGCTTCCGTCGTATGATTTTATGCTGTTCACAAAATAAAAGCTGACTGCGGCCGCTGTGACCGCCTCGAACAGGCAGGTGATTATGACGGGCGCGCCGGTGAACAGTTCCAAAGCTTCGGCCGTGGTGAACAGACCGTTATAAATAGAAAGGAACGGAAGGACAAGAAGAGGCGCGACAAGAATCATCGCGACCACGACGTAGGCTGCGTTTGAAAGCTGATTTCTTTCTGTTTCCATAAAATAAACTCCAGTAGTTTTTTGTCCCGGATGTGTTATTCGGGGGGGGGGAATATCTCTGAGCTATTATATTCAAATACATCCAGCTTGTAAATACAATTTAGGGTACTTGCTGAAAATTAATAATTGTCTGTCAAGGGAATTCAAAAAAGTTATAATTTTTTTATTATGAAAAAATATTGACATCCGTCCGCTGCTTCTGTATCAGTAAAGCTGCTTGTTTTTTACCCCATAAAGGCAGCGCACCCGCGCGGAACATTGCCGTTTTTCCGCGCGGGTCTTTTTCTGTGCGCCGTCATTTTTCCGTCGCAGGTAAATTCCATGTAAAGTGTATGTTCATGTTACGTTACGGATGATGTCCGGAGTTAAATTGAATGTAAATCATTCTCCGTTTCTATGGACTGTTTCCGGCGCGGAGGCTAATCTCGTCGCCGTAGGAGAGCGGGAGAAATCGGCGTTTACGTGAGGTGAAAAATGAACACAAGAAAAATTGTCTGCGGTCTGATTGCCGGAACCGCCGTGCTTGTCTCCGCCGCGGCGGATGCGGAGGTCTCTCTGACGAACAAGATCGGAACGGATGTGGTGAATGTCACGTCATCAGAGGACGGCGACGGAAATGTGGCTTCCGGCGCGAAATTTGCCGGTCTTTACGATGAGGTCACCGCCGAGGTCAAGTCGGACAGAATTTCCGCCAAGGTTAAGGCGCGTGCGCAGCTTGATGTGGACGGTGACGGAATTCCGGCAGGATTCGACTACAAGGGCTCAAAGTTTGACTGGAAGATAAAATTCTCTCCGGCGGAGAATTTCAGCGTCCATCTGAACGACAGGTTCTACATTCCCGGCTCGTATCTTCCTGTTGAGGACGACAACGTCGAGGGCGGAAATCTCGGAAGCCGCGGAGTCTCTCTCTCGTTCAGCGGAATCGAAGGTCTTCTGGTCGCCGCCACTGTTCCGTTCGGAGACGACAGCGCCGGAATGAACCGTTTTGTCACTGAAAATGCGGACGGCGCCGGTGAATTCTCGTTCAGGACAGGATTCGGCGCGTCATATTCTCCGGCCGGATTCATTACAGTGGGAGCCGCCGTGCACAATGCCGGACTTTCATCTTTCGGAGCCGGAGTCTACGCCTCCTCGGAGCCTCTTGACGGACTTGAGGTCAAGGCCGGCTATTCCTACAACAACAATTATGACGGCGGCGGAAAAATCTGCGGAGTCGCCGGAAAACATCAGCTGAATGCCGCAGCTGTATTCGGGGCGGACGCGCTGTCTCTCGCGCTTGATTTTCTTGCCGACACGGACGGAAAATTCTACACCGGACTTCTTGCCGGCTGGAGTTTTACCGATGTTGTATCGGCGCAGGCCGTATTCACTGCAAAGGCCGCATGGTCAGATGTTCCGGCAGGAATTTTCGCCGTAAAGCCGTCGGTCTCCTTCAAGCCGGGACTTGGAACAGTGACTGTCGGAGCGGAAGCTGAATTCTCATCCTCGGCGTTCGGACTGAAATTCCCGGTCTACTGGAAGGTGTCCATTTAGTCCGCTGATTATTGATGATTACGTGGGGCCGTCCGGATTCCTCCTTTCCGGGCGGCCTCATTTTTTTTGTTTTGCTGCGGCTTATTTTATTCTTGTGAAGGTCACATATCTGTAGGGGATTTCCGCCTGAATCACCGGCCCTTCCGTCCGGACAAATGAATTCCTGTCGAATTCCGGAAAGAATGTGTCGCCGCTGAACCGTGCCAGGATTTCGGTTATATGGAGCACGTCGGCGGAACTGATTGTCTGCCTGTAGATTTCCTCTCCGCCCGCGACGATGACGTCATTTCCGCATAGGGCGGCGGCCTCTCCGATTGAGCGGGCCAGAATGCATCCGTCAGGAACCGAGTCCAGGCTTTTTGACACGACGACGAGCGTGCAGTACGGAAGCGCGTGTCCTATCTCGGAGAAGGACTTCCGCCCCATGATTATCCGCTTTCCCGCCGTGATTTTTTTGAATCTGTCGCGTTCGGACGGAATTCTCCACGGAATTTTTCCGCGGCATCCGATTGTCCTGTTCTCGTCGTAGGCCGCAACAAGCGAAATCATTTTAAGCGTTTATCTCGACCAGCGTGGCGACCCTTTCCCGCGGCGCATACACGCTTCTCGCATTTCTGTACGGATTGTTGAAGTTGTGAATCTGCTCGCTGAGCCTCTCAAGGTGGACGCGCAGAAGCTCCCTGTTGAACCTGTTCTGCTCAAGGACTTTCTGCTGCAGGCTGTCAAGCTCGTTCTGCAGCCTTCCGATTGACTCTGCCTCCGGACCGTCTTCCGCCGGATTTCCGTGAATGTACATCGCCCTCATCGGGACAATCACTTTCTGCAGGCTTTCGATGTTTCCCACGACCTGCTGCTCGATCTGCGTGTGGATAAAGACCGCGTCCGGATTGTCCGAATTTATCGAATCCTGCTGCTTTTCCAGAACCTCAAGATATTCCTTGAATTTGTCGCGCTGCTGTTCAAGAAGGGCGCGCAGTCGTCTAAGCACGGCGACCCTTTCGTCAAGTTCATTCTGTGTCATCTGAATTCTCCCGTTCAGCCCTGTATGTTCAGGACATTCTCTGTTTTCTGGACCGGTGCGGCCGTGTTCGCCGTGCTGCTGGCTATTTTCCGCCAGGATTCGGCAAGCTCGCCTAGCATGTTCAGCACGAACGATATTTTCTGCCTGTCGTGGTTTATTCCCGCGCTTATAAGCTCTTCGTTGAAATACACGTAAAGCGACATCAGGTTGCGTGCGAGGTCTCCGCCTTTCTCCATGTCCAGCGAGACCTGAAGCTCCGTTATTATTGTCTGTGTCTTCTGGATCAACGCTCCGAATTTCTCGATGTTGCCGGGTTTTATCTTTCCGTCGCTCTCGAAAAGATTCAGCGCGGCCGTAAGCTGCCTGATTGCGCCCTCGTAAAGGAGCACCACGAGCCTTCCCTGACTTGCCGTGCTGATGTTCGTTCTCTGATATGCGTTGTAGACGCTGCTGTAGCCCATTGACGTCTCCTCCGGACAATGATGATTTTATGGTTTTTCTGATTTTCGGAGCGGCGGAGAAAAACTTTACAGAAACATGATCCAGCGATGCTCCGCGCTTGACAAAATTCGGGGGAGGGCAGATTTTTCTTGGGCAAAAATGCCGCCTGGCCCTGTAATCTTGTTTTGCGGAATTATTTATCGACAATCGCGCTCAATATCGGTATATTAGACAGAAGGACAGACTTCACTTCTGACCCCGATTTTTACAGAGGTTTTTATGAGCGAAAAAGAGAATCAGAATCCTGAAAACAATACTCCGGACGACATGGATCCGTACAAATTCTTCAAATTTGCCGGTCCTGAAAGCGGTGACGGCGGAGATGACGACAAGAACAGACACAAGAAGGAGAGGAAGAGCCAGCTCTTTGCTGTCGTGCTTTTCGCGCTTTTCGCGGTGCTTATCGGTGTCCAGGCGCTTACAGCCGCCCGGAGCGACAATCTTGTCGATTTTTCGGAATTCAAGCACAAGGTGCAGACCGGCGAGATAGTATACGTGGAGATGGGAGAGAATTATTTTGTAGGATACGGTCCTGTCACCGAAGTTCCGCAGGACAGCGGCAAGGGCTATCAGATAATCAGGTCGATAACGCAGAGCTCCCGCAATGAATACCGGACGGCGGCAGTTCTTATGCAGAGTTTTATTGACTTTCTTGACGAGAACGGCGTTCAGTACAAATTCGTGATAAAGCAGAACAACTATCTGCTGCAGCTGCTTCTGAACCTGATATTTCCGTTCGGACTCCTTGCGCTTATGTATTTCTTCCTTTTCAGGAAAATCGGCGGCGGAACAGGCGGCATGGGCAGCGTGTTCAATGTGGGGCAGTCAAGGGCAAAAGCCGTGGACGAAGGCAAGGTGAAAACACGTTTCTCCGATGTGGCGGGCGTGGATGAGGCAAAGGCCGAGCTTGTCGAGGTTGTTGACTTCCTGAAGGAGCCGAAAAAATACACCGACATCGGAGGCAAAATTCCGAAAGGCGTCCTTCTTGTGGGACCGCCCGGAACCGGAAAGACGCTTCTTGCGCGTGCTGTCGCGGGAGAGGCCGGAGTTCCGTTCTTCCGGATAAGCGGTTCAGATTTTGTCGAGATGTTCGTCGGAGTCGGCGCAAGCCGCGTGAGGGATCTTTTCAGACAGGCGCGCGAGAAAGCTCCGTGCATAATATTCATAGATGAGCTTGACGCGATCGGCAAAAGCAGGGTGAACAATCTTGGCGGAAATGACGAGCGCGAGCAGACGTTGAACCAGCTGCTTGTCGAGATGGACGGATTCGACAACGAGAAGGGACTGATTATTCTTGCCGCCACGAACCGCCCGGATATTCTTGATCCGGCGCTTCTCAGGCCGGGACGCTTTGACAGGCAGGTTGTTGTTGACCGCCCGGACGTGAAGGGAAGGGAGGCGATTCTTGCCATTCATGCCAAGAATGTCAAGATTGACAGCGATGTGAATTTCGGGACGATTGCCCATTCGACGGCAGGTTTTTCCGGCGCTGATCTTGCCAACATTGTGAACGAGGCGGCGCTTCTGGCTGTACGCGCCGGCCGTAAAAAGGTTTCCATGGCCGATTTCGACGAGGCCGTGGAGAAGACGATGGTCGGACTCCAGAAAAAGACGAGGGTCGTGAACGAGGAGGAGCGCAAAATTGTGGCTTACCATGAGACGGGACACGCTCTTGTCGCCGCGTTCACTCCCGGAAGCGATCCTGTCCACAAGATAACGATTATTCCGCGCGGAATGGGGGCGCTCGGCTATACCATGCAGCTTCCGTCCGAGGACACATATCTCAAGAGCAAGAAAAAACTGCTCGGCGAGGTTGACGTGATGCTCGGAGGACGCGCGGCGGAGCAGATTATATTCGGCGAGGTTTCCACCGGAGCCGCGAATGACATTCAGCGTGCCACCGATACTGTCAGAAGCATGATAACAAGCTACGGAATGAGCGACAGGTTCTTCAACATGACGCTCGGCAAGAGCGGTCAGGGCTACGGATCAGGCGAGCCGGAGCTTGTGCGCGAATATTCCGAGAACACGCAGCAGTATATTGACGACGAGATTGCGGCTACATTGAAGGAACGTTACGGTCATGTCCTTGAGATGCTTTCCTCGCACCGTGCGCTGCTTGAGTATATCGCAGTCAGGCTGCTTGAGAAGGAGACGATGGAAGGCAAGGAATTCGAGGAGATTGTGAAGGCCGAGAACCATTGTCTGGAGCTTGAGAACAAGGCCTCTGAGAATCCGGAGAGTCCGGAATCGGTTGACTGTAATCCGCAAGTTGAATAGAATGACGGAGTTAAACTTTTGGGAATAATATATGAATAAATCTGTCTTTCGTCGGCTTGCCGTGTGCGTCGTCGTTCTTTTGAATTCCCTGTGCCTTTGTGCTCAGGGAATCACTACTGCCGGCGCATATTTTAAGTCCGTTTCTGAATTTTACGGTTCCATCAAGGATTATGAAGTCAATTTCGAGATAAGGATAGGAAAACAGGAGTCGGCCGGAAGGCTTTCGTTCAAGGCTCCTGACCTGCTCAGAATGGACTACACGAATCCGCAGAATCAGGTGATTGTGTTCAACGGCGATATGCTGACAATCTATCTTCCAGGTTCGTCGGCCGTTCTTCAGCAGCAGATTCAGCAGGACGGAGGAAGCGGCGCCTCATCCCTTGCGACTCCGCAGGGGCTTTCTCTTATGAGCCGTTACTACACTGTCGCCTACGAGTCCGGCCAGACTCCGGAGCCGCTTGACGAGGGCTCCGATGAGAACGTGGTGAAATTTGTTCTCAGCAGAAAAAGCGCGGCCGAGGCGTTCCGTTATATAAAGCTTGCCGTGGATCCGTCTACAAAACTCATCAGGCGCATAAATGCCGTAACTCCGAAGGGCGAGGAATTTGTCTTTGACTTTTACGATTACGCCCTGAATCAGGGAATATCGGATCAGCGTTTTATTTATGATGCGCCGTCTTCCGCAAATAATTTCAATAATTTCTTGTTCTCGGAGTAAAGGACTGACATGGAAAGCTACGGCGGAATTCTTAGGAAAAAACGCGAAGAGAAGAATCTGGATATAGACCGCATATCAAGGGAAATTTCGATAGACCGCAAATATCTTGCCGCATTGGAGGAGGAGGACAGCTCCGTCTTTCCCGGCGAGGCGTATCTTACCGGTTTTCTGCGGAATTATTCCGATTATCTTGATGCCGACACCGATTTCGTAATGAAGCTTTATCATAACAAGCAGCTTCAGGAAGCTCCTATGCCGGCTGAGCTGCTGAAAAAATCCCGGCCGCCGTTTCTGATTCCTTCGGTGATAATATCCGTTGTCGTTCTTGTCGGTTTTGCGGTTCTGATTTTTTTTCTGCTCCGGGGAAAAAACCGCAGAGAGGATGAGTCTGAAGTCGTAATCTCAAACAGGACGGGCGCGAAGCAGTATGAGCTTGGCGACGATAAATTAGTTCAGCGTGTCTACAAAGGTGATCAGTTTCTGATTCCGACCGACAGCGGAAAGATAGTTCTTACTGTCCGCGATACGCTCGGCTCGTTCGGACTGGACACTCCTGCCGGCATCTTCTACACCGACCTTGCCGAGGAGAACGAGATGGACATAAACGGAGACTCAAAGCCGGATATTATTGTCTATGTTTCGGATATATCCAGAACGGACGCATCGCGCGGAGCCGAGGTCAGTGTCCTGATGCGTCACGGAGGCTCCGGCTTCCTTACGGGAATTCCTGCAGAGGAGATTCCTCTTATCAGCGACATAAAGATAACTCATGCTCCTAAAGTCATTCTTGAGGACAACCGCGCATATCCGTTCACGTTGAACGCGAGTTTCCGTTCTCCGTGCCTTTTCAGGGACCGTGTGGACAACGGAAAATCCGTCGAGTCATATTTTTCACGCGGAGAAATTTTTACGGCCACTCCGCGCAACGGAATCCGCCTGTGGATTTCAAACATAAACAACGTGAAATTTACTGTTGTGGCGGATTCTCGTACATTTGATCTTGATATAGGAAAAGCCGGTCAGGTTGTGGTCGAGGACATAAAATGGATAAAGGACACCGACGGCAAATACAAACTGGTGGTGATTGAGCTTGACTGACAGATTTTTTATTGACCAGCACGGATGTGCCAAAAATCAGATAGACGGCGAGCTTATTGCGGGACTTCTGACCGGCGCGGGAATGGTTCAGACTTTCTCGCCGGAAGAAGCGTCGCTTATAATTGTAAATTCATGCGGTTTTATTGAATCGGCGAAAAAGGAGTCGCTTGACGCGGTCTGTTCGATAAGAGCCGCCTATCCAGGCGCGAAAATTCTTCTTGCCGGATGTCTGGCCCAGCGTTATGCCTCCGAGCTTGAGGAGTCGATGCCGGAGCTTGACGGAATTTTCGGAAACGGAAAACTTGATTCCGTCGTCCAGGCGGCTGAGCGCATTCTCCGCGGCGAGCGGGTGAAGGAAGTCTATGCGCAGGAGGGCGTCTGCGCGGGGGCAAGGCCGGTTCTGTTCAATTACCGCGGAAGCGCGTTTGTCAAAATCACCGAGGGATGCAGCAACCATTGTTCATTCTGCGCGATTCCTCTTATCCGCGGCGAGCTGCGCAGCCGTACGGCGGATGATATTGCTGATGAGATAAGGCAGCTTGTGGAAGGCGGAATTTACGAGATTAATCTTGTCGGGCAGGATCTTGCGGCTTACGGAACCGGAGCGGCGGACAACGTTTTCGGAGACGGACGTACCGCTCTTCCGGTGGTTGATGCGGACGGAAACAACCTTGGAACCGCGGCGGAATCCGGGCTTTGCAGGCTTCTGCGCAGGATAAGCGGAATTCCCGGAGATTTTACAGTCCGCCTTCTGTACATTCATCCTGATCATTTTAACAGGGACATAATTCCGGTGATAAAATCGGATTCCCGTTTTCTGCGCTATTTCGACATTCCTTTTCAGAGCGGGGATGACCGCATAATCAGGGCGATGAACAGAAAAGGTTCGGCGGCCTCGTATATCGCTCTAGCGGAAATGCTTCGTGAGGAGCTGCCCGGATGTGTCCTGAGGACAACTTTTCTGACGGGCTTTCCCGGAGAGACATCCGCGGAGGCTGATAACACCTGCTCGTTCCTGAAAAAACTCAAAAGCGACTGGTCCGGATGTTTCCCCTACAGCAGGGAGGAGGATACGCCGGCGTATTCGATGAAAAGACGCGTGTCCTCAAGGGAGGCGGAACGCCGGGCCGCGGAGCTTGGACACATTCAGTCCGAGATAACGGCGGCTGCGCTCAGAAAATATGTGGGCACGGAGACTGATGTGCTTGTCGAGGAGATTGTCCGTGCTGATGAAGGCGTGACTGACGGACTTGCAATCGGACGCGCCTGGTTTCAGGCTCCAGAGGTGGACGGAAATGTCGTGATAAGATACGAATCTGAGCTTCCCGCCGAGTCGGAGGCTGTTTCTCCCGGAAATGTCGTCCGTGTCCGGATTCTTGCGGTTGCCGGAGTGGATCTTGACGCGCGTTTTCTGTCGCCGGTCAGAACCGCCTGCGGCGGCGGAAGGTTCAAGTTCCTTTATGAATGACAGGCTCCGCGAATCCATAGAGCTTCTTAATCCTGAGCAGAAAGCTGCGGTCGTCCACGGAAATTCTCCGCTGCTGATTCTTGCCGGAGCAGGTTCGGGCAAGACCCGCGTAATAACAACAAAAATAGCGTATCTTATAAATGAATGTCATGTCGCGCCGGAGGCGGTTCTTTCCGTCACTTTTACGAAAAAGGCCGCGGATGAGATGCGTACACGTGCGGTCGCCCTTGAGCGGAGCGCGTCGGCCTCGCAGATAAGGACGTTCCATTCGTTCGGCGCATGGTTTCTTCGCAGATATGCCGAAGCCGCCGGTGTCGAGCCGTCATTCACGGTGTATGATGATGATGATATGGCCGCGCTCGTGAAAAAGGCTGTTCCGTCACTTTCCACGCGGGAGGCGAATCTTGCCGCCCGGCAGATTTCTCTTGCAAAGGATTACTGTCTTTTTCCTGAGGATGATCTGTCGGAGATTGCCGGCGAGCTGGATCTTCCGGAAATCTATTCGGCCTACGAGAAAAGGCTCCGCGCCACAGGAAACGTCGATTTCGGTGATCTGATAATGCTTCCGGTCAGGGTGATGGATTCGAATCCTCATATTGCGGGCAGCATACATTCGAGGTTCAGCGTGATAATGGTGGATGAATATCAGGACTCCAACATCGCGCAGTTCCGTCTTCTTGACAGAATTTCCGGAGCCGGAGACAAGTCAGGAGCTTATGTATGCGTCGTCGGTGATGACGATCAGTCAATCTACAAATTCCGCGGTGCGGAAGTCAGGAATATCCTTGAATTTCCGGAGCATTTTCCGGGAACCAAAATAATCAGACTGGAGCGCAATTACCGCTCTACCGCCGGAATCCTGAATGCCGCGGGGCTTGTCGTGGCGAACAACAGCGGGCGGCTCGGCAAGACGCTTTCTGCCGCGCGCGGGGACGGCGGAACTCCTGTTCTCGCGTTTGTTCCGGATCAGGAGGCGGAGGCGGTTTTCGTCTCGGAGCTTATAAAAAAATCCCTCCGTGGCGGAAGCGGATTCTCGGACTGGGCTGTGCTCTACAGGACGAACGCGCAGTCGCTCTGCTTCGAGAAGGAATTCCTGCACAGAAAAATTCCGTATAAAGTTGTCGGATCGCTGAAATTCTATGAGCGCGAGGAGATAAAGGACACGCTTGCCTACCTTGCGCTCTGCGCTAATCCGCGGGATGAGATTGCGTTCCGCCGTGTCGTGAACAAGCCCTCACGGGGAATCGGCGAGAAGACCCAGGACAGGATTGCCGGAGCCGCGCGCGAGGAGGACGGAACGACAGGAAGTCTTGTGGATGCCGCTGAGTCACTTGCCGGAGCGTTTCCGAAGAAGGCCCGGACAGGAACCGAAGAATTCTGCCGGATTATGAAGGAAATCAGGGAAGGCTTCTCTGCCGGCGGAGGGCTTTCCGATTTTATCCGCCGGGTTATAGCCGCCACCGGACTTGACGAGTATCACCGTTCCAAGGACGAGATTGACGGAACCCAGAGGGCGGCCAATCTGCAGGAACTTGTGAACAGCGCTGTCGTATATGAATGTTCGCCGGACGGACTTACCGCTTTTCTTGACGCTATAAATCTTGACCGTTCGCTTGAGATTCAGGAGGGGGAGGCTTCCTCCGACTGTGTCACGCTTATAACAGTCCACAACACAAAGGGACTTGAATTCCGAAAGGTTGTCATAACCGGACTTGAGGAGGGCGTTTTTCCCCGCCAGGACAAGACCGGCGCCGATTTGGAGGAGGAGCGCAGGCTTTTTTATGTCGGAATAACGCGTGCCCAGGACGAGCTTTATGTGACATCCGCGGCAAAACGCTGTCTTTATGGCGCATGGCAGTACATGAAGCCGAGCCGTTTTCTCGGCGAGGCCGCGTCGGCATTTTCCGTCATCGGAGCCAGACCTGCTGGATTCTCCTGCTCAGCCTCCGGCGCGGGGACGGGCGCAGACGGCAGGAAATCCGCTCCGGGGGACGTTTACGGGGAAAAGGCCGAAATTGCCGGAAAATGGCGCAGGGGAACAAAGATATACAGCGATGACTGGGGCTACGGAATAATATCAAAGTCATATATGAGGGACGGAGAATTTGTCATAGAGGTTCAGTTCGAGACCGGAGCGGCAAAGAAATTTCTGCCTGAATATCAGGGAAATTCGCTGATGGCTGTAAGGGACTAGCGGAATTTATATGTTTGCGTGGTGGAAGAAAATATGGAAAAGAAGAAATATACAATAGGCCTGCTTGTTGATTATCTTGTCTCCGAATATACGGACGGACTTTATGACGGAATGGCGGAATGTTGCCGTGACATGGATATGAACATGATGCTTTTTCCTATGTCCCAGCTTGGATGTATGTCGATGGGCTTTGACTATCAGTATGCCGCGGTAACAGCCCTTGCTACGGAGAAAAATATCGACGGCGTGGTTATGACGTCAGGAACCCAGATTCATTCAGTCACCCTGGACACGCTCAGCTCATATATACGCTCGTTCAGACCTCTTCCTGTCGTGAATATCTCCATTCCGGTGCCGGGAATTCCGTCGGTTGTGGTAGACTGCCGCAAGGCCTGCTCGGATCTGGTCGATTATCTTGTCGATATATGCGGATGCGGACGCTTCGGAGTAATGGGCGTGGACAGTGCTTCCTCCGAGGTTCACGAGAGGATGGATGTGTTCATGTCGTCTCTGGCCGGCCACGGAATCACCGCGGACAGCATTGTCGTGTGGAATGCAAAATTCACGGCTGATTCCGCTGCCGCGGAGCTTGACCGGTATGTGTCCGGCGGCGGAAAACTTGATTTTGACGCGATAATTGCCCTTAATGACGATATGGCTTTTGGCGTTATGGATTTCTGCCGCGGCGCCGGCCTGGAGATTCCCGAAGACATTCTCGTCACTGGATTTGATGACATTCAGCGAGCCTCGTTCTCAAGTCCTTCCCTGACGACGGTGAATCAGCAGCTTTTCAGGCAGGGCTATGCCGCTGCGGCGGCTCTGAGAAGCCTGATTGAGGGAAAATCCGTTCCTCCGGTTCAGGTGATTCATGCCAAGGCGGTTCTCCGCGAATCGACCGGAAAAATTCCTCCGTCATTTTTCTCTACGGATATAATCGAGAGGGACGACACTTCCAAATTCTCATGCAACACGAAATTCACTGTCCTTGAATGGTTCAACAGAAAGAACCAGCTTTACCGTGCCGCGAGATATTATACCGACTGTCAGTACATAACCACGATGTGGGACCTGAAGGGCAGGATAAACTACGATCTCAAGGCTTTTGGAATTTCGTCCGGCGCGATCGTCCTGTACGAATCGCCTGTCGAGATGAAGACGGGCTTTGAGTATTTCAATCTTCCCCACTGCGCATATCTTATGTCTGCCTTTGACAAGGACAGCGGCTTTTATTTCCTTTCGCCTGAGTCTCCGGAATTCTTCAATCCGAATGACGGAATGCTTCCTCCTGGGATACGGAAATTTTTTACCGGCGAGACAATCGCCATGCCACTGTTCTATCAGGCGTTCCAGTACGGTTACATGATTATAAACCGCGGTTCATACGATATGGCCTGCTATGATATTTTCGGAAAGACAGTTTCCTATCTGCTTGCGACCGTAAAGTCATATTCGGAGATTGAGCGCGAGAAAAGCCACATCATCGCCGAAAACGAGAAGCTGAACAGGGTCGCGCATACGGACGAGCTGACCGGAATACGCAACCGCCGCGGCTTTATGGATGACGGAAACGAGATGATGAGGTATTCCGAGCGGATGGGGCTGTCCGGTTTTGTGATTTACTGCGACATGGACGGATTGAAAAAAATAAACGACACCTACGGGCACGATGCCGGTGACCGCGCCATAACCGCCGAGGCAAAAATCCTTGAGGCGAGCTTCAGAAAGAACGACATAGTGGCGCGCATAGCCGGTGATGAATTCGCCGTAATAGGCCAGGGGCTTACGGAAGCCGTGTTCGAGCGCATACGCCGGGTCATAGACACGGAATGCCGCCGCTGGACCGAGAAGAACGGCGCTCCGTTCCGTCTGTCGATAAGCATGGGATATGTGAAATTTCCGGACGAGAAGCTCGGCTACAAGCTTTCAAATCTTATGGCCGAAGCGGATTCTTCGCTTTATATGGACAAGCGGAAGCACCATGCCGAGGCCAGAGCCGCCGGCGAGAAGGCGGCTTCCGGCAAATAAATTGACCGCCGGAAGAATTTTCCGTTCGTTCCTGCGTGTCAGAATCCGAGGCTTTCGCCGACGACAACCACCTTTATTCTGCCTTCCGGCCGGCACAGCCGTGTCTCAACAATGTACGAGCAGATGCTGTCCTTCGCCGTGCAGTCTCCGCAGAATCCTGTGGCCGTGCATGGAGTCTCTCCTCCGAACCTTTGGGCGTTCACCGGTGCGGCCGTGTGTCTTGCGCGGAAAACGGCCTCGTCAAGGCTGTCCGCAAGTTTGTTCATTCCGCAGACTACAATAACGCTTTTCGGGCCGAATGACATCGCCGCGACCCGGTTTCCGTTTGCGTCCACATTCACAAGCTCCCCGTCCTTTGTGACCGCATTTGTGCCTGTAAGGAACGTGTCGGCGGTAAGCGACATTCTCATGGCCGACATCCTTTCCTCCGGAGTAGCCGCCGTATCCCTGTCGAAAATTTTCTGTCCGCGCGCACGGAGTTTCTCCTTTATTCCGAGCGCATCGACCGAGGCCGAGCCTCCGTATCCGACCGAATCTGTTTCCGAAATCATGGACATGATTTTTTCGGCCGCCTCCTTCGCCGTGGAAAAATAATACGCCTCAAAGTGTCTAGCTTTCAGAGCCTTTACCAGGTTTTTTCCTGCCTTTCCGTTTCTTGCCTGTTCCGGTGTCACCTTTTTTGCCTCCTGCGGTTTTCTGTCTGCCTGCGGTGATTTTTTTTATGGAATCCATCTTCTGTCTTGCAATCATCTGGTTGTATTCGTTTGTTCCGGAATCATGCGCGTATGCGAACAGATATGAATTTATCTTGAATTTGTTGTCATCGTAAAGATTTATTGACTTGTAGAGCGCCCTGTAGTATCCGAGCAGCTGCATCTTGAATGCAATCATGGTTGAGAATTTTATCTGTGATTCGCAGATGCTTCCGAGTCTCTTCACGTAATAATAGAGATGGTCGTTTATCACGGAGATTTTCCGCGTGTACTGCATATATTCAAGGTTGAACAGAAAATCCTCGCACCATCTGTAGCGCGGCGAGCAGTAGATGTGCCTCCCTTTTATGATGGAGGTTCTGTAGCATTTGTTCCAGAGAACGCCGAAATAAAAGTCCGCCGGAGAATCCGCCATCTCCCCGGCGAATTCTTCCCTTGTCATGACGGAATTTCTCTTTATGGTCGCCATGGGAATCTTCACCGTGTTGATTATCCTGTTGAATCCGGAGACAACCATGTCGGAGCCGTCGGATTCCGCCCGCTCCACGAATTTCCGGACCGCATCGCTTCTGAACCAGTCATCGCTGTCCGAGAACATTATGTATTTTCCTGTCGCCATGCGGATTCCCTTGTTCCTTGCCCTTGAGACTCCGCTGTTCTTCTGTGTTATCAGCCTGAACCTGCTGTCCCTGTTAAGGTATTTCGCGCAGATTTCCGGTGAATGGTCAGTGCTTCCGTCATCCACCATGATGATTTCGAGGTTTCTGTAGGTCTGGCGCATAAGCGCCACAAGACACCGCTCAAGATAGCACTGCGCGTTGTATACGGGAATTATTATGCTTACAAGCGGCTCGTTCAGTTCCATCTGCGGAGAATTTCTACCAGTCACGCTGGATGTAGGTCGCCTTAGGACGCGCGGTTATGTCCACGCGGCGGTTCTGGGCGCGTCCCTCCTCCGTGGCATTTGTCGCGACGGGCATCGTTCCTCCGTATCCTTTGTACGTGAAAATCGACTCGTCTAGTCCGCAGTCAACGAGCGCCCTCATGACGGTGCGCGTCCTTTCGATTGACAGGTTGAGCTGTCCGGCCGGTTTGCCTACGTCGGCGGTGTGTCCTTCGATTAGGACGGTGTAGCTTCCGTCCGAGGCAAGCTGGGCGAGTTTTTCGGCTATTGCCTGTATGCGTTCCTTTTCCGACGGAAGAAGCTCAGGCGAGTCGGGATAGAATTTCAGGTCAACGGAGAAGAGGATTCCGTTCAGCGACTCGGTGACCGTGACATCCGGAATCCTGTTCTCGTAGAAATACTGTCTTATAGTTCCGTAGTTCACATAGTATGAGTCGTCCTTCTGGGGAACGCTGATTTTTGTTATCAGATTTTTCCGGTCAAGCAGGATGACGACTTTTCCTTCCTCAAGCAGCTTCAGATTCTGCGGAACGGAAAGAATTTTCAGGGCGTCGTCCCTTTTTATCACTGGATCCGTCCTGTTGCGTCCGTACACCTGAACCGCGCGTATGTAAAGCGGATCCGTTCCGATTCGGCCGTCCAGACGCGGGGAGTCCTCAGCAAAGTCGTAGGCGACGATTCCGTTCTCCAGCGCCTTGTCCGGAAGAACCATGTTCCTCTCGTAGACGGAATTCATCTGGTCGTCCCAGATTCTCGGAAAAAAAGCCGGAAAGGTCTCGCTGTCAACGTATTCTCCGTGTACCGGACGTGTTCCGCGCGCGTCTATTATTATTCCGCTGTACGCTCTTGACGGAACGCTGTCTAGGGGAATTTCCTGCCGGTATGCCTGCGTGTGTTTTATGAGCTGCCGTGCGATTCTGTCTATTCCGAGCGTGTTAGTCGTGTTCAGGCTCCTCATGTCCCTTGTGAACACGTCCGGAGTCTTGTGGCCTTCCATTATGAAATCCGTCACCTGGTCAACGGAAAGAGTTTCGCCGGTAACCTCGTCGGCAAGATATTTCGTAGAGTCAGAAAAAAGCGACAGGAGCGCGGGCTGAATAAGTTTGGGCATTCTTGTTCTGATCGCAGCGGACGCGCTTTTCTTTCCGGACGGCATTGAGAGTCCGGTTTTCCCGGTGTCGAGAGATATTTCCGTTCTGAAAGTGCGTGTTATCCAGTTCACATCGCTTGTCGCCTCAAGCATTGTCTCTGCCGAGAGAGTTCCGTGAATCGCCATCACCGCGGATATGGCTGCCGTGATTGATTTTCTGAATCTGAATTTTCTCATAATTATGTTTAAATATCGTGTCATTTTGACGGAATATAAAGGATTTTTCCGATTCTGAGAATCGCGTTCTCCTCTATTCCGTTTATGTCGCAGATTGAGCTGACGGATACGCCGAATCTCCGGGATATTGCCCAGAGCGAGTCGCCTGCCACAACCTTGTACTTGAATGGAAATTCTATCGGGCTGACCGCCGCGAGCGCGTCCACAGCTGTCTGCTTCATTCCGGCAGGAAGCCTTATCTTTGACTCTCTTGACGGATGCGTCATTCCTTTTACGAACGACGGATTCAGCTCCCTGAGCACGGCGGAATCCATCCTCATCTCCTGGGCAAGGCGGTTCAATGAATATGCCTTTGTCACTGTCAGGTAGTCGAAAATTCCGTTCGTCTCGTTGTAAAGCTTTTCAAATTCCTCCTGATGGTCAGGAATCTCCACGCCGTAATAGCTGCTGTTCAGGGCAAGATCCGCAACGGCAAGCAGCTTTGGCACGTACTGGGCCGTCTGGAGCGGAATCAGGGAATTCTCGCACAGATACCAGAAGTCCTTCTTCGGTGATTTTTTGAGCGCGCGGGACATGGCTCCGGCTCCGCAGTTGTATGCCGCAATCGCAATGAGCCAGTCTCCGAAATAGTTGTAGTTGTCCTCAAGTTTTTTGAGCGCCGCGTCGGTTGATTTCCACGGATCAAGCCTTTCGTCCACGAATTCATTCAGCGTGAGAAACGGCCGGACGCTGTTTTCCATGAACTGCCACATTCCCAGCGCGCCGGAGCTTGATTTTGCCGATGTCTTGTAGTTTGACTCGATTACCGGAAGATATTCGAGCACGGCGGGCAGATTCTTCTCCTGGATGGATTTGCGCACGTAGAGCCGGTACGGAAGCGCGGCCTCCAGTTCGTCGTGCAGCCGTTTGTTCCATTTTTTTGTCAGGAACTGCCTTCTGAATTTTTCCGTCTCCGGCCTGTCCGCTCCGGGAAGGTCAATCTGTCTGTATTCAGGTCCGGAATTCTTCTGCGGCCCGTCCTGTCCTGATTGTCCGGCCTGTTCGCCGGATTCAGCTTCTCCGTCCGGGGCGGCGGCGGAATCAGTGCTTATGTCATCTTCGGGACGCTCTTCCGGAGGAATTTCTCCGGATCCGGCAGAATCAGTTGCTTCCGCGGAATCCGTAGCGTTCAGCCCAAGCTCCGCGACGGCGGCCTTGTCTACGCTGGTTTCTTCCGCCGGAACATGGAATGTGACCGCTGTGAGCAGCAGGGCGCATAGAAGTGTCTTTTGAATTCTCATCGCGGTCATCAGAGTTTGTTGCCTATGTAGATTCCGGCCCATTCCCAGTTTCCGTGGATGTCGGGGTCAACAGGAAAATTCACCTTTCTGAAATACAGATACCAGACCGACACGTAGCGGCTCCAGCCCCAGGTTTTCAGATATGCCTCGTTCGGATTCGATGTCTCGTCAAGCGTCTCGCTGTATCTGACGCGGTTTCCCTGCATGAAGCTTTTCATAGAGAATTCCTCCTGGGAATTCGCATCCGTCTCGTCCTGTTTCCATGACATCGAGAAGAAATTCACCTTCGCCTTGTATCTGTCCAGCGCGCGCCAGTCGTAGTTCCTTATCGCCCTCTTTACTGCGGATTCCAGCGCGCTCAGGCTCTCAAAAGTCCAGTCCTTTGATGAGTTGTTGAAATCCACCAGATGTCGTGCGTTCTTGTATGCGTCCGGTTCACCCGGAATCTGGATTGTCGTCGCGTCAGGCTGTTTCAGGAAAAGATTGTATGTCTTCAGAGCCTGCTCCCACTGGTTGTCGTTCTCGTATTCCATCGCCAGCCGCAGATACAGCTCGGTGGTGTTTATGTCCTGCGGAAAACGGCTTATCAGGTCATTGAAGTATTTTATCCTGTGCGCCGGTGTCTTGCTTATCTGAATCAGATTCTGCAGACAGAGGAAATGAATCGACTTTCCCTTTATCATGAGATCCTGGCAGTGGTTCAGAATTCTGTCGAAATAATATTCGGCCACCGGCTCCGCATTCATTGAAAGATATGAGTATGCCGTCATCAGAAGCCAGTAGGAGTTGTATATGTCATCCGGATTTTTTTCAACAATGTCGGTCAGAAGCAGGATTGTCCCCTGATAGTCGTTGAGCGAGAGGAGATTTCCTGCCATCTGGTTTATGAGCGCATAGCGCTGCTTTGAATCAAGTGTTCCGCTGTCAAGCAGGCTCTTTAGCTCCGCCTGTTTTTCCTGAATCGGATTTTTATTTTTGGTCTGCGCCGGACTGCATGAAGTCAGAAAAACTGATGCGGTTATATGTACAATTAATAGAAGAATAATTGTATTTTTAAATTTCATTTTTTTAATTTAGCATAGTGATTTGTTATTGTAAAGATTAACTTTTATGGTGTATTCTGTTGCAGGAGCGATTCAGATGAAGAAAAACAGCACGAAAATTCTTGATTTTATAGTTGCCGCGGGTATTGTGTTTTTCACCGTTTTCTTTGCATTCGTTCTCGGCGCGGCGGACAGAAACAGCGGTGTATCATCGGTGCTTATGGCTGTGCTGCAGATTGCCGTCGGAGCTGTTTTTGTGGCTGTCGCTGTGTTTCTTTCCGGCAAGGCATATCACCTTTTCTGCGGAATTCTGCTTGCGCTTTGCGGGTGTGTCATTCTAGTTGATATGTGTTCCCCGTCTCCGTACACGATGCTGAGGCTTTGGCCGGTGTTCGGGCTTGTCTCCGGAGTCGCGCTTCTTGTCTCCGGACGTTTCAGGTATGGAAAATTCAGCCCCGGATTTGTCATTCCTTCCGCGGCGTTCGTTTTGTGCGGTCTGTTTTTCATGCTTTTCTCATTCGACATAATAAAAATTCCGTTCAGGGTCTTCTTTTCGGTCGCAGGCCCTGTTCTTGCCGTGATTGTATGCGCCGCAATAGCCGCTGTCTTTTTTATCCAGAAAAAGAAGCGCCGCCTCATTATTGACGGAGAGGAGCCGGAAGTTTTTGATGACGAGGGGATGATTTTTGACGATTCCGGTGAATGAAATTGCGTGATTCCGTCCGCTGCTCCTGGAAAAACGTTATGCTCATATTTTTGGCCGTGGTTTTCTGTACGGCCGGAATTTGTCATGCCCAGACATCATCCGGAGCGGACGGACGCATGTCGATTCAGCTTCCGGGCGGCAGAAACCGCAGGGGCGGCTATTTCGGCAGGATAAGGCCGGAGATTCTTGCCGGAGTGGAGAACGGATCGCCGGATTCAATCAGACAGGCGATGGAAATGCTCCGGAAAAACGTTTCGGAATATACGGAGAACGAGAAGGTTCTGACGGCCGTATCCGCCGAGATAATGAGAATCGTGTGGCCCTCCGCCCGTGTGACCTGGGATGTGTTTGAGCTTTCGGAGGACACGCCGTATATGGGCGCGATAAATTCCGCAAGGAACGGAATTTACGATTCAAGCACCGGAAATGTGGATTTTCTGACGACAGTTCTGCCGTCGCTTGTTCTTGTGGCTTCTCCGTCCGCCCGCGCGGATTATTATGAGCTTTCGGAGAATGCGTTGCGGAAGGCTCTTGCAATCCGTCCCGGCTCGGTTCTCGCCGAGTATCTTTTTGGAATTCTTTGCGAGCGTCAGCAGCGTTGGAGTGAGGCTCAGGAGCATTTTTCTGCGGCATATTCGTCTGCTCCGGGCTGCATCGAGATTTCAGTCGCATTTGCCAGAATGCTTACCAGGACCGGAGATTATTCGGGGGCGGAGAGAATTCTTTCTTCGCTTCCGGCTGACGGGCCTGATGCCGGGACGGTTCTGCGTCAGAGGGCGTTCACGGCTTTTTCCGCCGGTGATTATTCCGCCGCGGAGGAATATGTGGCCAGGGTTCTTCAGCAGTCGCCGAATGACCTGGAATTCGTGCTTTTCCGTGCGAAAATTCTCATAAGAAAAAAGGATTATATCCATGCGGTCTCCCTGCTGGACGTTTATTCAAGATATGATTCGGATTCACTTGAATACCTTCTGCTGAGGGCGGAGGTTCAGCTTGACTGGAGCCGCAACTACACGGCGGCCGCATCGACGGTTGAGCGGATTCTTCGTCTTTATCCGGACAGCACCGACGCGATGCTGCTTGCCGCGCGCATTTCATCTGCCACGGATTCTCCTGTCGGCGGAAAATATGCCGATGAGCTTGCCGCGGAAGTTCTTGAGAAAAGACCCGGCGACAGCCAGGCGATGGAGTACGCGCTGAGCGGGTTCATGCAGCGCGGAAACTGGCAGGATGCGTATAAAATCAGCTCTGCGCTTGTCAGGACGGATCCGGTTCAGCCGGGGGTAATCATGAGCCATGTGACGGTATGCGTTAATCTGGGGCTTATGAAGGAGGCCCTTGATTTTGCTTCCGCCATGCACAGGAAATTTCCGGACGACGAGACCGCTACTATGGCTTATGTCCTTGCCCTCTCATCCGCCCAAAAACGTGACGCCGCCGTTTCCGAGCTGAATTCAATGCTTGCGGCAGGCCAGCCGACGGCGGTCCGCAGCTACATCTATTACCGGCGGAGTTTTCTCCAATATTCGGACGACTATGCGCTTTCGGATCTCCGCTCAAGCCTTAACGAGAAGATAAATGTGGATGCGCTTTTCCGCCTTTACGAGATTTATTTTGAACGCAAGGATTATTACAAGGCTCAGTATTATCTGCGCCAGGTGATTGCGATGAAGCCGAATGACACTTCCGTAAAGAAACTGAACGAGGCTCTTACGCTGCTGATGAAGTAGATGAAGCGACATGTGCGTGTCCATGCGTTTACTGAATCCGGGAATTCTGCTATAGTAGCCGCTGAGGTAAATCAGATGTCCCGTGAAAAAATTGTTGTTCTTGATTTTGGAAGCCAGTATGCGCATCTTATCGCCAAACGTTTCCGTATGCTCGGTTATTATTCCGAGATTGCGCTTCCGTCCGCACCGCTCTCCGCATTTGACGGAGCAAGAGGAATCGTGTTTTCCGGCGGTCCGAGTTCTGTTTACGGCGACAAGACTCCGGAATTCAACAGCGGAATTCTTTCGCTTGATGTTCCGGTTCTGGGACTATGTTACGGACATTACATTGTTCAGCAGGGATACGGCGGCAAGGTGGGAAAGGCCGAGACGGGCGAATTCGGATTTGCGGAGCTTCATCTGTCTCCGGATGTGAAGTGTCCTCTTTTTGAGGGAATAGCTCCGGTTCAGCAGGTATGGATGAGCCATCAGGACTGCGTTCTTGCTCCGGGCGAGGGATTTGAGGTTGTGGGCAGCACGAAGGACTGTCCCTATGCCGCGCTTCAGAATCTTGCGCTCAGACGTTTCTCGCTTCAGTTTCATTGTGAGGTGAAGGATACTCCTTGTGGAGACACTATATTCTCGAATTTCGCGCGTTTCTGCGGGATGGAGAAGAACTGGGATCAGGATACGGTGCTCGGCCTGATTGTTGAGAACATAAAGAAGGATGCCGCAGGGAAGAATGTTCTCCTTTTTTTGAGCGGAGGAGTTGACAGTACGATAACATTTGCCCTCCTTAACAGGGCGCTGGGACAGGATCGCGTGCTGGGACTTCATATCGACAATGGTTTTATGCGCAAAAACGAATCCGCCAAGGTTGCGGAGGCTTACCGCAAATTCGGATTCACGAATTTCATTGTCGAGGATGCGTCCGAAAGTTTTCTTAAGGCGGTGGCGGGGCTTTCCGATCCGCAGAAAAAGCGGATGGCTGTAGGCGAGAATTTCATCACCGTCCGCAACGAGGTTGTGGCGCGGCAGAAACTGGACGAGAACCAATGGCTGCTTGCGCAGGGAACGCTTTATCCGGACATAATCGAATCGGGCGGAACAAAAAATTCCAATGTCATAAAGACTCATCACAACCGCGTGTCAGGAATCCAGAGTCTTATAGAGAAGGGGCTGATAATCGAGCCGATAAAGGAGCTCTACAAGGATGAGGTGCGCGCGATCGGAAAGAAGCTCGGTCTGGATCCGTCGCTCGTAATGCGACATCCGTTTCCGGGGCCGGGACTTTCAATCAACGTGCTCTGCTCCGATGGAAAATTTTCCGATAAGGACAGGGATGATTTTGCCGCCGCGGAGAAGGAGCTTGACGGAATCGCCGTAACGGAATTCTGTCCGAAATGTTCCGCCTCGATGAGAAAGTCTGTTCTTCCTGTCCGTTCCGTTGGAGTTCAGGGGGATTTCAGGACATACCGTTTTCCTGCCGTGCTGGCGTTCGCCCGGGACGCGGACGGATTTTATCATGTTCCGAAAAAATGGGAAAAAATCGAAGCCGCTTCAAGCCATATAACAAACAGCGCGTCGCTCATAAACCGTACCGTAATAAAGCTCTGGCAGAATCCGTCGGTTGAGGACGCTTCCATGGGAATTCAGGAAGGCTGGTGCGACAGAAGACGTCTTGACCAGCTGCGCGAGGTGGATGACATAATGCTTTCCGAGCTTCACGGATCCGGCTGGTACGACAGGATATTCCAGCACCTCACCATAGATTTGCCTTTCGCCTCGTCCGCTGACCGCGCATCGTTTGTGCTGCGCCCTGTATGCAGCGAGGATGTGATGACGGCGCGTTTTGCCCATCTTCCGCTGGAGCTTCTGGACAGAATCGCAAGACGGATTGCCGCCCTGCCTTTTGTTGATGCCCTGTATTACGACGTCACCAACAAGCCGCCGGCAACATTCGGCTGGGAATAACGGCGGCAGGGAATCCCGTGCTGCAATGAAGAATCATCGGTACTGCCGCCTGTCGTGAGGATGAAGAATCGTTGCGCCGATTTCTGACAAATCGGCGGGCGGCAGAGAATCCCATGCTGCAATGAAGAATCATCAGTACTGCCGCCATTGAATCAGACCCGAAAATGCTTTACAATGGGCTGCATGGGCGATGTCGTAAAAAAGCATGGACTTGTTTATTCCGCTGATATGCATACGCTGGTCGGAATTGATTCGGATTCAGGTGAATTCAGCGGCCGTATCCCTTTCGGTGTTCATTTTATTGCGGACGGGCTGTTTTCCTGCTGCCCGTATCAGTCTGTCTCTTTGCCAGATTCCGTCAGAACATTGACGCCGTGTCTGTTTGAGAATTCAAAGAAACTTGAGAAGGTTAAGCTTCCGAGGGAACTTGAATCTCTTCCTCCGTATCTGTTTTCCGGCTGCACCGCGCTGACCAGAATTTCAATGCCGGATTCTTCCTGCGATTTCTCCGAAGGTCTTTTCTCCGGCTGCTCATCGCTTGCGGAGCTGCCGTTCCGTCCCGGAGTCAAATCCCTTCCCGACAATGTCGCCTCCGGCTGTACCGCCCTGCGCTCGCTGGTGATTCCGGAAGGTGTTGTCTCCATTGGCGAGAACGCCTTTTCCGGCTGCACATCGCTTGAATCCCTTGTGATTCCCGCCTCGATTGTAAGAATTGACAGTACGGCTTTTTCCGGCTGCACGGCTCTGAGGAGCATAAGAATTTCGCCTGAGAATTCCGCGTTTTATCTGAATCCGGATGACGGCTCGCTTTATTCAAAAAGCGGACATCAGTGCGCCGTAAAAGTCAGTCTGCACGTTCCTGCTTCCGTCTCGTTCTTCAATCCGGAGCTTGATGATGAGGCTGATATTCCCGACGGGGAGGATTTCGACGAGGAAGACGATACTTTCAGCGCGGAGATCGGGGCGGCTGACGGGGAGCTTTCTGCGCTTGGAGATGAGGACGGGAATTCCTCCGCTCCGGTGTCTGGCGGAAATGAGCTTGAAACAGTTCCAGTTTCGGAAAATAAATTGATGGAGAATAGTAAAATGGAAGAAAACAGCAGTGTTGATGTGGATTCGGTTTTTGCCGACATAATGAATGACGAGAAGACTAGAAATGAGCAGTTTTCCGGAGATGTCGCGGCCGGTGATAAAGAGGTGGAAATTCTGTCGGAGATGATGGATGTTATGAATGATGAGCCGCCGGCATCGCATGGCGCTGAGGTTACGGCCGATGAGCTTGAGCATCTTTTTGCCGGTTCCGACTCAGGCTCCGGAAATTCGGCTCAGCCCGAATCCGATGACAGTTTTATGAGTACGGACGACTGCCTGTCTGTTGACGGCAAGACGAAAATTCTTGTTGACTCGGCGGAAGTCAGCAGGGTGATGAATTTCACGCCGGAAGGGACGCCTCCTTCTGAGCCGGAGCTTTTTGTAATCGCCGAAAATCTTGCGGTGACATCTGACGGAACAAAAACATTCTCCGAAAAGCTCGTTAAATGCTGCGAGTCATTTGCTTCCGTTCAGGATCTCAAGCGCGTTATTCTGCTCTATGGGCTTCCTCTTGACAATGAGGAATTCAATCAGTTCTATTATCATTTTATGGGCAAGAAAAATGTTGTCCTTGCCTGCGCTGCCGGCTCGCCGTCCCAGCTTTCTCCGTACTGCCGCAAAATCTGTGATGCGTCAAGAATCAGTCTTGGCCGCAGCGACATGAACGAGCAGCGCAGAAAAATCGGAATAAAAAATGACACTCTGATAAAACTTGTTATTCAGGATAAATATTGATTATATCGAGGTTCGACTATGACAAAAAAAAGTGATAATGCCTGTAAAGGTGTTGCCCGCGCGCCGCACCGCTCTCTTTTTTATGCTTCGGGTTATACTGATGAGGAATTGAATCAGCCGCTGGTTGGTGTTATCTGCGCAAAAAATGAACTTATTCCGGGGCACATTGAACTTGACCGGATTGCGGAGGCTGTTAAGGCTGGCGTTAGAATGGCTGGCGGAACTCCGATTGAATTTCCTGCGATTGGCGTTTGCGACGGAATCGCGATGGGCCACGAGGGAATGAAATATTCGCTTGTAACACGCGAGCTTATTGCAGACAGCGTTGAATGTGTTGCAAAAGCTCACCAGTTTGACGCTCTTGTTATGATTCCTAACTGCGACAAGATTGTTCCTGGAATGCTGATGGCTGCCGCACGCCTTGATTTGCCGACTATTTTTGTTTCTGGCGGTCCGATGATGCCGGGTCATCTTCCTGGAAATGACAAGTCGAATCCTTATTCGGGCAAGAATCTTTCGCTTACTGATATGTTTGAGGCGGTTGGCGGTCTTGCGGTCGGAAAAATCACCGAGGAGCAGCTTAAGGAAATGGAGCATCGCGCTTGTCCGGGCTGTGGCGCCTGCTCGGGAATGTTCACCGCGAATTCAATGAACTGTCTTACTGAGGTTCTTGGGCTTGGACTTCCTGGAAACGGAACAATTCCTGCCGTAACAGGTGAACGAATCGCGCTTGCAAAGCACGCTGGTATGGCTGTTATGAATTTGTATAAAAAAGGAATTACTGCCCGGGCGATGATGACGGCTGAAAATTTCTGCAATGCGTTGACTGCGGATATGGCGCTCGGATGTTCTTCCAACACAATGCTGCACGTTCCGGCTATTGCGCACGAGGCTGGAATTGACATTGACTTGCACGAGGTTAATAAAATTTCTGAGCGGACTCCAAATCTTTGCCACTTGGCTCCTGCAGGCCACACTTTTATGTGCGAGCTGGATGATGCGGGCGGTGTTCAGGCGGTTTTGGCAGAGCTTGCAAAAAAGAACCTTATAAATACCTCTTTGATTACCGCCACAGGAAAAACAATCGCGGAAAATATTGCCGGCGTTAAAAACCGCAATCCTGAAATTCTTCGCCCGATTGAAAATCCGTTCAGCGACAACGGCGGAATTGCGATTCTGTTCGGAAATCTTGCCCCGAACGGAACAGTTGTAAAACGTTCAGCCTGCGCTCCTGAGCTTATGCACCACACAGGACCTGCTCGCGTGTTCAACGATGAAAGCGAGGCGATGGAAGCTGTTCAGAAATCCCAGATTAAGCCGGGCGATGTTGTTGTAATCCGCTACGAAGGGCCAAAAGGCGGTCCTGGAATGCGCGAGATGCTTGCGGTTACAGCGGCACTTGCAGGTCAGGGCTTGGACAAGCAGGTTGCGCTTATCACTGACGGACGTTTTAGTGGCGCTACAAGAGGTGCTTCTCTTGGACACTGCTCGCCAGAAGCGGCTGTTGGCGGTCCGATTGCGCTCGTTCAGGAAGGCGACAAAATCACGCTCGACATAAACAATTACAAGATTCATCTTGAAGTAAGCGACGAGGAGCTTGCCGCACGCAAAGCAAAATGGGTTGCCCCTGAGCCAAAAGTAAAAACCGGCTATCTTGCGCGCTACGCAAAATTGGTTTCCAGTGCCGATAAAGGCGCAATATTGCAGTAGAAGTATTTGCGAGTTTATCGAAAGATAAACTCGGTAAGCAGCCGTAGGCTGCGACCAGACAAAGGCGCGATTCTTCAGTAGCCAATGTTTCGCGAGTTTGCCATTCGGCAAACTCGGTAAGCAGCCGCAGGCTGCGATGAATTTATCGACACGGCCGGTGAATTCTGCTATACTTCTGCATAAATTTTTACAGTTCGTGCAGGATGTTTTAGATGACAAAATATATTTTTATTACCGGCGGCGTTGTTTCCGGCTTAGGAAAGGGAATCGCCGCGGCCTCAATCGGTCTTATCCTGAAAAGCCGCGGCTTCAAGGTTGTGAACCAGAAATTTGATCCGTATCTCAACATAGATCCCGGAACAATGAACCCGATTCAGCACGGCGAGGTTTTTGTCACAGACGATGGAGCCGAGACAGATCTTGATCTCGGACATTATGAGCGTTTTACCGACGCGTCGCTTTCCCAGTCATCAAATACAACTGCCGGGCGGGTCTATCTTTCCGTGCTGAACAAGGAGCGTGAGGGCGGATTTCACGGCGGAACAGTCCAGGTCATACCGAATATCACTGAGGAAATTCTCCGGCGTATGCTGCTTTCCACGGAAGAGACAAACGCCGATGTTGTCATAACGGAAATCGGAGGAACTGTAGGAGACATAGAGTCCCTTCCGTTCATCGAGGCGATCCGTCAGATGAAATACAGGGTCGGGGAGGAGAACTGCTGTTATATTCATCTTACGCTTGTTCCCTTCATAAAAACCGCCGCCCAGATAAAGACAAAACCGACACAGCACAGCGTCAAGGAGCTTCAGGAGCTTGGAATAAAGCCGGATATACTTATGCTCCGTACTGAACATCCTATTGACAGCACGACACGGGAACGCCTTGCCGCATTCTGCAATGTCGATACAAGCGACATAATACAGAACCTGAATGCGCATTCGATATATGAGGTTCCGCTCCAGATGGAGAAGGAGGAACTTGGACAGGCGGTCTGCAGGGTGCTCGGACTCAAGAACACAAAATCCGATCTGAGGGAATGGACGGCCATGGTTGACCGCTACAACAATCCCAAACGCACAGTCAGGATTGCTCTTGTCGGAAAATATGTCGAGCTTCATGACGCGTATCTCTCCGTCGTGGAATCGCTGACCCACGGCGGAATCTGCAACGAGGCGGAAGTCATAATCGACTGGGTCGATTCGGAGTCGCTTACGGACAGGACTGTCGCGGCGGAACGGCTTCGGGATGCCGACGGAATCATTGTTCCAGGCGGTTTCGGTCTGCGCGGAATAGAGGGAATGATAATGGCCGCGGAATTTGCAAGGGTGAACAAGGTTCCTTATCTTGGAATATGTCTGGGAATGCAGATTCTTGTGATTGAATATGCGCGGAATGTTCTTGGCTATGCGGACGCTAATTCCACTGAAATGGACAAAAACACGGCTCATCCGGTGATTGATCTGATGCCCGACCAGAACGGAAAGATACTCGGAGGAACATTGCGGCTTGGAAAGTATGAATGCAGGGTGGCTCCGGGGACGCTTACCGAAAAGGCATACGGCTCGGATGTCATCTGGGAGCGTCACCGTCACCGCTATGAATTCAACAATGCATTCCGGGATGAGCTGGAGAAGGCGGGACTTGTGATTGCCGGTATAAATCCGGAGCGTAATCTCGTTGAGGTCTGCGAGGTTTCAGGTCATCCCTGGATGGTCGGAGCGCAGTTTCATCCTGAATTCAAGAGCCGCCCGGACAAGGCAGGCCCGCTTTTCCGGGAATTCATAAAGGCATCCTGCGGCGGAAAATAGCCGCGGAAATCAGAAAGTTCCGTCTGGAGATGACGGAACTTTTTTTTCATCTGCGGCCCAGGATAAAGGCTTTCCGGTTCATCTCCAGAAACTGCGGCTTCACAAGCTTTTCAATCGCGTTGAGCCATGCCTCTTCGGTGAAGTCAAGGTATTTTGACAGTCTTCCCATGAGGACTATGTTTACCGATTTCGCGGTTCCGGCCTGCTCCGCAAGCGCAAGGCAGTCAACCGGATCTACCTTGAATCCCTCGTTCCTGAGCGTGTCAAGCAGATTCTCCGGATATTCTGCCGCGCCCGTAATCACAGGCATCGGATCTATCTCCTGGGTGTTCACGATTATCTGCCCGTCCTTTTTGAGGAATTCAGTGTAGCGCGCGGCCTCAAGCTGTTCAAACGATACAATGAAGTCTGCCTCTCCCCTGTCAACGACAGGAGAATATACTTTGTCACCGTAACGCACATAGGTGACTACGCTTCCTCCGCGCTGGCTCATTCCGTGGACTTCCGAAACCTTCACGTCAAGTCCGGCATCAAGTATCACCCGGCCAAGTGTCTTGCTCGCGAGAAGCGCTCCCTGACCGCCGACTCCGGTTATCATTATGTTCTTTACCATGGTTTCCTCCGTTCCCTGTTATTTCAGCGCGTCAAACTTGCACATCTGCACGCATACTCCGCAGCCAGTGCAGAGTGTCCTGTCAATCTTCGCCTTTCCGTCCTTGATTGCGATTGCCGGACAGCCGATTTTCATGCACATCCTGCAGGATCTGCATTTTCCGCTGTCAACTTTGAGCGGAGGCTTCGTTTTTACTTCCTTTAGCAGAACGCACGGCCTGCGGCTTATTATTACGCTTGGCTCATCCGCTGCGAGCTCCTCTTTTACGGCCGCCTCACATTCCGCGATATTGTACGGATCCACGACACGGACTCTTCTTATCCCCATGGCGGACACAAGCTTCTCAAGGTCTATTTTGCCGGCAGGCTCGCCGTAGAGGTTTTTTCCTGTGGTCGGGTTCTGCTGATGTCCTGTCATTCCGGTGATTGAGTTGTCCACGATTATGACGGTCGAATTTGACTGGTTGTAGGCTATGTTCGCAAGTCCCGTCATTCCTGAATGCATGAACGTCGAGTCTCCGATTATCGCGACGGTTTTTCCCTCTGAATCATGGCCGAGCGCCTTGTTGAATCCGTGCAGTGACGAGACGGATGCTCCCATGCACAGCGTCATGTCCATTGCCGAAAGCGGAGCTACAGAGCCGAGAGTGTAGCAGCCTATGTCTCCGAGAACGGTGACGCGGAGTTTCGAGAGCGCATAGAAAATTCCACGGTGCGGACAGCCTGCGCACATTATCGGCGGACGGACAGGAATTTCCGCCGAAGTCTTTCTTGATTCCGGAACCGCTTTTCCGAATGCCGCGGCGATCATGTTCTGGCTGAATTCTCCGCATACAGGAAGAATGTCTTTTCCGTGAGCCTCAATTCCGAGCGACCGGCAGAAATTCTCGATTATCGGATCAAGTTCTTCTATTATATACACGTTTTTTACAGAGGCGGCAAATTCGCGGATCATTTTTTCAGGAAGGGGAAAGACCATTCCGAGCTTCAGGATGCTCACGCTGTCTCCGAAGACTTCCTTGGCATACTGATAGCAGGTGGATGACGTGATGATTCCGATTTCGGCTCCGCCTGCCTCAATTCTGTTTATTCCCGATGTCTCGGACCATGCGGCGATGTCCTTCAGCCGCTGCTCCAGGACGGGATGCCGGCGGATTGCGTTTGCCGGCGCCATCACGTATTTTGCGATGTTCTTCTCATATTTTCTGACAGGAATCTCCTTCCTTTCGGACGGCTCCACCACGCTCTGTGAATGTGCGATTCTTGTGCACATTTTATAGAGCACAGGGGTGTCGAATTTTTCGGAAATCTCGAAGGCCTTTTTCGCGAATTCCAGCGCCTCGGCTGAGTCTGCCGGTTCCAGCATCGGAATTTTTGATGCCGCCGCATAGTGCCTGGAGTCCTGCTCGTTCTGCGAGGAATGCATTCCCGGATCATCGGCGACTCCTATCACAAGCCCGGCGTTTACCCCCGTGTATGCTGTCGTGAAAAGCGGATCCGCCGCGACGTTCAGGCCGACGTGCTTCATCGCGCAGAAGGCGCGTTTTCCTGCAAGAGACGCGCCGAATGCGGTTTCAAGCGCGACCTTCTCGTTCGGTGCCCATTCGCAGTAAATTTCCTTGAATTTCGCCGCTTCTTCAGTGATTTCGGTGCTGGGAGTTCCGGGATAACTTGATATTACGGAACATCCGGCTTCAAAAAGTCCGCGGGCTGCCGCCGCGTTCCCCAACATAAGCTGTTTCATCGTTATGTTTCCTTGATTTATCAGAAAATTTGTGTTCAGCAATTTTATACGTTTTTCGGGCGTGTGTACAGACTTCACATTCCGGGTGTGGAATGGGGACGCGCGTCGCTGTCCTGTTGACTTTTTATACTGATTTAAGTATAACTGAAGAGAATTAAATATTATTAAATGGAGTTTGCGGAATGGAAAAGACTATAGCCCTGATTCCCGGCGATGGAATCGGTCCTGATGTTGTGGACGAGGCCGTAAAGGTTCTCAATGCGGTGGCAAATAAATTCGGTCATAAGTTCACCTATAAAAACGTGATTGCCGGCGGAAAGGCGATTGATATGTTCAGGAATCCGCTTCCGAAGGATCAGCTGGATATATGTCTCCATTCTGATTCGGTTCTTCTCGGTGCTGTCGGCGGTCCGAAGTGGGATGATGTGGATCCGTCAATCCGCCCGGAAAAGGCGCTGCTCGGTCTGCGCGGCGGAATGAAGGTCTATGCGAATCTCCGCCCTGCCGTGATGTTCCCTCAGCTGAAGGCCGCGTGTCCGCTCAAGGACGAGGTTGCCGGAGACGGTCTTGATATTCTTATCGTGCGCGAGCTTACAGGTGGAATTTATTTTGGCGACCGTGGAATTTCTCCTGATGGAAACACCGCATGGGACACTGAAAAATATACCTGGAACGAGATTGAGCGTATTGTCCGTCTCGGATTTGAGGCTGCTCAGGGAAGAAAGAAGCGTCTCTGTGTCGTGGACAAGGCCAATATTCTTAATTCCAGCCGTTTGTGGAGAAAGGTGACGGAATCCGTGAAAGGGGATTATCCGGATGTCGAGCTGAACTATCTTTACATAGACAATGCCGCCATGCAGCTTGTGCGCAATCCGCAGCAGTTCGATGTTATCGCCACGAGCAATATGTTCGGCGACATTCTTTCTGACGAGGCGAGCCAGATTACAGGTTCAATCGGAATGTTGGCTTCCGCATCTCTTGGTGACGGAACAGGTCCGGGACTTTATGAGCCGATTCACGGTTCCGCCCCTGACATTGCGGGAAAAAATCTTGCCAATCCTCTTGCGACCATTCTTTCGGCCGCAATGCTGCTCCGGTATGACTTCAAACTTGAGACAGAGGCTAAGGCGATTGAGGATGCGGTTCAGGCGGTTCTGAATGAAGGCTGGCGCACCGGTGATATTGCCGGAAATGTTGATGCCGTCCGTGCCGCAGGAAAGCTTGTCGGAACAAAAGAGATGGGTCAGCTCGTGGTTGACAGAATTTAAATTGTGCTGCCGTTTTTCCGGCGCATTTTGTCCGCGGAGAAGGCGCGAAATATCTGCCTGATTTCCGCGGATTTTTTTTTGCGATGCAGCTCAATCCCATCCGCTCATTCTTGTTGAAAAAATAGCGTTTTCTTATTAAAGTATAAATATTCGGATCGGCATAATCCGCCGCTCCGTGAAAAAGCCCCAAGTTTTGGAGAGCCTTCCGAATTCCGTGTTTCGGGCGGAATTTCTTACCAGTTTTTAGGAAAACAGATGGAAAATAAAGAAAATGATGCCGCAGTTGCGGTTCCTGTAAGAATAGGAATAGATGTAGGTTCAACGACGGTAAAAATCGCTGTGCTTGCAGATGATGATAGTCTTGTGTACAGCGATTATCAGCGTCACCGTGCCGATATACGTTCCACGATAATAAATGTTGTCGGCAAAGCCCTTGATATAATAGAAGAAAAATTTCCGGCCGGAGAATCGCAGCCGGTCAGCGTCAAGGTGACAGGTTCAGGCGGACTTTCGGTGTCCCAGTGGCTGAACATTCCCTTTATTCAGGAAGTGATAGCGGCGACTACGGCTGTCAAAAAACTGATTCCCCAGACGGATGTGGTGATAGAGCTTGGCGGCGAGGATGCGAAGATAACTTATTTCCGCGGCGGAGTGGAGCAGAGGATGAACGGAACCTGTGCCGGCGGAACCGGTGCGTTCATAGATCAGATGGCCGCGCTTCTTGAGACGGATGCTGCCGGTCTGAATGAGCTTGCGCGCAGCGCCACCCAGATTTATCCGATCGCCGCGCGCTGCGGTGTGTTTGCCAAGACGGATGTCCAACCGCTTATAAACGAAGGGGCGCGCCGCGAGGATATTGCCGCATCCATCTATCAGGCGGTGGTGAATCAGACGATTTCAGGCCTTGCCTGCGGCAAGCCGATCCGCGGTCATGTGGCTTTTCTAGGCGGTCCGCTTCATTTCATGGACCAGCTGCGCGAGCGATTTATAAAGACACTGAAGCTTAAGGACGACGAGATAATTGTTCCGGAGAATTCCCAGCTTTTTGTCGCATCCGGCTGTGCGTATTCCGCGGAACGTAAAATCCGCTGCGCGGACGGATCCGATTTTCATTTTCCGTCCGTCCGTGAATTCCGTGACAGTCTGCGTAATCTTGTCGGCGCCGAGCTTTCCGAGGTTCAGCGTCTTGAGCCGCTTTTCAGGAATCAGGAGGAGCTTGATGAGTTCAGGACACGTCACGGCTCCGAGAAGGCATTGCGCGGAAATCTTTCGGAAACCCACGGCCCGGTTTTTCTGGGACTTGATGCAGGCTCAACTACGACAAAGGCGGTTCTTGTAGATACGGAGGGAAGAATTCTCTGGAATTTCTACGCCGCAAATGCGGGGAATCCTGTGGAGCTTGCCGTCAAGGTGCTGAAGGAGCTTTACCGCCAGCTTCCTGATGATGTCTATATCGCACGGGCTGTCTCGACCGGCTACGGCGAGGTTCTGTTTCAGTCGGCGTTCGGAGTTGACGCCGGAGAGGTTGAGACGATAACCCATTACCGCGCCGCGAATTTTTTTGTGCCCGGTGTTGAGTTTCTTCTTGACATCGGCGGACAGGACATGAAATGTCTGCGGATGAAGGACGGAGCGATTGTTTCCATCCAGCTGAACGAGGCCTGCTCGTCTGGCTGCGGAAGTTTTCTTGACAATTTTGCCCGGACAATGGGCATGGACATAAAGGAATTCAGCAGGATCGCGCTTCTTGCGGAAAAGCCCGTCGATCTGGGAAGCCGCTGTACGGTATTTATGAACAGCCGTGTAAAGCAGGCTCAGAAGGAAGGCTCGTCCGTTGCGGATATTTCAGCGGGGCTTTCCTATTCCGTCATCAAGAACGCTCTTTTCAAGGTGATAAAGCTCCGGAAGGCGAGCGACATAGGAACAAAAATCGTCGTGCAGGGCGGCACTTTCAACAATGATGCTGTTCTGCGTGCATTTGAGAAAATCGCCGGGGTGAACGTATTCCGTCCGGATGTCGCCGGGCTTATGGGCGCATACGGTTCAGCCCTTATCGCATACGACCAGTGGAGAGATTTGACCGCGCCTAAACCTGGCGAGCCGGAGAATACATTCCACGAGATTCGTTCCGCAATAGCTTCGCTGGAGGAGCTTGAGAATTTCCATGTGGATCTTGAGCTCAAGAGATGCGGAAAATGTCAGAACAACTGTCTTCTTACAATAAATACATTCTCCACCGGTACGGCCGAGCGGAAATTTGTAACGGGAAACCGCTGTGAGCGCGGAGCGGAAGTAGGAGCGAATGTCCTTGCCGCGAGCAACAGGGAATCGGCGCTTGACAATCCGGAAGAGAAGATGCCGAATCTGTTTGAATGGAAATACAGGCGTCTGTTCAGCTATGTTCCGCGGAAAAAGGAGGATGCTCCTCTCGGTGAGGTCGGAATTCCCCGTGTCCTCAATATGTATGAGAATTATCCGCTGTGGTTCACATTCTTCAATGAGCTTGGATTCAGGGTTGTCCTGTCGCAGCGTTCCTCGCGCAAAGTGTACGAGAAGGGCCTTGAGTCCATTCCCTCCGAATCAGTCTGCTATCCGGGAAAAATTTCGCACGGCCATCTTGAGTCGCTGATTCAGCAGGGCGTGAAATTCATATTCTATCCGTGTGCGCCTTACGAGCAGCAGGAGGATCCGGGAGCAGGAAACCATTACAACTGTCCTATTGTGACCAGCTATCCGGAAGTTCTCAGAAATAATATTGATTCGCTCAGACAGGATTCTTCCCTATTATATATGGATCCGTTCCTTCCTATTTATGACAGGAAACGGCTTGCCGAACGGCTATGCGAGGAACTGATTCCTCATTTTTCAATGCTCACACCGGAAAAAATCGCCGCCGCTGTTGACGCGGCATGGAATGAACAGGAGCGTTTCCGCAGCGACGTGCGTAAAGCCGGAGAAGAGGCGCTTGAGGTTGTGATAAGGAATTCGGGAACGGGAATCGTGCTTGCCGGCAGGCCATATCATCTTGATCCGGAGATAAACCACGGAATTCCGGAGCTGATTAACGGTCTCGGACTTGCTGTTCTTACCGAGGACAGTGTCGCGCATCTTGGAAACGTGGAGCGGCCTCTACGTATAATAGACCAGTGGGTTTATCACAACAGGCTTTACCGTGCCGCGAGCTTTGTCTCCGAAATGCCGAATCTTGAGCTTGTGCAGCTTACAAGTTTCGGCTGCGGACTTGATGCCGTTACAGCGGATCAGGTTGACGAGATTCTCCGGGCAAAGAGCCGGATGTACACTCTCATAAAAATAGACGAAGGCTCAAATCTGGGCGCGGTCAGAATCAGAATCCGTTCGCTTATAGCTGCTGTCCGTGAGCGCCGCCGGAACAAGACGAAAACCGCCGTAAAGTCATCCGCATATAACCGTGTGGTGTTCACAAAGGAGATGAAGTATACGCATACGATAATCGGTCCTCAGATGTCGCCGATTCATTTCAGAATTCTGAAGAAGGCTTTTGAGGGCTGCGGATATAACTTTGTCGTGCTTGATGCCGTGGATCCGAAGGCCGTGGACACAGGACTTCAGTATGTGAACAATGATGCGTGCTATCCGTCGATTCTTGTTGCCGGCCAGATGATTTCCGCGCTCCAGTCCGGAAAATATGATCTGGATCACACGTCTCTTATAATCACGCAGACAGGAGGCGGCTGCCGCGCCACAAATTATATCGGATTCATAAGGCGCGCCCTGAATGACGCGGGACTTAGCAGAATTCCGGTTCTTTCGCTTTCGGCCCAGGGATTTGAGAAAAATCCTGGATTCAAAATAACACCGGCTCTGCTTCACCGGCTTGTAAAGGCGATCATGGTCGGAGACGTGCTTATGCGTGTGCTTTACAGAACGCGGCCTTATGAGGCTGTGCCCGGTTCGGCGAACCAGCTTTACGAGAAATGGAATGCGGTGGCGGAACAGGAGGCCGGAAGTCTTTCTGTCCGCAAATATCACAAGCTCATCAAAAACATAATCCGTGATTTTGACAGTCTGCCGCTCAAACCGGTGAAAAAGCCGCGTGTCGGTGTCGTCGGCGAGATTCTTGTGAAATTCCATCCGACGGCCAACAATCAGATTGTGGACACGATTGAGCGTGAGGGCGCTGAATGTGTGATGCCGGATCTTGCCGATTTCTTCTTCTACTCGTTCAGCACGGGAATTTTCCGCCATGAGCAGCTCGCCTTCCCCGGAAAGACCGAGCGCAATGCGAGGCTTTTTGTCTGGTTCCTGGAGCTGTACCGCGGCAAGATGAAGAAATATCTGCGGAAAAGCCGACGTTTCGATGCGCCTTCTTCAATTTATGATCTGATGAAGGGTGTTGATGACATCGTCCAGCTGGGAAATATAACCGGAGAGGGCTGGTTCCTGACCGCGGAGATGGTCGAGCTGATACACGAGGGCTGCCCGAGCATCGCCTGCGTGCAGCCGTTCGCCTGTCTTCCGAACCATGTCACCGGAAAGGGGATGATAAAGGAGCTCCGCCGGCGTTTTCCGGATGCGAATATAAGCGCGATAGACTACGATCCGGGTTCCAGCGAGGTGAATCAGCTGAACAGGCTCAAGCTGCTTCTTTCGAATGCTCCGGTCGGAAAACACCCTGACGAGAATCCGGACGGAACTATAACAGGTCCTGACGGAAAGACTGTGGAGCCGCAGATTATCTATGCGGAGGGCGGAAACGGTTTTGTGGATACGGATCCGGCGGGTGAGATATGAGAAGAATTCTGTTTTTTTTGGTGGCGTTCTTTTCCGCCGCTGCTTTTCCTGCTTTTGCTGAATACAACCGTTTCGGAATTCCTGACTCGTCCGAGATAAGGGACGGGCTTGTCGAGACCTGGTTCGAGGCTCCTTTTTCCGCGGTGAGGACATCAGTTCCTGAAGTCAGAAGAAACAGCACCGGAACCGAATTCCAGATCCGCGCCGAGGAGTCGGATGACGATTTCAGCATATTTGTCGCGCCAAGAACAACCATCTCGGTGGAGGTGACTTCCGATACGGGCAGCTATACGGAGCAGCATACGGTTTATCCCGGCGATGCCTCAGGCTCCTGGATGCTCGTGAGAAACAAGCGGAACGGAAAACCTCTGAGAATCCGTTTCTATTTTGCCAAGAACAGCGAGGTTTATATACAGTTCTCTCCGCACGGAAAGACAGCCTTATGTGATCTTGTCGTTTTTGGAGCGTATGCCGCAAAAGGCGTTCCGACCGGAGTTCCGTTCTCCAGTTTTTACACCGCGCCGTTTGAGGATGTGGTCAGAATCACCGCGGATACAATTCCATGGAATTTCGTGCGGCCTGACACCGATATGTATCACAGCATAAAGCAGATGGCCGCGGTAATAGATGGGGCGCTTCCCGATATTGTATATGCAGACAACGCAATGTATGACGGTGACGGAAATCTCGTGAGAATTTCGGACGGAAAGCCGTTCGACAGAAGCGATTTTCCGGAAGGAAAGTATATTCTCTCGTCCGCCGGATTTGTAAAATGGATTGCCGACGGTCTTGTCATGCCCCTCACCGGCGGCCGTATCCGCCGTGCGCCGCTTGCCGTAAAGACTGTGGAGATAAAGGAGACGGGGTATCAGGGAGTGCTGTCCCAGGTCTACGACCTTTATTTTTCATTGAACTGGATAAGAAATCTTGCGTCCGCCGTGATTTCCGTCTATACGGGAAAAAAATATATGTTCAATGAGTCCGGTGTCGATGTGACTGCCGAGCCTTTTTCAGTCGGGCTCACCGGCCGCGGAGCCGAGAACACCGTTACGTTCATCGAGAACAACGGCTATGATGTCGCCAGGATAAAACCGCTCCTGTACGTGCTTGCCGCTTCGGATCCGGGAACATTTTATTTCGGAGCGATACGCGGAACTGACCGCAGCGTGACACCGGAGGTCAAGGCGTTCAATGAATGTGCGGCCATATTCCCGTATTTCGAGAATGACGGAGGATTCAGCTGCCGTGTTTTCATGAACGGAAAGTCACTTCCGCTTGAGGAATTCTGCTCGCTTTATTCGGATTCAAGCGTCTATCTGACGAAAGTCCGCTCCTCCGACCGTTTTTTTCCGGAGTGACCGATGTCAATGGAGCGCCGTCAGCTCAACGCACCGCCTGCTCATAACAGGCTGAGTTTGGGCGGCGCCGGCGGAAAGTCCATGTTGAACATCCTTGCTGCTCCGGTTGTGGTGGGCGGCCCGTGGCCGGGCATGAGTATAACCACGTCCTGCTGCGAGAAAATCTTTCTTGCGATGTTTGACCTGAGAATGAATTCCGAATAGCTTGAATTTGTGCTTCCGATTTTTCCGGCGGAAAGAACATCGCCTACAAACAGGATGTTTCCTATTCCGTACACCATAGAGTCTGCCGTATGTCCCGGAAGCGCCATGTAGCGTACGCCCATTCCGGCGATTCTGATTTTTCCGTCGCCCGTAAGGACGCAGGTCCCGTTTCCGGCAACCTCCCAGTCCGCCGCATAAATTTTAGGCGAGTAGATTTTTCTGAGCGTCGCAAGTCCGTGCACATGGCTTCCGTGGTTGTGTGTGATAAGCGCCGCCGACAGTTTAAGCCTGCTGTCCTCTATCTGCCTGATTATCTCGTCAGTTATCTGTCCCGGATCGATTATCAGCGCCTCCGATGTCTTCTCGTTCACGACGACGTAGCAGTTCGAGAATCCTCCGAGGTTCAGATGAAAGTATACCTTCAAATTTCGTTCTCCCCGCCGGTCACGGCTCCAAAGTCCTTTCCCTGAGAAAGTGCGCTGCCTTCTGTCTCGAATATCGCCTCGCGCGTGTTCGACATCTTGAATGATACGTTCGTCCTTTCAGTCCGGTAAAAAAGCGTTTTCTTGAGGTTGCAGTTCCGGAATGACGTGTCAACCAGTGTGGAAAGGATGAACCTGGAGTTGTATAAATCCGAGTCGTCGAACGATGACTGATAGGCCTTTATTCCGTTGAAATTGTCCTGAATCATGTCGCTTGCGGTGAACAGCGTGTGCGAGAACGTGCAGCCTGAGAACGATGTGAATTTCGCGTTGCTTCTTATGAGCGTGCAGTCGTTGAACACCGCAAAATCGAATATGCACATCCTCAGCCACATCTGCTCGCAGTGGATGTTTGTGAATGTGCAGTGCGAGAAGTTGCATCCGTTGAATTTCTTGTCGGACAGGTCTATTCCGGTGAATATAAGTCCGGCTGCGTTCAGGCCGGTGATTGTAGTGTTGTTGCTTATGTAGCTGTAGATCTCGTCCTTCGCCTTACCCGGATCGGGAATGTGGTCAAGGCAGTAGTTCTTGCCTTCCGTCAGTTCTCCGTCCGCGTCAAAAGTGGACAGCGCCATGTTCCGGCAGTGATGGACAAGGCATTTATTCTGTGTGAACATTGTTTCAGATTACGCTATTGAGCATTTTTAGTCAAATAGATATTATTGTCGTTATTATGCGTTCTGTCGCGGCGGAGATTTCATGACAAAGTGCTGGAAATGCGGAAAGGAAATAGATTCTGAGATATACAGAAATTCGGAGTGCCCGTCGTGCGGTGCGGATCTTCATGTGTGCCGTGGCTGCGGTTTTTATTCTCCCGGAAGCCACAACAGCTGCCGCGAAAGCCATGCGGATTCCGTGGGTGACAGGGAGCGGGCCAATTTCTGTGACTGGTTCCGTCCCAGTTCTGCGGCTGAGTCTGCCGGTGACGGCATAAAGCGTAAGAACGCGCTGGATGCCTTCAACAGCCTTTTCGGAGGCGGAATTTGCCTGTAGACTTCGCTTTTCTTGATTCCGGAACGGGCGGAATTCCGTATCTCCTTCATCTTGAAAAAAAATGTCCCGGAGCGGAGTGCGTATATCTCGCCGACACAAGGAATTTTCCTTATGGCGAAAAATCATCCGTCGAGATAATCCGCAGTTCTGTAGCCGCTGCCGGAATTATTGTGGACAGATTCAGTCCCGCCGCCGTGATTGTCGCATGCAACACAATCTCCGTAACCGCGCTTGACGATATCCGCCGCGCCTTTCCTGAAGTCAGGATTGTCGGAACAGTTCCCGCGATAAAGCTTGCGGCCGATGTGTCCGTAAACCGGAGAATCGGTCTTCTCGCCACAAACGCCACTGTCGGCAATCCGTATAATATGAGGCTGAAAGATGAATTCGCGCCTGACTGCGAGCTTGTTCCGCGCGGCGATTCTGAGCTTGTGTCGTTCGTGGAGCACAGGGCGTTCACCGCGTCGGAGGCTGAATGTGAGCAGGCCGTGCGTCCGGCCGTGGAATTCTTCCGCAGCCGCGGCTGCGACACGATAATTCTGGGCTGCACGCATTTTCTGAATCTTGCGGATACAATCAGGCGTGTCGCCGGAGAGGGCATCAGGGTTGTGGACTCAAGGGACGGTGTTGTCCGGCGCGCCCTTTCGGTGCATCCCTGCGTTCGGGCCGGAATTCTTTCCCGCCGGAATCCGCGGCTTTTTGTGACAGGATTTTCGGACGGAAAGGACGAGGCGGAATACGGTCTGATATGCCGCAGGTTCAGCCTCGACTGGGGCGGAATTCTCGGATGAATGTATCCGGCGGCCGCAGCGGATTCTGCGGATAATATTTTGATACAAAAAATAAATTTCTGAAGCGAGGTACAGAATGAAAAAAATAATCAGCGGAAAAGTCCGCGAAGTCTACGATCTTGAGGACGGAAGAATGGTCATAGTCACAACCGACCGCCTGTCCGCCTTTGACGTGATTCTTCCGACACCGATATGGGGCAAGGGAAAGGTTCTCAACTCCATATCGAATTTCTGGTTCGGCTACACAAAGGACATCGTGGGAAACCACCTGATTTCCGCTGACATAAACGATATGCCCGAAGAATTCAGAAAACCGGAATACGAGGGCAGGACGGTTCTTGTCAGAAAGCTCAAGATGATTCCTTATGAGGTGATTGTGCGCGGATATATGTTCGGCAGTATGTGGGATGCGTATCAGAAGGACGGAACTTTCAGCGGATATTCATTCGGAAGAAAGTATCAGCAGGCCGAAAAGCTTGATGCGCCGATTCTGACTCCGTCCACAAAAGCCGCGGAAGGCCATGACATCAATGTCTCAAAAAAATATATGGCGGACGACATCGGCTCGGAGCTTGCGGACAGAATAGAAAAGGTCAGCCTGGAGATATTCGGAAAATGCGCCGACTATGCGTTCGGAAAGGGAATAATAATCGCGGACACGAAATTTGAATTCGGCCTTGACGGTGACGGCAATCTTACCCTTGCCGACGAGGTTCTTACTCCGGACTCAAGCCGCTTCTGGAATGCCGATGAGTATAAGATCGGAACTTCGCCAAAAAGTTACGACAAGCAGTTCATCCGTGACTGGCTCAAGGAGAACAATCTTGCCGGAGATCCGTCAATAAAGGAAATTCCGGCCGACATTGCGGAGAAGACTTCCCGGATTTATCAGGAATGTCAGAACCGTCTGCTCGGCTAGCGCGGAGCATGGTTTCCGTTAGGTGAGCCATGCTTACGGCGGACTGCATATATGGCGCTGAGCTGTCACCGGATATGCGGACCGTCCGTGTTTTATCAGTTTTATTTCTTGAAGTAGCTGTTGAATTCCTCGTCGCTGCGTGCCCCGGCGGTTTTATCTCCATCCCTGGCGCAGGCTCCGCTTCCGTCCTCCGCGTCGTCTACATTCGCACGCTTGAGATTCTCGTAGTCCTGTGCGGGTTTGTCCGGCATTATGAGCGCGGCGATGATGTAAAGGACTATTCCCGATCCCCAGCCGAATATCGTGACCGCAGCTATGAGCAGCCGGATTATTGTCGGATCGATGTTGAAGAATTCTGCTATTCCGGCGCAGACACCGCAGAGCATTCTGTTGTCGGATTTTCTGAGTGTTTTCATTTTTTCTCCCGTTGTAACTGTTGAAATTACTTGTTCTCTCCTGATGATACGCGCATCTCAGTTTTTTTGGCCAGGTTCTGTCGTTATCTTTACGCAGCCCATTCCGCAGTTGACCGAAAAATGATTCGCAAGCCGCTTTCCGCCGATGTTCTGGCAGACTCCGCTTTTTTTCTCGTCGTTGAAGCGGAATTCTCCGAGTCCGACCTTCACGTCATAGGAGTATTCGTTTCTGTCGCCTGCCAGATGAAGCTCCACATTTCCCATGCCGCAGTCAATATCTGACCTGCCCGATGCGCTTCCCGTAAGCTCAAGGTTTCCCATTCCGCATATTATCTTCATTCTCCCGCCGAAGATTCCGCCGAGAACAAGATTTCCTGCTCCTACGTTCAGGTTCGCGCTCGCGCATTTTATAGAGATTCCTTTTGACGTCAGCTGGCCGGCGCCGAGCTTTATGCTCAGGTTTTTCAGGCTTATGTTGTCCGGAACCGTCACGAGAATCCGCGGCGTGATTCTTGAGCCTCTGTCGTGGCTGAAGAATCTGAGCAGCTGGATCCGCTTCGTGTTTGCTATCCGCAGAGTTCCGCCCGCAAGCGAACATTCCATGTTCTCGGCCCTGATTCCCCGGGTCTCCACGGTGAATTTATCTCCGGCCGCAACCACAATCTGGGCGGCTCCAAAATTCATGTCGAGATTTTCGACCTGTTCTCCTTCTCCGAACGAGAAGAACAGCGCACAGTCGGCTGTGGCCCCGGATGTGTTTTCTTTTTCGCCGTCGGCACGGTTTTCCGCCGACACCGGGACATTGGCGAATTTTTCTATTATCGTGCGCGCAAGCTCCTCAGGTTCCCCAAGCTCCTGCGTCACCTTTTCATCATCACCGGCCTCGTCAAAATAATCAGAGTAATACTGAATCGCTTCGGCCTGCTCGTCCATCGTGAGCGACATTATGCAGTTTTTGAGTCTGCCAAGATATTCTTCCTTTTTCATTGTTCCCCCAATAGTATTGAGTCTATGCTTTTTCTGTATTCAATCCAGTCACGTCTGTAGCTGTCCAGCAGAATCATTCCGTTTGGAGTGATTTTGTAGTAGCGCCTGTTTCTGCCCTGGAATTCCATGTCGTAAGTCTCAAGGTATCCGTCTTTCTGAAGCCGCCTGAGCACAGGATATAGCGTGCTTTCAGACACATCCATCAAGCTTCTTACATCCTGCGTTATTCTGTAGCCGTAGGTTCCCTCTTTCGCCACCACAGAAAGGACGACTGCATCCAGAAGCGCGGAACCCGTTGTAAAAACCATAGTACCTCCGAAAACAAGTCTTAAACGTTATGCTTATAATATTATATGATATATAATATATTGTCAATAATAATATTATGCCGGGCGATTTCCCAAGGAGCTGTGTCATTGTAAAATATGTATGTTGGTGATAAAATCGCCATTCATAATGAAGCATATTACGGAACTTTCGGTCAGATCTTACGAATGTGACTCCTACGGTCATGTGAACAATGCGGTCTATCTGAATTATCTTGAATTCGCGCGGATGGATTTCCTTGATGCGTCCGGATTCCGCTACAAGGATTTTGTCGCCGCCGGATTCTTTCTTTACGTGACGCACATCGACATCCGTTATAGGGCATCGGCATTTCTGGGCGACAGGCTTTTTATAGAAAGCGAGCCTGTCGAGCTTAAGCTTGTCCGGGGAAAATTCCGTCAGATAATCAGAAAGGAGGACGGGACTGTATGCGCGGAAGCTCTTGTCGAGTGGGCCAGCGTGAGCTCTTCTGGCCGGCCGTCGCGGATTCCTGAGGAATTCATGGTGGAACGGCTTGTTCCTGCTCCGGCTGCGGAATCCGGAAATTAAAGCTCATGACAGTCTGTCTGCACGCATAAATTTCCTCATAAACCTCTTGACGGTTTGATATTTATCATCACCTGATGTATAATCGTTCCATTATGGTTGGAACTTTTTGGTCTCTTGTGCCGGCGCTGGTCGCCATTGTGCTGGCTCTCCTAACAAAGGAAGTTTATTCTTCCCTTTTCATCGGCATCGTTATCGGTGGTATCTTTTATGCGGGATTCTCATTTTCAGGATTTTTCACGCACATTTTTCAGGACGGAATGATAGCCCAGCTGTCCGACAGTTATAACGTCGGAATTCTGGTTTTTCTTGTCGTCCTTGGAATTCTTGTGGCTCTGATGAACAAGGCCGGAGGTTCTGCGGCGTTCGGAAGATGGGCCAAGACGCACATCAAGACAAAGGCCGGCGCTCAGCTTGCCACGGTCTGCCTCGGAATAATGATTTTCATAGACGACTACTTCAACTGTCTTACGGTCGGAAGCGTCATGCGGCCGGTGACGGAACGCCATCATGTCTCACGCGAGAAGCTGGCCTATCTCATTGACGCCACGGCAGCTCCTGTCTGCATAATCGCTCCGATCAGTTCCTGGGCGGCGGCTGTATCCGGATTCGTCGATGGCGAGAACGGACTGAGCCTTTTTATAAAGTCGATTCCTTTCAATTACTATGCGCTTCTTACAATACTTATGATGTTCGCCCTTATCGTGATGAAGGTCGAGTACGGTCCGATGGCGAAATTCGAGGCTGCCGCAGATATGCTCAGTGACAGCAAGATGGAGGAGTCTGACATCGGAAATCCGAACGGCAAGGTCATAGACCTTATTTTTCCGGTCGTGATTCTTATTGTGCTCTGCACACTCGGCATGATTTACACAGGCGGATTTTTCGCGTCCGGCGCTGACAGAAAGAATTTCATCGATGCGTTCGCGTCAAGCGATGCGTCCGTCGGCCTTGTGCTGGGGTCGTTCGCCACGCTTGTGATTACGGTAATTGTATATGCAATCCGCCGGGTTCTTTCATTCTCCGACAGCATGGGCTGCATTCCTGAAGGATTCAAGGCTATGGTTCCCGCGATACTGATTCTTACGCTTGCATGGACTCTCAAGGCCATGACTGACAGCCTCGGTGCCAAGGAATTTGTCGCCGGCATCGTCGAGGGCAGCGCGTCCGGATTCATGAATTTCATGCCGGCCATTGTGTTCATCATCGCGGGATGTCTCGGCTTTGCGACTGGAACTTCATGGGGAACTTTCGGAATTCTGATTCCGATCGCAGTCGCGGTTTTCTCCAAGACTGACTATTCCCTGATGGTCATATCGATTTCGGCCTGTATGGCAGGAGCTGTTTTCGGCGATCACTGTTCACCGATTTCCGACACGACAATCATGTCAAGCGCCGGCGCGCAGTGTGATCACGTTAACCATGTATCGACGCAGCTGCCTTATGCGGTGACTGTGGCGGTGATTTCCTTTGTGACATATATTATCGCGGGATTCAGCCGCAGCGCGGTGCTGTCGTTCATCTGCGGCGCCGTGATGCTTGTCGGATTCCTGTTCTTCATGAAAAGGCGGCAGGCCAAAAAAGCCGTGGCGGAGTAAAAATCTCCGGCGGAGCATCTGAAAAACGCTGCGGAACACTTCCGCGGCGTTTTTTTTACATGGCGACAGTCATTATCAGTGTGCCGGCCGTCATAAGTCCAAGTCCTGCCGCGGCCTTCGGAGAAAGACGCTCGTCGAAGAAAATTCTTGAGAACACCACGGTGAAAAGTATGCTCATTTTGTCTATCGGAGTGACTACGCTGAGAATTCCGTGTTTGACCGCATAGTAGTAGCACAGCCAGGAGGCTCCGGTCGCGATTCCTGAAATCACGATGAAGGCAAGCTCCCGGCCGCATGGCATTCTGAAATTCTGCTTTTTCTTTGCGAGCACCACAATCCATGACATCAGCAGCACGACTGTAGTGCGGAGCGCAGTTCCGGCGTTCGAGTCTACGTCCTGAATTCCAATCTTCGCAAGTACTGACGTGAGGCTTGCGGACACGGCCGAAAGCGCTGCCCAGAAAATATATCCGTGTCCTTTTTCCGGAGCCCCGGTCCGGTCCTTTTTTTCAATCATCATGAGAATTCCGCAGGCGAGCAAGAGAGTTCCGGCGGTTTTTTCCGCAAGCCGGTCAGTCTCTCCGAAAACTATCACGGCAAGAATCACCGTCAGAACCGTACTTGACTTGTCGATCGGAGCGACCTTGTTCACGTCACCGATGGACAGCGCGCGGAAATAGCACAGCCAGGACGTTCCCGTCGCGGCGCCGGAAAGAATCAGGAACGTAAGGGTCTTTGCGCTGATTCGGCTTACGGGCGGCATTGCGCCGGAAACAAGCGCCATCAGCCATGAGAAAATCACCACAACGGCGGTTCTGAGCGCGGTCGCTACGTCAGAATCCGTCTGCTTTATGCCTGACTTCGCAAGAACAGCTGTAAGGCCGGCGAAAAATGACGACAATATCGCTGCTGTTATCCACATGGCGCATATTCTAGTGTCATCTGTATTTTTCTTCAACATTGAATATTTCGCTAAATAAATTCCCTGATATACCGATAACCAGAATAAGAATCCTTTTTCCCTGTCCGCAGAATTTCGCGCGGCGGAGAAAGAGATGACTGGAGGTTGAAATGACAGCTTCATCATTGAGCATGAATCCTTATTCATATCAGGGCTTCTCTTCTGGCGGTACGGGAAAACTGTATGTTCCTGTGAACAGGAATTCGCTTGTATATTCGCATTTCGATCATGTCTCCGGTGTGGCTGCCGGGGCGGGGCAGAGAGGAATCTCGATAAGCAAAATAAGAATTCTCAATTCTCTGATAGACAGAATATCCGCGATAAAGAACCAGCCGGTTGAGTCGGTGACGGAGATGAGTGACGGACAGGCCGATGCGCTTATCAGCCAGTACCAGCAGCAGATTCAGCAGGCGGTCGCCCAGACTCCTTATATGCTTGCCGGCGCACAGCCGCAGCCCGGAGTTCTGTTCTCGTTTCAGGCCTGAATGATGTTCCTGGAATTTTTATGATTCCGCGGCTCCTTGTGGCGCACGGACTATGTTACGTTGCAATCGGTTTTAGATGAAGAAGGGCTGCCGGAAGATGATTTTCCGGCAGCCGTTTTTTATGCCCAGATGAGCCAGAGAAGCGCGGCCGCGGCGGCTGTTGTTATTAGCGTGAACGGCGCGCTTATTTTGAGGAATCCAGTGAATTCTATGGGATGGCCGTCCTTTCGGAGAATTCCCATGGCGACAATGTTGGCAGAAGCTCCGAACGGGGTAAGGTTTCCTCCTAGGCACGAGCCGACAAGAAGCGCGAACATATAGAGTTCCTTCTGGATTCCCATTGCGGCGGCGAGAGCGCCGGCCACGGGAAGCATGACGATTATGTACGGAACATTGTCCACGAATCCGGAAATAAGGACCGAGAACGCCAGAATCAGTATGAATCCTGCCAGCTTGCTTCCGCCCGTTATTCTTGCCAGGAAATCGGCGAATTCCTGGAGAAGTCCAGTCTCGGATACCGCTCCGACTACAATGAAAATTCCTATCAGGAAAAAGATTGTCTCCCAGTCAAGCTCTTTCACCAGTTTCAGGACTTCCTTTCCGTTCTTTTTCTGGAAGAATCTGTACCAGACAAGTCCCGCGGCTCCGAGGGCGACAACCAGAGTTCCCGACGCATATCCCAGCTCAGAGCTCATGAATGAAATCGCCGCCAGACCGAAAATCATCAGAAGAAGCAGTCCGAGCGGAACCCAGGAGATGACGTCCTCCTTTTCCACTGAGCTTTTTTCCCTGACTTTTCCGAATATAAAATAGAAGAAAATACATCCGGCCGCCATTCCCGCCTGGATTATAAAGAAAATTGAGAGTTTTCCCTGATGGATGAAAAAGTCGTTGAAGTTGTATCCGGCGTAGCTTGCGAAAATCATGGATGGAGGATCGCCTACAAGCGTCGCTGTTCCCTCAAGGTTCGACATCAGCGCAAGCCCGATCATGAACGGAACCGGATTCAGCTTGAGTTTTTTTGACAGAGCCATCGCAATCGGCGCCATCACGAGTACGGTCGCAACGTTTTCGACAAAAATCGATATGATTCCCGTCATGGCAAGAATCAGAATCACCGCGATTCCTGTTGACGGCGAGCGGCTTACGATTCCGTCGGCAATCCTTGCCGGAACCTTGGAGTAGATGAAGAGGGAAGCTATCGTCATGCTGCCCACATAAATCATCAGGATGTTCCAGTTGACAAGCTCCCCGAACGAATGGGTCAGGACGGAAATTCTTCCGCCTGCCGCCTGCGTGAATATTTCTCCGGGAAAAATCATCCCCAGCACAATCAGCACGGCCACCGCCGCCGATGTTATGAGCACTTTCTTTTCCTGAAAGAGAATCACAAGAAGATACATGAGAACCGCCGTTCCCAGCACAATCCATTTCAGCTCCATAAAATTTACTCCAGTTCTATGATTTTTTTAGTCCGCCGCTTGGAAATTCAGCTGCCGTAAGTTCTGATTACATTCTCCGCAATCGCCGTCTTTTTTACGCACCTGTCCATGGCCTCTTTTTCTATGTATCTGTGCGCCTCATGTTCAGTCATCGTGAGATTCTGCATCAAAATCATCTTAGCCCTGTTAACAAGCCTTATCTCCTCCATTTTCTCCTCAAGCTTCATTGTCTTTACGGTAAGTGCTCTTATCTTGTTCTGAACCGCGCAGGCCACCTTCAGCATTGTATAGAAGAGAAAACGGTCGAGTGGTTTTGCAATCGTTATGACGCCGTAGGTTTCCACCCGGAATGAAATCTGGTCGTAGACCTGGCCCGGCACCAGAAGAAGGACCGTGCTCGGCGATTCGGACAGATCCACCGCAGTCTCCGCGTCGATTCCATCTCCTGAATCCACGATAATTATGTCCGCCGGCTTGTCTATCAGAATCCTTTTGGCCTCGTTCTGATCCGCAACTGTGCTGACGTGGAAAAGCGCCGGCACCAGCAGGTCTGTAATGAAAGATGAGGTTCTGCTGTCTTTCGTTATGATGATTACTGTACGCACGTCATTTTCGTGTCTCACAGAAAGCTCCTCCCGAAAAAATCCCGGCTGTTATTCCCTGCCATAGGATGTGAAGAAAGATTCTCCAAGAATTTCCTTTATGAACGGACTTTCTGCCGCCGCCCTGCGTGCCTCCTCCAGTGTCGCAGGCAGTTCCTCAAGCCCGGAATTTTCCGTGAGCGCGGAATTCTCAAGGTCGGATTCGACAGGCGGAGGAAGCGGAATGTTGTTTTTTATTCCGTCGAGCGCGGCATGGATTATCAGTGCGAACGCAAGATACGGATTCGCCTCCGGATCGGGCGAACGAAGCTCAATCCTCTTCTGTCCGCAGGTGGATGCCGGAATTCTTATCAGCGCCGAGCGGTTTCCGTGTCCCCAGCTGATGAATTTCGGAGCCTTGTGTTTTCCGAGCCTTTCATAAGACTCTGAATGTGGGTTCAGAAAAAGCGTCATTTCCTTTATATGCGCGAGAATTCCGGCGGTTATGCGTTCCGAAAAATCCTCTCCGGATGACGAGACGCATGAGATGTTTATGTGCATTCCGTTTCCGCTTTTTGCCGCGAGCGGTTTGGGCGAGAAGTCCGCGCTGAGACCGGATGCGGATGCCTTTGTCCTGACAACCCATTTGAATGAGGCTGTATTGTCCGCGGCGGAGACCGCATCGCTGTGATGAAAATCAATCTCGTTCTGTCCGGGACCTTCCTCATGGTGTGAGGATTCCGGCGGAATTCCCATCTGCTCAAGCGTGAAGCAGATGTCGCGGCGCACATTTTCGCCCAGGTCGTCGGGAAATATGTCCATATAGCCGCCTCCGTCGAACGGAATTTTTGTAGGGCAGCTGTTTCCGTCAAGCTTGAAAAGATAGAATTCAATCTCCGGTCCGAACTTGAATTCCAGTCCGGCTTCACCGGCTTTTTTTACGGCCTCCTTCAGTATGTGTCGGCTGTCCTTTTTGTACGGAGTTCCGTCCGGATTCCTTATGTCGCAGAACATTCTGACAACCCTTCCGTGGGACGGCCGCCATGGAAGAATCACTATTGTCGATGGATCCGGGTGAAGGAAAAGATCTGACTTTTCGGGAGTCTCGAAGCCTTTTATGGACGAGGCGTCAAAGGAAATTCCGTTTTTGAATGCGCGCGGAAGCTGTTCCGCCATTATCGATATGTTCTTCTGTTTTCCGAACACATCGAAAAACGCCAGCCTTATGAATTTCACGTCCTCTTCCTTGATAAAATCAAGGACTTCATTCTGGGAGTACATATTGGAATCCTCTGAAAATGATTTTGCAGGCGCATGGAAAGTCCTGCTGTACGTGCCATTCTATATGAAAAAAGGACGTTTGTACACGGCGGAGCAGTTTCTGGAATCATATACTGCCGGTATGTCCGTCATATTCCTGTTTCTATTGAATTCACCTAAAAATATCATTATTATTGTAGTGATGTTTTCGGGTGTTTGCCTGATTGCATACAGAGACTTATAGGAGTAATCGAATGACAGTTAATGACATCAAACATGCCAAAATCAAGGCATGGATTGAAGAATGTGTTAAGATGTGTGAGCCGGACAATGTTGTTGTTTGCGATGGTTCTACAGCCGAATATGACCGCCTTATGAAAAAATGCGTTGATGCAGGCCTTGCAACTCCGCTTACAAAAAAGCCTAACAGCTTCCTTTTCCGCTCGCTTCCAAGTGATGTTGCCCGTGTTGAATCACGCACATTCATTTCTTCTGTAAAGGAAGAGGATGCAGGTCCTACAAACCACTGGATTGATCCTAAAGAGCTCAAGGCTACAATGAAAGGTCTTTACACAGGATGTATGCACGGACGCACAATGTACGTTATTCCTTTCTGCATGGGACCGCTCGGCTCACCGATTGCAAAATACGGAATCGAGCTTACAGACTCTGAATACGTTGTTCTCAATATGGACATCATGACACGCGCAGGCGAAAAAGTTTGGGAATATTTCGGCACGGACGGAGATTTTGTTCCATGTCTTCACTCAGTTGGTAAACCGCTCAACAACGGCGAAAAAGACA
>ERZ808286.132-NODE-132-length-60979-cov-5.066115_pt1 | contig 60979 bp, 51 predicted proteins | sample MGYA00521276_ERZ808286 | MGnify/ENA primary metagenome ERZ808286 (study PRJEB31516, sample SAMN03275607) | gut metagenome | biome: mammalia-associated habitat; material: feces | host: Papio cynocephalus | place: Kenya | collected 2012-08-01 ... | reverse complement strand
ATAGCTGTAAGCTTTCCGGAACCACGTGCCTAGCACGTGGTTTTCACAAATACAACGAACCCGCCACCTGACCGTGACGGGTTCTGAAAGATGGGTGCGTAATGTGCCCCCTTTATCTCTTATGCATTTATTATAAGCGTAGAGTTTTCCTTTTACAAGCCTTTTCTATCTGATATATTCCCTTTGCCGCACATACGGCTGAAAGGGGGTGAATAATGTGACTACCCTTTATCTCAAAATGGCGGCGTATTTGTTGCTGATAATAGCATTATTGCTTGAAATCATCAATAAATAACAAAGCCTGCCCGTGATGGTCTGACCGCTGTCACGGGCGTTTTTTTCTATCCGTTCGGGCGCAACTGTGTTGTGGAGTGGTTGGGCGAACGGATCGGGCGGCGGGAACCTCCGCCCGAATTTTTTAGAAATAATAGGTCGTCTTTTCCAAATCGTCGCACTTGTATCCCTGCGCGATCAGTTCGTAAAATTTCGACAGTTGCGCAGCTTTGCTGTGAAAATCAAAATGTTCTTTTTCGTATCCGTCCGCGCCGTAAACCGTCAGTCTGAAAAATGCGATCTTCATTGTCCTTCCTCCTTTTTTGAGGGAAGCGGTCAAGCCGCTTCCCGTCCGATTTCCTGGAATGTCAACAGATAGTCAAAAGCCTTTTGCGCTTCGGAGCAGGCTTTGAAAATCGCCTTTTTGTCGTTCTTCAAAACCTTGAGCCAAGATTTCAAGTAAGCGAGATTGTTTTCGCTGAATTGGTAGTCATAGCCCAAATATCCGGCGACAAAGCCCGCGCCGATGTCCGCAATCAGTTCTTCAAAAGCGTAAGATTCGTTTCCAAACCGTCCTTTCATATCCCGGTTTAAGCGGTTCTTGTGTCCGGTCGCGTGGATTGTTTCGTGCGCCAAAGTCGAAACGAAGCCGGTTTCCGTTTTGAAGTCTTTTCTTTCCGGCATTAAGACAACATTGTTTTTCGGGTCGTAGCCTGCCAAAGTCGCGCCGTAAAAATAAGTGATGTCCGTGTTTTCAAAGAACGCCATCACGTCCTTTTCAACGCTAAATTCGGTTTTTTCGATGTCTTCGCCGAATCCATCGACTTGCGAACCGTTAAACACGGAATAAGCACGGGCGACAAAAGCCTGATTTTCGACTTCTTCGATGTCGCCTGTTTCGGTGTTTTCGACTTCGCATTTATAGGAAAGAGGTTTCCAGAAAACGATAGTCGTGGCCTTTGAGCCTTTCTTGACCTGATAGCCTTTATCCTGCCATTGCCGATAAGTTCCCCATACGGACGAGGAAAAACCGTTGAACAAAGCGGCAAAGTTCAAAATCAGAATGTTGATGCCGCGATAAGCCTTTTTTGTCGTGATGTTCCGGGCAAAAGAGGAAATGAACGGCTTTTCCCATTCGCCGAAAAAGTTTTCCAAGCGTTCGATGATGGTGTTTGAAACGGTTTCGATGATGTCGAATTTATCAGTCATTTTGAAAGCTCCTTCTCTGTAAAAAGCACTTGTTAAAGGGTTTTTGGCATCGCGCCTGAAACCCTTTCGAGGTGCTTCGTCGGAGAGAAGAAAGCGATTGTCATATTCCAAGAAAAACGGAGGGGTATCGCCCTCGGCTTGCAACGACACCGGAGCGAAAGTCGGGGAAACCGTTTTTCTTCCGTTAGGCGGAGGGAATTGACAATCAAGAAAAAATCATGGCTTAAAATATAATCGTTCTCTTTTTGTTCTTGTTTCTGACCGACAAATCTGATACCGTCAGATTCGGAGGAAAATATGCCGGACAAGACTTATTTGTGCATTGACCTGAAATCTTTTTACGCGTCCGTGGAATGCGTGGAACGCGGTCTTGATCCGTTTAAGACGAACCTTGTCGTCGCCGATCCCGCGCGGGGACGCGGCGGAATCTGTCTGGCGATCTCTCCGGCGATGAAAGATTTGGGAATACATAACCGTTGCCGCATTTTTGAAATACCGAAAAACGTCCTATACATTACGGCCTTGCCTCGTATGAAACGGTATATGGAAGTGTCGGCGGACATTTACGGCACTTATCTGAACTTTGTCGCTCCGGACGACATTCACCCGTATTCGATCGACGAAGTGTTCATCGACGCGACCAATTATCTGCACATATATCATAAAACGCCGAAAGAAATGGCTGTAATGCTGATGAACGCCGTAATGGAGCGAACCGGAATCTGCGCGACGGCGGGAATCGGAACAAATCTTTTTCTGGCGAAAGTCGCTTTGGATATAACGGCTAAGCACGTTTCCGACCATATCGGATATTTGGATATTCCGGCGTTTGAGCAGACGCTGTGGCATCACCGTCCGATAACGGATATTTGGAACATCGGGAGAGGAATAGCGTTCCGGTTGGAAAAATACGGCATTTACGACCTTTACGGCGTCGCCCATTGCGACGAACGGCTTTTGTATAAAGAGTTCGGTGTCAACGCGGAGTTTCTGATCGACCACGCGCACGGGCGGGAACCGTGCGAAATCAAGGATATTCACGCTTATAAAGCCAAGACAACTTCTTTATCGAACAGTCAAATCCTCTTTTCCGACTATACGTTCGGCGACGCTTTGATTTGCCTGAAAGAAATGGTCGATATGCTGTCCCTTGAACTGATTGAAAAGCATATGGTCGCTTCCGGTATCGCTCTGGGGGTCGGATATTCCCGCGATGTCGCGCCGTCAACCGGAGGCTCGGAACGGCTGTCCGAACAAACGTCCTCTTACGATAAGCTCGTCAAAGAGTTTGAAAGCATTTATCGCCGAACGACGCGCCGGACAGCCCCCATTCGCAAACTGTCGATCGCTTTCACAAACATCGTTGACGAAGATCACGCGACATTACAGCCGGACTTGTTCTCCCAAAGGGAAGAAGACGAGAAAGAGCGCAAAATGCAGAAGGCCGTTTTGGCGATCAAGCAAAAGTTCGGAAAGAACGCTCTGCTTCGGGGAATGAGTTATACGAAAAAAGCGACGGCGCGTGTCAGAAACAAACTGATCGGAGGACACAATGGGGGCGAGTAAAGAAGAACGGGCGCGTCAATTCCTGCCGTTCAACGCTTTGACAGGGTATTACCGGATGATTTTGGAACGACAGCGCGTTTCCGAACCGAAAAAAGAACTGTCCGAAGATGAAACGGAAGCCTTGTCAGAAAAGTTAAATAACCTCCGGCGGCACGCCCTTGTTTCCGTAACGTATTACGATAAGGACGCTTACATCACAAAGACGGGGTTGATTACGGATATTGACTTCACATTTCAAACGCTGACGGTCGTTAAAACAAAGATAGCGTTTCAGGACATTTTTGACGTGGAAACACGAAAAGACTTTGTAAAAATTACGAACGTTGGTGCACGGATGCCGGTTGCTTTGCCCTCAGCAAAAGCAAGTTCGGACGGCGTCTTTACGAACGGGGAATCCAAAAGGGAACAATGCCCAACGGCTCAAAAGCCTACGTCGGGATTGCGTTAAAACAAAGCGCGTTCGGATAAAAAAAATTATTCCGCTCCATATGGCATGAGGTTTTGATCATGCCTCCTTTGACAAAACAAAAAGGGATATTAACATCGAAGAAAATCGATGACAAAGAGCCATGTCATAAAAGATTGCATAAAAAAGGGATATCGGGTAAATACTTTCGTATAAGACTTTGTGGGCATCGCAGAGTTTCTGCCGGATGAGCCGGTGGAACGGTAAGGAGATACGGCATGGCTATTTTAGACGAACTGGTAACCCAGATTGAGAATCCCGACCTGCGGAAACGCATTGCAGCGGAGGTTGAAAAGCTGGCAAAGCAAAAAAAATTCGGATTGGTATTTGAAGAGCACCTGCCTGAATGCACTCCGCTATGGGATATTCCCGTAAAGAAGGGAGCAAAGGTCGCGTTGAAAGCAGGGAAAGTCAACGATTTTTATACTGTCCTTAAGATCGAAAACGGAGTAGCCGCCTGCCTGAACAAAGATAAGAGTGCTGTAGAAGAATATGCAGTAGATGAACTTGTCAGCATCGCGGAATTCGGCGAGCCGATCTATCCCTGTCTCAAACCCGTTGATACCGTCTGCAATGCGCCGGACAGCGATTTGTGGCATACATTGATTGAGGCAGACAACTACCATGCTTTGCAGTTGTTGGAGTATCTCTATGCCGGGAAAGTGGACTGCATCTATATCGATCCCCCCTATAACTCAAGGGCGAAGGACTGGAAATATAATAACGACTATGTAGATAAAGAAGATCAGTACCGCCACAGCAAATGGCTATCTATGATGCAAAAGCGGTTAAGGCTGGCTAAAAAGCTATTAAATCCGAAGGATTCTGTGCTGATTGTGACCATTGATGAAAAAGAATATTTGCACCTCGGATGTCTACTGGAGGAGATGTTCTCATCTGTGAACATTCAGATGATATCTTCGGTTATTAATGTTAAAGGGACAGCCAGAGATAACGAATTTGCTCGGCTAAATGAGTATCTATTCATTGTTCGTATTGGTGATTGTGGCGTTTCTGCACTTGAATTACCGGAAGAATGGTTAGGAAATATTAAATCATCTGGAAAAGATAAAGTTCGATTTGCAGGTCTTATGCGAACAGGAACAGGAAGTGGTAGAAATGACTCTCCTGGGTGTTTTTATCCAATTATTGTTTCTAAAAAGGGGAATTTCATACGTGTCGGAGAGGCAATTCCAAATGAACAAGACAGACGAAGTGTTCGTTGCGGTGAAAATGAAGTGGCTATTTGACCTATTCACTCAGATGGATCTGAAGGACGTTGGATGTATAGACCTGAAGGTCTTCGAGAAATTATCCGCAAAGGATATGTTTATTTTGGCAAGTTAAATGGAGATAAAATGGGGATAAGTTATGCCCCAAGAGGAGTACAAAAGCGTATTGAGTCCGGAGAATTGAGAATCATAGGATATGATGAAAAAGGTGGAGCTATTCTTGACGAATCTGATTTCCGATCAAGATATATTCCTGGAAATCAATGGGCTATCAAATCTCATAATGCCACAGAATACGGAACTAAGTTATTAATAAATATTATAGGCGAATCTCGCTTCCAGTTTCCAAAATCACTATATGCGGTTCACGACGCTATCCGTTTTTTTGTTGAAGAAAAGCCAAACGCTCTAATAATTGACTTTTTTGCGGGATCTGGAACAACGCTCCATGCGGTTAATCTGTTAAACGCAGAGGATAATGGCCATCGTCGTTGTATTCTCGTCACAAATAACGAAGTATCCGATGCAGAGGCAAAGGAGATGACTGCTCGCGGACTTCATCCCAGTGACGAAGAATGGGAACAGTTCGGCATTGCCCACTATATTACATGGCCACGCACAGTTTGTTCCATCGAAGGGCATGACGTGAACGGAAATCCGCTGAAAGGCAATTACCTTGGTAGCGACATCCCTATGTCTGACGGTTTCAAAGCCAACGCAGCGTTTTTCAAACTTGGTTTCCTCGATAAAAACGCGGTGGCACTTGGCAGACAATTCAAAGAGATGCTTCCGACATTGTGGATGAAAGCGGGTGCACACGGTCCTTGCCCGGACATAGATGAGGAAACACCGGATATGATGATCCTGCCGGAAAATCATTTCGCCGTGCTGGCGGACGAAAAGCAATATATGGATTTTGCCGAAAAGTTGGAAAACCATCCGGAAGTCGAAACCATATTCATCGTCACGGATTCCGAAGCCGGATACCGGGATATGATTGCCGGGTTAAACGTGAAAAACACCTACCAGCTTTACCGGGACTATCTTGATAATTTCCGCATCAACGCAGTAAGGAGATAAGCGAATATGAAAGTTGAATTATTCCCGTTTCAAAAGACCGCGCTTGCAAAACTGCGTCAAAACGTAGCCATTGCTTTGGGCAATTATCAAAGTACACATACACCGCAAGTGGTTTCCTATACCGCCCCTACCGGCGCAGGCAAAACCATTGTGATGTCCGCATTGATTGAATCCATCTTTTACGGAGATGAGCTGTATCCGGACCAGAACAATGCGATTTTTATCTGGCTTTCGGATTCGCCTCAGCTCAATGAACAATCGCGACTGAAGATTGACCTTAAAGCAGATAAAATTCGTTTAAATCAATGCGTCGTAATCAGTGATGACGCGTTTGATATGGAAGTGCTGGAAGACGGGCATATCTATTTTCTGAACACGCAGAAGCTTTCAAAAACAAGCAATTTGACAAAACATTCCGACGGTCGTCAATATACCATTTGGGAAACATTGGCCAACACAGTCCGGGATAAATCAGACCGGTTATACTTCATCATTGATGAAGCACACCGCGGTGCTCAAAGCCCCAGAGATTTAACAGCAAACACCACCATCATGCAGAAGTTTCTGAGAGGTTCCGCTCCGGATCACTTGCAGCCCATGCCTGTGGTTATAGGTATGACCGCCACACCTCAGCGGTTTATCCGCTTGGCGGAAGGTATCCAATCCACGACGCACTATGTCCTCACATCCGCCGACGAAGTGCGCGCATCAGGTCTTCTGAAGGATCGGATCGTAATAAACTATCCCGAGCACGAAGGTAACGATATGGCCGTGTTGCAGGCTGCCACAGACGAATGGAAAAACAAGTGGGAGCATTGGGATCAGTATTGCTACGAGCAGCATTACGCACAGGTCAATCCGATTCTTGTCGTGCAGGTGCTGAATGGCAACGGAAATCAAATTTCCGCAACAGATTTAGATGACTGCCTGAGGATCATTCAGGAACGTCTTGGCGATCAATTTTTAGAGGGGCAAGTCGTCCACGCATTCGGCGAAGGTACGCCTACATTGCAGATCGGCGGTCTGGATGTTCCGTATTGCGAACCGTCCCGTATCATGGATGACAAGCGCATTAAGGTCGTTTTCTTTAAAGAAACCCTTTCCACCGGTTGGGACTGTCCCAGAGCAGAGACCATGATGTCTTTCCGCCGAGCAACAGACTATACCTATATTGCACAACTCCTCGGAAGAATGGTGCGCACACCGACTCAGCAGCATATCAATGTGGACGAAACGTTGAACGACGTGCATCTGTTTTTGCCGCAATTTGATAAAGACACAGTCTATGATGTTGTAAATGCATTGCAAAATGAAGAAGGCGCAACGATTCCAGCAGATATCGAAGCAGAAACGATAGGTTATGACAATCACGATACCTTAGGTTTGCGACCGACATATACCGCAGCTCCACGTCAACCCGGTCGATCCCCTAATCCGCTGCCACTGTTTGATTGGTCCGGATCCGGTAATAATTCGCCGGAACAGTCAGTCGGCGAAATGGCTTCTAACAATGCCGCGACATTGGCGACACAGGCTCCTGCGACGCTGACAATGGAAAATGAAGCAAGTATCTCAGCAACAGAAACAGCACAAGCTCCAGAGACACAGGCGACAAACACACAACAGACCTCTGTTTCCGCGCCTGTCATATTACCGCAGGACTTTCCGGATATTCACCGTGAAACTGTGGTCAAAGCCATCAACGATGCCGGTTTACTGACATACGATATTCGCCGTGTACGCATCACCGATTATCTAAAATCTATGTATGCGCTGGCACGTTTTCTGACACAGACCCGCATTGATATGAGAGCGAAAGAAACCGTTGTTTCCGAAATCATCGTGCAAATCCGCCAGCATATCGATATCTTGAAACAACAGGGAAAATACGATGATCTCGCCCAACAGGTGCTTCAGTTTAAGCTTAGTGCTCAAATCTTCGACGTGTTCGGACATTCGATTGACGACTACGCGATCCATGATCTCTTTTCAACGACCGATACAGACATTGAACGGCAGTTCCGCCTGGCAGAGACGCGGCTCGGCAACGAAGGCGTAGGCAATGCGTATGTCAACCGATACTATGATGAAGATGAAATGCTGAATCTGAAAATTCAAGTCATCATCTTCGCTGCAAATACAGAGTGCATGGACGCGTTGAATGCCTACGCCGAACAGAAATTTCATGAATTAAACGATGATAATCGCCGTCGCACGGTTTCCTTACCCGAGAGATTCAAGAAGAATTACGATGCTATCGTATCTGATGGAGACATCATCAGTAAGCACAACTTCTGTCTTCCGGAAACCATTCGCATCCCCCACGAAATGGAAGGTCAACTATACAACAATCATTTGTTCGTGGATGATTCCGGCACAGCACTCATCAATCTGAACGGCTGGGAGCAAAAAGTCATTGCAGAGGAAGAACAGAGAGAGGATTTTGTCTGCTGGCTTCGCAACCCGTCGAGAGGTTCGTGGGCATTGCGCATTCCGTATGAAATCAATGGAGAAATGAAACCGACATATCCGGATTTTCTGATCATTCGCCGGGACGGATCCGATTATGTGGTGGATATTCTTGAACCGCACGATCCGACACGGCAGGATAACCTTGGCAAAGCAAAAGGCTTTGCTGAATACGCACGACAGAACCCCGGTGTTGGCAGAATCCAGCTTATTCGTATGCAGCGTAATTCTGTTGGCAAAGAGCGCGCATTCCGATTGGATATGTCAAAAAGTTCCGTTCGTGACAAGGTTTCCCGCTGCACCAGCAACGATGAGCTGAATCATATTTTCGAAACCGACGGCTTCTTTGATAGAGACTAAAAAATGACACAGATGAAAGAACAAGTTATCGTCAGTAAAATGTCTGAATATCTGCATGTGGCGACAAAAGAACTTTGTGCCTGGCTGAACAATATGCTTCCGCGCGTAAGCGAGGATTGGTGGCAGGTATGTGTGATTGATAACTTGTCTTACGTTCAAAGCCAATACGCTCAGGAAAAAGGATTTTCTAAGCTGGAAGATTTGGATCTTGCCGCACTGCTTCGCGTAACAGATAAATCATGGTATAATATGCGGTCGTTTGCTTATCTTCCCACGCGCGATCGGCAATGTGTCCGGGACATGATGAAAGTGCGGAACAACTGGGCGCATATTTCGGGAGCCATCGAGGACAAAGACATTGTCTTGCGGGATTTGTGTACCATCTTGGCTTTTTTCGAAAATGTGATTGTAACGAACAAATATACGCAGAGTATCCATGAATTCCGAAATGAAGTTGAAATCGCAGATTTTTCGGCAGTTTTTGACACAGAGCCGGTTACGGTAAAAGCTCCTGAACCGGTTCAGACCAGCACGGATGGAATTCGAGAAAAGGATCGCGTTTTCTTAACCGGAGATCCGGACACTAAAGGCATGGTATTTTCCGTCACGGATGTTGGCGACACCAAGAGATATGAGGTGTTTGTCAACGGAGAAATCAAGACGTTTTACGAAGGACAGATTCAAAAGATCGATGCGGCTCCGACTTATAGTTGGGTCGACAGCAAAACATTGCAAAGCAATCTGACCGCATATGAAATCAATAATCCTTCCGCCGGAAACCTATATTCGCTAAATGCGGCCAGAATTGATTTTGTGCCGTATCAGTTCCGCCCCGCGCTGAAACTTATCAAATCCGATGAACCACGAATCCTGGTTGCGGACAGCGTCGGTGTCGGTAAAACCATTGAAGCCGGGCTGATCGTAAAAGAGCTGGAAGCCCGGAATGAATTGGATAATATCCTGATCATTTGTCCAAAACCGCTTGTTGCTGAACGAAAATGGGAACTGGAAATGAAGCGGTTTGATGAAGATTTCATACCGCTTGACGGCAGTCTCCTTCGACAGGCACTCTCAGATACACATAGAGACGAAGAATGGCCTATGCGGTATAACAAGGCAATCATTCCGTATTCCATATTGGACAGCCGCGTGTATGAAGGTGAAGAACAAAAACACGGAAGACAGTACGGTCTTCTGGATCTTGATCCGGCTCCCCACTTAGACCTTGTTATAGTCGATGAAGCACACCACATTCGCAACGGCAGTTTGGATAAGGATAAAGCGTATGCGTATAAATGCGTCCGCTATTTCTGCGAACACGCAAATGCTGTCGTTTTGCTGACCGCGACACCGTTGCAGACCAGCGATGACGATTTGTTTACTCTGATGAACCTGCTTCGACCGGACGTCATCATGGACAAGGAAGTATTCTTCATGATGTCCCGCCCGAACGAATTCATTTACAAGTGCTCGCACGCGATACGCGGCGCAGGAGAAGGTTGGCAAGAAGTCGCCATCGCCGAACTGCAGAACATCAAATCCACGCAATGGGGTGAAAACGTTATTGCGAAAAATCCATTGTATGCAGATATTCTTGAGAGACTGACAAAGCTGGAAATCTCTCGTGAAGAGCGTGTAAAGCTTGTGTCCGATGTCGAATCCCTGCATAGCTTCAACACCATGCTCAACCGCACACGCAGAAAAGATATTCAGGATTTCTGTGTGCGCCGGTCCACTACGATCGAAACAAGTTTCACCCCGCAACAGTATGATTTGCATAATGAGCTTCTCAGATTTGAATATGAGGCACTTTCCAAGCTTCATAACGTTCGTTGCATTCCGTTTATGATGAGCACTATTCGTCGTCAGGCGGCAAGCTGCATCTTCGGTCTCGCGCCGCACATCCGTGATTTAATCAACAGACGGTTTAGTCAAATGCTTGATGATCCCGATGTAGATTTGGACGAATACGATCTTGACAGCAAAGCGACAAATACTTTGGTGGCACTGGCACATCATGTGCTTGAACTTGCGGATCTTCTGCCGGACGAGGATCCAAAATTTGAGAGCATTCTAACAGTAATCAATAAGAAGCAAAAACAGGATAATAACAAAATCATCCTGTTTAGCTCCTTCCGTCATACTCTTTCCTATCTGGAGAACAAGCTACGTCAACTTAATTACCGGGTTGCACAGATCAACGGTAGTGTCAAAGATGAAGATCGCCGTGAATTGCGTGAACGATTTGAGCTGAATAAAAGCGATCCAAATGCTTTGGATATTCTTCTTTTCACGGAAGTTGGATCTGAAGGATTGGATTATCAGTTCTGCGATACCATGATCAACTATGATCTGCCGTGGAATCCTATGCGGATTGAACAGCGTATCGGTCGAATTGACCGGCGCGGACAAAAGAGCGAAGCCGTTAACATCTATAACATCATAACAGCAGATACGGTAGACGCGGATATCTTTACTCGTTGCCTTATGAGAATTGGAATTTTTGAGCGAAGTGTTGGCGAATGCGAAGAAGTACTTGGAGCTATCGGATCGCAGATTGAACAGATTGCTGTCGACACCTCCCTCACTAACGAAGAGAGACAGCGTAAACTGGAACAGATGGCAGATAACGAGATCCGCCGGATGCAGGAACTCAATAAACTGGAAGATGAAGAGCGTGCGCTTTTCGGATTTGACCTTTCAAACTATACTGCGACAAAAGAGATAAAGGATGCGGAAAGCCCCTGGACATCTCCGGCTGGCATCCAGCGGCTTGTTGAACGTTATTTGAAAGATCGACTTGGCGATGGACAGTACATCATAGGTTCTTCCGAGCTGAAGCAAATTCGTCTAAGTCGTGAAAACCGTTCGTGTCTGTTGGAAGATTTCCGGAAACTGTCGCATATCAAATCTGCATTGAAACGGAGATGGGAGAATTATCTCAAAGGTGTTGAGCCAATACACAAGCTGACATTCACATCAGAAGCAGCCTCAAAAGAACGGCGAGCATTTTTCATTACCCCAATGCACCCGCTTGTAAAACAAGCCGCAAGATACTATGCAAACAATCAAGTGACGTATATCCATTTGGAGTATTATTCGGATGAATTACCGGCAGGAACGTATCCCTTCTCCATTTATGGATGGAGCTATGTCGGTTTGAATCCGATGTTCCGTGTGGTGCCGATTTGTGAAAACGAAATGCTGGCAATGGAGCTTGTAGATATCCTTCAGGATGCTGACATATCCGAGACAAAGATCAACGTAGATAAAAACGCGTGGGCTGATTTAGAAGGCAAGCATATTGCGATTTGGCAGCAGGAAAAAGAAAAATATCTTGCCAACATTCAGAGCACAGCAAACTATAAGCTCGAAAGTATTAGTAGCAACTATAGAAATCGTAAAAGAACGTTAGAGCAAAAAATCCGCGATGCTTTTGATGAAAATATTCGTAGAATGTACCAAAGTGAACTAAGTACCGCCACTGAAAAATATCAGATCAAAGTTGATGAAATTAATGAACGTGCAGGTCGCGCGGATATTCACACATCTCTGATCGCAAACGGCATCATCGAAATTAAAAAGGGTTAAATATGAGCAGTATTGCTGACAAAGTCAGAACCGCACAGAATAAGGACGGAATGCTTCGTCGAGCCCTGGAACGCATTATCCAGCTTTACACAGACAAAGCACACTTTGTATATGAGCTTATTCAAAACGCGGAAGATGCAGAAGCTGAAAGCATCAAGTTCATCCAACATTCTGACCGGCTTGATGTTTTGCACAATGGTAAACCTTTTACATTCGAAAATCTTCAAAGGCTGTGTGATATTGGCGAATCCGACAAGGTCGACAATTTGAACCAGATTGGCGAATTTGGTGTTGGTTTTAAGTCCGTCTTTGGGATATGCGAAACAGTACGTCTTTACAGCAATCCTACTCATTATAACGGCACATTTGAAGGCGATGCGGTTTCTTTTGCAGTAGAGATTAAAGACTTTACAAGGCCAGAGGATATTCCGGAAGAGCCGCTGCCGAAGGCGTATACCACACGGTTTGTATTCCCCTTTGCTGTGGGGCATACTTTCTCTGGATTTCAGACAATACCGACGCTAAATGATACTCTTGCCAGAAAGCTGCAAAACCTCGGAATCACGACGCTTCTTTTTATGAAGCATCTCGAAATCATCGAGTATGAAATCGAAACAGCGGACGGCCCCATAACAGGCGAATACCTTCTTGAAAAAGAGGAAATCAATGACCACTGCATGAAGGTTTCGGCCCTTGGCATCGCCGAGAAAGAAAAAGTTGATTCAGATGCAACGGAGATGATTTCCTATTTGAAGTTTTCCCGTAAGCTGGAAAAGTACCCGTTAAGAACGGTCGATATTGCTTTTCCGGTTAAGGAAGAAAACGGCGTATATCGTTGCATCAAGGCTCCCAATCCGTTCGTTTCGGTGTATTTCCCCACGGAGACGGAAAGCAAACTGGATTTCATTGTACAGGGGCCATACCGGACAACACCAAACCGGAGCAGTATTCCTGCAGACGATGAGGACAACATCATGCTGGCGCAGGAAACGGCAATTCTATTGCGTCAGAGCATTTTGGAGCTTAAGGATGCCGGAAAGCTGAACATGAGCCTCGTGAAGGAGATTCCCATCTCCGAAGAGCGATTCGAGACTTTTTCCTTATTCCTACCGCTTTTTGAGACAGTCAGGGAGCTATTCCGAACGACGGCGATTATACCCAGCAACGCAGGAAAATATGTTCATGCAAAATATGCGAGAATTACCAGATCAGAACAGCTGGTCAGTATTCTTACGGATCAGCTCCTTACCCAGTTGATAAACGACGGAAACCAGTACTACTGGCTTCCAACCTACCTTACAGAGACCAACCGAGAATATAAGCATGTGCGTGATTTTCTGACCGGCGAGCTTGGCGTTACTGTTATTCCGGCAGAAGACATGCGGCGACTGATTGCAGCGAACCCGAAGTTCCTGCCGGAACAGACGGATGATTGGCTGGTTGAGCTATACGCATTTTTTGAAAACAATCCTGCAGCCTATTCCAAGGCGACCGTTGACATCGTAAAGACATCAACGGGAGCGTTTGTAGCACCTTTCAGGCGGGAAGGAAAATCCTATATTCCGAACGTTTTTCTCCCGCTTCCAAAAATTCACAGCACGGATATTCATTTTGTAGATCAGACCCTATATAACCGGTGCCGAACTTTCTTTGACGACGTTCTCCAGCTCCAGAAGCCAAACGAGTATGAGTTTCTGATAAAAAACATCGAGAAGCGATATACAAGCGGACAAGTTTCTGATGACAACCAGCACATTGAAGATATCAAGGCCTTACTGAAATACGTTAAATATGAAGACTATAATGATGAAGTATCTCGCATCATAAGGGATACCCTTACGTTGCGCTGTAGCGATGGAAAAATGCGGAGTGCCTATGCCGTGCGTATTTTTCTTCCGATCAGCCCGGACGGGATCAATATTGAAGCCTACTACCGCAATTTAAATCAAAACGTTTTCTTCGCAGATTTGGACTTCTACAATCTGCATGATATTGAAGCAGCTAAACTCGTAGAGCTTGGTGTGCGTAGCTCCGTTCTGGTAGAAGAGGACACCACTCGCGGCATATATAATACCGGAACGCGTGGTAAACAACCGGAATGGTGGACCACTGGCGATTTCCGCTGGAAACTGTCAGCAAATGCGTTAAAGGACGTTTTGCTGTACATTTCCGCCAATCCTACAGCAAAGGATACCATTCTCAAGTCGCAAGCCATCATGAAAATGCTGGTCAACAATGAGGCGCATCTTTGCGGTCGCGTTAACATAGGCGGCTATGCAGTTCCAAATAAGGAAAACGAACCGTGCGAAATGATCCATATCCTTCGCGGCGAACGAATGCTTGGATGGAACGGTAAATGGATCTTCACAGAATCCGGAGAACTTGTTGAACCGAAGGCCATCTCAAAGCATGATATCAGCACTGCGTATTACGGAAGAATCAAGTCCGACTCCGTAATTTTCAATCTCCTTGGTTTCAAGAAAACCGAGGCCGATGAAGTGGACGATCTGAAAAAGTTGGTGCCACAGGAAAAATTGGATGCATTCTTTGAGATGGAACTGCGGCAGCGGTATGGCATTTCAACAGCCGATCTGAACGAACACTATGGTTTTTCAAATCAATTTGAAATTGCTGAAGAAGAAACAAAACTTCCTTTCCCAATTTTCAATATTCGCAGTTGGGATGCTCTACGCAAACATGCTGCAGAAATGCTCATATATGCTGATCCGGTACGTTATGAAGAGAAAATTCGGAGCATACGTGTAAGTAACCATCCGAGAGAAATAAAGGCATATCTGTCAAATATGTACCGGCACGAGGGAAATAATCGCTTTAAATTTTCCTGTCAGTTATGTCATGAAACATGCGCTTCATTTGAAAATACAGAAATTTTCTCAAATCCAGAAACAGAACTGGATCCCGTCAATCTTTGTCTTTGTCCTAACTGCGCTGCATTATATCGAAAATTAAGAAACAATGCAGATTTTATGGATAATATACGGATGGCTTTTCTGACGGCGAAGGATGAAGATATTGAAAAAGGCGATCACGTAGTAGTACCAATTGATGACGACAACAAATTGTGGTTTACACAGACGCATTTTGCAGAAATTCGTGAGCTCTTGTTGCTATCAGACGCTGATAAAAATATAAAATAGCTGAATTTTTAAGCGGAAAACCTTTTGAAAAACGCTTTGAACTAAAAACACTTCAAAAACAGAAAAAGGTGTGTCCGTTAGGACACGCCTTTTTATGCCTGAAACAACAGCTCTATTTCCTGGAAATAAAAGAGCTCAAGACAAGATTTGTTGCAGGAGCGACAGCTTTCTGGTAACGTGATAACGCTTTTATGAGAACGATAAAAGTGGGGCATAGAAACCCCTTATAGATAGACGCCGCCCAAAGGTGTATGGCGTCTAACAAATAATACACCGATCTCCGTGTGAACGGATGTCGGTGTAATAAGGCTTATGCACGAAAGCATCGAGCCGTTTTATCTATAACGGTTTCTATCGTCCGCCCACCTTTGTAAAAAGGTGGGTTTCCGTTAAATGAAGGAGACCAATAATGCGCGTTAAGTCCCGAAAGACAGGCATCAATTATTTGTGCGACACTATCATACTGCCGCAGTACTACAACTTTGAACGAGACGCTGAATACAAAACGGACTTCGAGAATTTCAAAGAAATCGGCTTTGACTGTTGGAACATTTTCATAGCGGCATATTTTGTTTATGCGCTCCAGATCCCCCTGTCATCAATGAAATCGAGGGCATATAACAAGCTGATGAAAAGCACCCTTGATTATTTCAAAGAGCAGTACCCTCTGTTCCCCAGGGTATTAAAGACTTTTTTGAACACCTTTAAGACCGAAGATCCATCCGGAACGGAAATGGGAACATTGTTGGTAGCCAACCTATTACAGAGAAACGAAGACCAGATATCCATCAACGAATAAACATGGGCTGTGAAATCGCGGATACGATCTTTAATCTGGCCAGCGTTATCGATGTTGAAGAATTGACGGATTATTGCTCTGCCGAAGATTGATCCGGCAGAAACGCGAAAAGACTTTGCGAAAGGGCTTGAAACGGGATAATCTGTGCTTCTGTTTATATTTTTAAGGAGTTGCATTATGAACAAAGCAGAATTGGTGGCTGAAATCGCGAAGAACACGGGTTTGACGAAAGTTGATTCCGAACGGGCGACGGAAGCCTTGTTGAATACGGTTGCCGCGACCTTGAAGAAAGGCGATGAAGTTCGTTTGGTCGGCTTTGGCACGTTCAGCGTCGCCAAACGCGCTGCGACCGAAGGTCGCAATCCGCGCACCGGTGCCACGATCAAGATTCCGGCTTCTAAACAGCCGAAGTTCAAAGCCGGTAAAGGTTTGAAAGACGCTTTGAACTAAAACCGGTTTCAAAAACAGACAAAGGCGTGTCCGTTCGGACGCGCCTTTTCTTTATACCAGAACAATATTTCCCATTTTTCCATATTTTTCCCAAAGAACGACTCTGAAAAAAGACGCAGAAATGTTGGATTGTCGGAACAAATTTTCCGATATTTCCGATTTTTCCCTTATTCCGAAGTCAGAAAAGATGCGTTTTGAGCTTAAATTTTTCTATTAGAACGACATAAATGTCATTTTTTTGTTAGACACTTGTTAGACACTTCGCTTTTCAGAGGAATATAGCGTTTCCTTTGGACAACAAAAAACCCGCAGTATTCTGCGGGTTTTAGTGGCGCGCCCAGGAGAATTCGAATCCCCAGCCTTCTGATCCGTAGTCAGATGCTCTATCCAGTTGAGCTATGGGCGCCTGAACAGGTATGTATATACCCCCCGCTTTTATCGATTGCAAGACTTTTTTTCAAAAAAATTCGACTTTTTTTGTTTTTTGATAAAAAATCTTGAAAAACTGCGATTTTCCGTTACATTCAAAAGATGTCGGGTTCGCTTTCGTCGATCCTGACGGGAAAATTGCGCAGTTTTCTAACGATAAGGTATTTAAACAATGATTCTTTCCAAAAGACTTTCTCTGGCGGCGACTTTGCTGGCTTTGACGGGGTGCGTCGGAACGACCGGTCCCGCCGCCGACGATTATTACGCCGACGATTTCGCCATTGAAAAGGCGGCTCCCCGCAAAACGGCTCCGGTCGTCCGGAAGGACGCCGTTCGTCCCGTTGAAACGCGCGCCGTCGAAACGGCGTCCGGCGATTCGGACATTTCCGCTTATGCGAACGCTCAAAATTCCGAAGTCGGGAAAAGAATCTCGTCCATCGCCGCGAAGCTGGCGCAGATCAACGACGGCATCGCCAAAAACGGCGCCGCTTTCGACGCGTTGAAGACGCAAAGCGCGCGGGAAGCCGAAACCTACTATGAAAACGTCGCGAAAATCTACGCCCGTTTGCAAAAAGGAACGACCCCCGGCAACCCCGAACTGACGGCGATGTGGAAACAGTCCGCCCAGCTGTTGGCGGGCGCCGACAAAAACATGACCGAAACGGCGAAGCTGTCGACCGAAGCCGCCCGCGCCAAAAACGAACTGGATTCCCTTTTGAACACGGCGACGGAAACCTATATGGTTCCGGGCGCGCTGGAATCCGACCATGAAAATCTGAAAAAAGTCGAAGACGACGCGCGGCGTTCGATCATTTCGCTGGATCGTCTGTCGTCCGAAATCGCGGCGCAGATCACGCGTCAGCAACAGTATTTCAGCGCCGAAAAGCAAAACATCGACCAGCTGGAAAAGGAAATCCGCAACGGCGGCATGATCAACGCCGACCGTTCCAAAGCCGCCGCGCCGATAGCGCTGAACGCCGTATCCGCTTTGCCCGAAGCGAATCTGACGGGACGCCGTCCGCTGATGGTGATTCGTTTCAACAAAAAGAACGTCGCCTACGAACGGTCGCTGTACGACGCGGTCAAAGCCGCGCTGGACAAGCGTCCGTCCACGAATTTCGAAATCGTCGCCGTCGGTTCCGGCGCCGCCGATGAAGCCGAAGCCGCCAAAAACGCCGAAGCCGTCCGCGACACGCTGACGTCGATGGGACTGCCCGAAGACCGCGTCTTTGTTTCGAAAACGGAAAAGACCAGCGTCAAATCGACCGAAGTCCACCTGTATTTGAAATAACCCGAAAGAAAGCACGACGGCGTGGCGACAGCGGAACAGCAGCTTTACGACAAACTGAAACGAATCGAGCCGATGAAAGCCGTTTCCACGGCTCTGTTCGTCAAGATGTCGGCGCTGAATCCCGCGAACCGCACCAAGAACCACGTCAGAATGACTCTGAACGCCCTGAACGAGATGATCATAAAATCTCAATCGGGGCTGTTCGTTTTATCGAACAACGACATCGTCGTCGTCGGACAGAACATTCCGCCCGCCATTTTGAACGAAGCCATGGCGTCCGTGCGCAACATCTTCCAGTCCGATTCTTTCGCCGCGGCGAATCCGACCGATTTCGTCAAAGCCTATTCGCTGGCTTACGATTTCGATTTTGTGGCGGGCTACGCCAAAAAAGCGATCGCCGATCAGGAAAACCGGCAGAACAGCAAGCAGGAAATCCCCCTCGCCCCCGAGCATTTGGACGCGATTCTGCGCAATATCCAAGGGTTCAACATTTTAAAGGTCATTCGCCGTCAGGAAGCGGTCGGCTTCACCAAAACGGGCGGATTTTCGTCGCTGTTCACCGAATACTTCACGTCCATGGCGGATTTGAAAAAAGCGATCGCCCCCGACGTGGACGTTCTGTCGAACCGCTGGCTGTTCCAGCATCTGAGCGAAACGCTGGACAAGCGCATGTTGGGGTGCGGCGACGATCTGATCGCCCACACGCCCGGCGACATTTCGCTGAATCTGAACATTTCGACCGTGTTCACCCCCGCGTTCGAAGCTTTTCTGACGACGCTGCCGGACGGCAAATCCGCGGTGGTGGAGGTCGGACTGGCGGACATTCTGCAAAACACCCGCAATTACAACTACGCCCGCGACCTGTTGCGCGAATCGGGGCACAAGCTGCTGATCGACGGATTGACGCCCCTGTCGTTCGACTTTACGGATTTGACGGTGTTGGATCCCGATTTGTTGAAACTGAACTGGATTCCGTCCCTGATCACGGCGGATCTGGGCGAAAAGTTGCGTCCGTTCGACCCCGACACGCTGATTTTAATGCGGTGCGAAGACGAAAACGCGATGCGCTGGGGACTGGAACACCGCATCATGCGGTATCAGGGCTATTTCATCGACAAACTGACGGCGACGATCACCCGTCACGGTTGCCGCGACAAAGCGAACTGCACGACGGCGCAATGTTCGGCGCGCAAAGCCTGCGTCGCGGGATCGGCGCGCGCGCTCTGCACGAACCAAAGCCGGCTTGACCTGCCGATCGTCGGAAAAAAGGAGGCGGCGCCATGATCAACCACGACGAGCAAATCCGCCGCCACGTGGCTGACGCGTTGAAATCGGGACAGCGTCAGACCGTCGTCCAGCTGAAAATATCGCAAATCGATCCCGCGTTGCGCAAAGACAGCCTGCTGTCTATGATTCTGACGGTCTTTCACGACACTTTATCGCTGTACGGTCAGGTTTTCTGCCTGAAAAACGACGACATTTTCGTGTTCTATTCGCAAAAGGTCAACGACAACACGATCAAAGCCGCCACCATTAAAACGTGGCTGAATTTTTCGGACGATCCCGCCGCGCAGAACGCCAAAGCGCTGGAAAAGACGTACACCCTGCCCGCCGACGGCGAAGTCCTGCTGCACGAAATCGCGCGCATCGCGAACGGTCCCGCCCGCGCCGCGACGGAGAAAAAGGAAACGCGCCGGTTCGTCCTGCCCCCCGCCGTTCATAAAAATCAAAAGCTGTTTACGCCCGAAATGCTGGCGCGCGTGACGCAGGCGTTGCAGAACACGGATTTTTCGAACGTGATCCGCCGTCAGCCCGTCTGCATCATTCTGGAAGATTCAAAGCCGCAGCCTTTGTTCGAAGAAGTGTTCGTTTCCATCGCCGACCTCAGCGAATCGGTTTTGCCCGGGGTTTCCCTGACGGCGACGCCGTGGCTGTTTCAGGATTTGACCGAAACGCTGGACAAGCGCGTTTTAAACAGCGTGTCGCAACACGACGACGGCGCGTTCCGCCGCGACTTTTCGCTGAATTTGAACATTTCGACGATTTTATCCGAGGATTTTCGCGAATTTGACGACAATATCCGTTCCGCGATGAAAAGCTCGATCGTTTTGGAATTGCAGCCGATCGACATTTTCAGCGACCTGCAATCGTATTTGTGCGCGCGCGACTACGCCAAAAATCTGGGGTACAAGATTTGCGTCGACGGCGTGACGGCGCAAACCCTGCCCCTGATCGACCGCGAACGGCTGGGGGCGGATTACGTCAAGCTGACGTGGAACGAAGGTCTGCCCGACATTTTGGAACAGAACGCGGCGCTGGGCGGCAAAGTCAGAAACTACGGCGCGAACAGAACGATTCTGTGCCGCGTCGACGATGAAAAAGCCTTGCTTTTCGCGGAAAAATACGACATCACCCTGTTTCAGGGACGCTATATCCAGCATTTGCTGTATTCCGACCCGCGCAACCGCCGCGTCGGATCGACCCTGTTGCGCCGACGCTGACATTCAAGGAGCCGCCCATGTGGTACTGCCTGTCCGGAAACCGTAAATACGGACCTTTTTCCGTCGAAGACGCCCATCGTTTCATTCAAACCCGCCCCGACTGTCTGGTCTGGCGCGAAGGCATGCCCGAATGGACGCCCGCGGAACGGTTCGCCGCTTTGGCGAATCGGGACGCGGACGCGCCGCCGTCGGGGGCTTTTTTCGATTCGGGGCTGGATTTCAAAATCCGCGGCGACGACATGCAGTACGTCGAAATCACGCTGAACGCCGGCGAATCCGTGATCGCCGAACCCGGCGCGATGATTTACAAGGGAATTTTCGTCAAACCGGCGGCTTCGCTGGGGACGAAGCGGCAGGGGCTGGTCGGCAGACTGTTCGGCGCGGGCAAACGCGTCCTGTCGGGCGAGCGGGCTTTTCTGACCGTGTTCGAAAACACCGGCGGCGAATCGGCGCGGGTCGCCTTTTCCGCGCCCTACCCCGGAAAGATCATTCCCGTGTCGCTGGCGGGAATCGGCGGCGAGCTGATTTGCCAGCGCGACAGTTTCCTGTGCGCGCAGTCAGACGTCGACATCGGCGTGTTTTTTCAAAAAAAGCTGTCGACGGCGCTGTTCGGCGGACACGGTTTCGTCATGCAACGGCTGACGGGGGACGGAGTCGCCTTTATCCACGCGGGCGGAACGATCGGCGAAATAGAACTGGCGGACGGGGAATCGGTTCAGGTCGACGCCGGCTGTCTGGCGGCTTTTCAGCCGTCCGTCCGGTTCGACGTTTGCGGCGCGGGGGATTTGAAAACCCAGCTCTTCGGCGGTTCCGGACTGTTTTACGCGGATTTGCAGGGACCGGGGAAAATCTGGGTGCAATCCCTGCCGTTTTCGCGTCTGGCGGGACGTTTGGGCGACCAAATCGCCCCGAAAAGAAAATAAATGCGGGAAAAGCTAAATATTCTGTTGACAAATCCGCGATTATCCGCCTATAAAAGGCTCTCACTAAGGCGGAAACGTGTTTTCTGCTTTTTGTTATGAATTTCTAAGATGGTGAAGAAAATGTTCGCAGTTATTAAGACAGGCGGCAAGCAGTACAAGGTCGCAAAGGATGATACGATCGTCGTTGAAAAGCTCAATGCGGAGATCGGCTCTACTGTGACATTTGACAATGTGCTTGCCCTTGATGAAAAAATCGGCACACCCAACATCGCCGGCGCCAAAGTTTCCGCCAAGGTCGTCAAACAGACCCGCGACGATACCGTTATCGTTTTCAAAAAGAAACGCCGTCAGGGCTATCGCCGTAAAAACGGTCATCGCCAGTATATCTCGATCGTCAAGATCACGGATATCGCCGAATAATCCACTTTAAGGTTTAAGGAGTTACACTATGGCTCATAAGAAAGCAGGCGGCAGCACCAGAAACGGACGCGATTCCGAAAGCAAACGCTTGGGTTTGAAAAAATCGGGCGGTCAGGCTGTCATTCCCGGCAACATCATTGTCCGTCAGCGCGGCACGAAATACCGCACCGGCGAAAACGTCGGACTGGGTCGCGATCACACCATTTTCGCCACGGCGGAAGGTCGCGTCGCTTTTACGCGCAAAGCCGACGACAGAGTTTATGTTTCCGTCGTGACGGAATAAGCTTTTCGGTTTACAGCTTTTTTAAAGGGGATTGGTGCGCCATTCCCCTTTATTTTGTATCAGAACGGAGAATCGAATCGATGAAATTTTTGGATCAGGCGAAAATCTACTTGAAATCCGGCGACGGCGGCAGCGGCTGCTGTTCGTTCCGCCGCGAAAAGTATATCGAATTCGGCGGTCCGAACGGCGGCAACGGCGGACGCGGCGGCGACGTGATTTTCGAAGCCGTCCCCAACCTGAACACGCTGATCGATTTCCGTTACCGCCAGCATTTCAAAGCCGAACGCGGTCACAACGGCGAAGGCAAGGACAAATTCGGACGCAAGGGCGAAAACCTGATCATCAAAGTCCCCGTCGGCACGCAAATCGTCGCGGACGACGACGAAACGGTCATCAAGGACATGCTGACCCCCTACGAACGTTTCACGATCGCCAAAGGCGGCGACGGCGGATACGGCAACGCGATGTTCAAAACATCGACGAATCAGGCGCCGCGCCGCGCCGATCCCGGACAGCCCGGCGAGGAAATGTGGGTCTGGCTGAAATTGAAAATGATCGCGGACGCCGGATTGCTGGGCTTCCCGAACGCCGGAAAATCGACTTTCCTGTCCGCCGTGACGTCGGCGCGTCCGAAAATCGCGGACTATCCGTTCACGACTCTGCACCCGAATCTGGGCATCGCCAAAATCGACGACGAGGAAATGCTGATTGCCGACATTCCCGGCATTATCGAAGGCGCGCACGACGGCGTCGGACTGGGCGACCATTTCCTGCGCCACGTCGAACGGTGCGCCGTCCTGCTGCATCTGATCGACGGGACGGAAGAGGACGTCGCCGGACGCTACAAGGCGATTCGCAAGGAATTGAAACTTTACTCGCCGGCTTTGGCGCAAAAGCGGGAAATCGTCGTTTTGAACAAAACCGACGCGCTGACGCCCGAGGAAATCGACGAAAAAGCCAAAACTCTGCAAAAAGCCTGCCGCAAAAAGCCGATGCTGATGTCGGGCGCGGCGCACGCGGGGACGACCGAAGTCCTGCGCGCCCTGTTGCCCCATGTTTTGAAACTGCGCGAAGAACGCGGATCCGCCGCGCGCATGGAAGCCTTTGACGACTATGACGAATAAGCCCCTGTTAAAAGCCAAGCGGCTGGTGCTGAAAATCGGATCGTCCCTGCTGGTCGACGAAACGACGGGACGGGTAAAGAACACTTGGCTAAACGCTTTGGCGGACGACATTCTGACGGCGCGCGAACGCGGACAGCAAATCGTCATCGTCACGTCGGGCGCGGGCGCGATCGGGCGGCGCGTGCTGGGATTGCCGGCGGGCAAGATCAAACTGCCGCAAAAACAGGCGGCGGCGGCGGTCGGTCAGATCCGGCTGGCGCACTATTATCAGGAAGTCCTCGCCGAACGCGGATTGAAAGTCGCGCAGGTGCTGCTGACTTTGGACGATTCGGAGGACCGCGAACGCTATTTGAACGCGCGCAACACGCTGGACACGTTGCTGGATCTGGGCGTCATTCCCGTGATCAACGAAAACGACACGGTCGCGACGGGCGAAATCAAGGTCGGCGACAACGACCGGCTGGGCGCGCGCGTGGCGCAAATGGTCAGCGCGGACGCGTTGATCATCTTTTCCGACGTCGAAGGACTGTACACCGCCAATCCGCGCAAGGATCCGTCGGCGACGCTGATTCCGGTCGTCGAAAAAATGACGCCCGAGATCGAAGCGATGGCGGACGGCGCGGGGTCGTCGGTCGGCACGGGCGGCATGGCGACGAAACTGATGGCGGCGCGCCTGTGCATGGAAGCGGGGTGCGACATGGCGATCGCGCTGGGATCGGAACTGCACCCGCTGACCCGCATGGAAAAAACGGGCAAAGGCACTTGGTTTCTGGCGGACAAATCCCCCGTTTCCGCGCGCAAGGCGTGGATCGGCGGTTCGATCAAGCCGCGCGGCACGCTGGTTCTGGATTCGGGCGCCGTCAAGGCATTGGACAAGGGCAAAAGCCTGCTGCCCGCCGGCGTCAAAGCCGTCAAGGGGCGGTTCGACCGCGGCGACGCCGTCGTTTTGACGGACGAAAACGGCGTGTTTTTGGGCAAAGGGCTGGCGGCTTACGATTCAAACGAAACGGCGTTGATCGCGGGACGGCACAGCGACGAAATCGAATCGGTTTTAGGCTATCACGGCGCGGACGAGATCATTCACCGCGACGACTTATTCACGGAAAAAAGGGCTTGATATGAAAGAACTGATGCTTTCCATGGCTAAAAGGGCGAAAGACTGCGCCCGCGTTCTGGCGACCGCGCCGACGGATCAAAAAAACAAGGCTTTGACCGCCGCCGCGAAACTGATCCGCGAACGATCGGACGCGATTTTGGCGGCAAACGAAGCCGATCTGGACGCCCTGCCCCCCGAAACGACGCCCGCGATGCGCGACCGCCTGCTGCTGACGCCCGACCGCGTCGCCGCCATGGCAAAAGGGGTGGACGAAATAGCCGCCCTGCCCGACCCCGTCGGACGCGTTCTGGCGGAATGGACGCGACCGAACGGATTGAAGATTTCCCGCGTGTCCGTTCCTTTGGGCGTCATCGGCGTCATTTACGAAAGCCGTCCGAACGTCACCGCCGACGCGGGAGCTTTGTGCTTCAAATCGGGCAACGCGGTCATTTTGCGCGGCGGATCGGAGGCTTTCCGTTCGTCGTCCGAAATCGCGAAGCTGATGCGCGCGGGATTGAAACAGGCGGGGCTGCCCGAAGACTGCGTCCAATTCGTGCCGACGACCGACCGCGCCGCGGTGGGCGAACTGCTGAAACTGGACGAATACGTCGACGTCATCGTTCCGCGCGGCGGCGAATCGCTGATCCGGCGCATTACGAACGAAAGCAAGATTCCGCTGTTCAAGCATTTGAACGGCATTTGCCACACCTACATTCATCGGGCGGCGGACGCGGACAAAGCCCGCAAAGTCGTTCTGAACGCGAAAATGCGGCGCACGGGAACGTGCAATTCGACCGAAACGATCCTGTGCGACGGAGCGGTTTCGAAAACGGTTCTGCCCGCCGTCGTCGGCGACTTGATTCAAGCGGGGTGCGAAGTGCGCGGCGACGAGGCGGCGCGATCCGTCGATCCCCGCGTCAAACCCGCGACCGCCGAGGATTGGGACACCGAATACCTCGCCCCGATCGTGTCGGTCAAGGTCGTTGAAAACATCGACGAAGCGATCGACCACATCGCGCGGCACGGCTCGCACCACACGGAATCGATTTTGACCGAAGACGCGGCGGCGGCTGAAAAGTTTTTGAACGAAGTCGACAGCGCGGTCGTGATGGTGAACGCGTCGACGCAGTTCTGCGACGGCGGCGAATTCGGCATGGGGGCGGAGATCGGCATCGCCACGGGACGTCTGCACGCCCGCGGTCCCGTCGGTTTGGAACAGTTGACAACTTTTAAATATCAGGTGCGCGGTGACGGTCAGACACGCCCGTAAAACGATCGGACTGCTGGGCGGATCGTTCAACCCCGCCCACGACGGTCACAGGTACATCAGCCTGCAGGCGTTAAAGCTGCTGGGCTTGGACGAAGTGTGGTGGCTGGTGTCGCCCCTGAACCCGCTGAAAGAAGCCAAAGACATGGCGTCTTACGAACGCCGCGTCGCCGTCGCCGAACGGGTGTCGAACCACCCGCGCATCAAGGTGTCGCAAATCGAACGCGAGATCGGAACGCGCTACACCGCCGACACGCTGGAACGTCTGGCGGAACTGTATCCCGACGCGCGTTTCGTCTGGCTGATGGGGGCGGACAATCTGCTGGGATTTCATCATTGGCGGCGGTGGCGGACGATCATGCGCACGGTTCCCGTTGCCGTTTTCGCCAGAAAGAATTATGCTTTGCGGGCGTTGTGCGGCAAAGCGGCGCGGCTGTACCGCCTGTATCGCAAATCGCCCGACGACGCCGACCGTCTGGCGTTTTCAAAACCGCCCGCGTGGGTGTTTTTGCCGATTCGCAAACACCCCGCGTCGGCGACGGAAATTCGAAACAAAGGGTTGTTTGAAATAGGAGATTGAAATCATGCCCGTTAAAAAATCCGACAAAACCGCTGAAAAAACGGAAAAAACCAAAAAGACGGCTAAAACGGCGGTCAAAGCCGTCAAGGCTCAGGCTGAAAAACAGGTCGTCAAAGCGGCGAAAAAGGAAATCAAGAAAACCGTCAAAAAAACGGTCAAGAAAATCCTGAAAGCCAAGGAAAAGAACGAAAAACTGCTGAAAAAAGCCGCTAAGCCCAAGGAAAACGCCGAAGGCAGAAAAATCGTCGACCTGATCGTCAAAACGCTGGAAGACGGCAAGGGCGAAGACATCGTCGTCATCAACCTGACGGGCAAAACCGCCATCGCCGACTATCTGATCGTCGCGACCGGTCGCGCGCCGCGCCACGTCACGGCTTTGGCGGAACAGGTGCAGCTGCGCCTGAAAAAGACGGGCGTTCCCGCGTCGATCGAAGGCGAAGACGTCGGCGACTGGGTGATCGTGGACGCGGGCGACGTGATCGTTCACGTTTTCCACCCCGAAACGCGCGAACTCTATTGCATCGAAGAACTGTGGGGCGAAGAAACGCCGCGCCGTTTGAAAAAGTAATGGACGTCGTCATCGCCGCCATCGGACACATGAAGCCGGGTCCGGAACTGGATTTGCTGTCAAGGTACGTCAAACAGACGCGCTGGAACGTCGTCGTGCGCGAATTCGAAGACAAAAAATCCGGTTCCGCCCTTGAACGCAAAAAGCGCGAGGGCGAGTTGTTGCTGTCCGCCGTTCCCGCGGGGGCGAAGATCGTCGTTTTGGACGAACGCGGCAAGATGACGGGGTCGGAGGCGTTCGCGCACAAACTGGGCGCGTGGCGGGACGAGGGCGTTCCCGCCGTCGCCTTTCTGATCGGCGGCGCGGACGGACATACGGACGAAATCCGGAAAAAGGCGGACTATCTGCTGGCGTTCGGGGAAATGACGTGGCCGCACATGCTGGCGCGCGTGATGCTGACCGAACAGATTTACCGCGCCAAAACGATTTTGGACGGTCACCCGTACCACCGCGCGTAAAACGAGAATCCCCTCCGGCGCGAAAAAAGCGGAAAACGACGGTTTTTCCGGATTTATCAAAAACCGGGCGATCCGTTCAATCCGCCGCGGGGGCGTTTTTTTTATTTCAGGGAATTTTATTTTGGTCGGGGCGACAGGATTCGAACCTGCGACATTCTGCTCCCAAAGCAGACGCTCTACCAGGCTGAGCCACGCCCCGGACGTCGGCGATACTAGCGGGTCGCCGTTTGATTTTCAAGTTTAAAAAACAAATGTTCCACCGTGTCGCCGACTTTGATTCCCAAGCGTTCGGCGGTCCCCGCCTTTAATTCCAGAACGCCGGACACTTTGCGCGACGAATAAATCACGTCGCGGGAAAACGGCACGGCGGATTCGGCGATCTCGTCGATTTTCCCGTTTTTCGCGATAAACAGCATATCCAGCGAAACGGGCGTGTTTGCCATCCACATCGTCATCACGCGGGCTTTGGGGAACAAAAACAGCATGCCTTCGCCGTCGCCGATTTGCGTTCTGTACATCAGCCCGCGTTCGCGTTTGGCGTTCGTGTCGGCGATTTCGACCGTCAACGGAACGGGATCGGATTTCCGACGCAACACGCGCACGACCTGTTTGTCGAAAACGATTTCGCGGGGTTCCTCCGCCCGCCGGGGACGGCACGCCGCCGCGGCGCAGACAATCACCAGCATCAAAAAAGCGACGGCGGCGCGTTTCATTTTCAATCGGATCCTTTCAAAAAAGGCGAACCGCAGGGCGATCCGCCTTTGTTTTTGACTTTATTTCGAAAACGGGGAATAGGTTTTCAGGCTGACGACCTTGTCCTTGTCTTTTTCCTTGTCCTTTTCTTTGGATTTGCCGTCTTTCGCGTCTTTGGCGTCCGTTTCGGGGGCGTCGCCCGTTTTTTCCTCGACGACCTCTTCGACGGCGTCTCCGTTCAGGTTCATGACCTCTTCGGGCGCGGTCGTCAGCGTGCGCGTATCCTTTGTCGCGGGAGAATTGAGCATCAGCTGCGACTGACCGTCGACCGTCGTCAGATCGACCGTCGCTTTGTTTTCGAAATCAAGGAACGTCAAAGCCGACGTCGCGGGCTGCGCTTTCAAAGCGACGGCGGAACCGACCGTTTCGGTCAAGGCGACGATCGACGAATCCCCCGACAGGTCGATGCTGGCGGTTTTGCCGTCGACGGTGATGCCGGCTTTGTTCGTGCTGACCATGTCGAACGCGGCTTCGCCCGACCCCGTCAAGCCCAGATAGATGTTGTTTTTCTTGGAATCGTCGGTAATGGAAACGGAACGCACGGAATCCGCCAGCCCCAAGCTGATTTTGCCGCCGTACACGTCCGTCATGGACAAAGACGCGTTTTTGCGGTCGACCGCCATCGCGGCGATGGGGAATTTATCCTTGTGCATCATGGCAAACGACGTCGTGTCGCCGTCCGCCGTCCAGACGCCGCGGATATTGCCCGACGAATCTTTCAGCAGGAAGACTTCGGCTTCGACGACGACGGGAATGCCCGCCTCCTCTTTGGAAACGCCTTTGGCGGCGGCTTCGGCGTTCTGCGCGTCCGCCGGCTTCTGCTGGGCGAAAGCGGCGGCGTTCATCGTCGCGCCCGACAGCCCCGCGTAGGCGGCGAAGCAAAACAGCCCCAGCACGGAATATTTCAGCGTGCGGTACTTTCTTTCCAATTTTTGAATGCGTTGTTCCAAATCTTCCATTGTGCGCTCCTCGGCTGGCAGGATTTTCATTAAGCACAAAAATAGCGGCAAGTTCTTAATTATCTATGAAAATAAAGCCCGCGCGCGCCGTTATTTTTTCGGCGGCAGCCATTTTTTCACGGCGACGGCTTTGCCCGACTGCGACCGCAAAATCCGCGTTCCGCCGTCGGACGCCGCCGTTTTCAGCCGTTCGTCGCCCGTCGTTTTGCGCGCGTAGTAATCCGCCATCGCCGCGATGTCGATTTCCGATCCGCCGCCGACGGCGAACGCCTCGGCATAGGGGGCGTGCGTCGAAATCAGACGACAGATGTAATCGGGGGAATACGCCCCGAACCGCGCCCAGATCGTCTGCAAAAAAGACTGCGTGCCGCGCGGCATCGACCGATACTGCAGGACGGGACGCTGAGAACCGTAGATCCTGTACGAATTCGGTTCGACCGGACCGCGCTCCGTCGCCAGAAAAACGGCGGGAACGAAACGCTTTCCGCCCGTGACGGCGGCGTAGTACCCCTGCGCCAGATACATCAGGTACTGCAGCTTCATCGGTTGCAGGTATTCCCCGTCGTTCAACGCCGTGTCCAAGAACCATTCCGCCACGTCAAAAACAGAATCCGCCGACGGTATTTCCATTGAAATCACTCCGAATTTCAGATAAAAGTAAAAAATGCGCAAGCTTTTTCAGAGCATTAGCGTTATCTGTTAAAAAAAAGGTTAAAGTCCGTCATTGGAGGGTGCTTTCGATGGAAGATAACAAATCAAACGAACAAAAACCGACCGCGGCGCCGACCGCGGGAATTAAAATGCCGACGGTCAAAAAAATCAAAGTGCCGGCAAAACCGATAACGCCGCCCGCGCCCCAGTCCGCCCAGCCCGCGGCGGCGCCGAAACCCTCCGCGCCGAAACCCTCCGCGCCGAAACCGCAGCCGCAGATTATCCAGCCCGACCATTCGGACGCCGAACCCGACCTGCCGCCCGAAGAGGAGGAAGCCCCCCGCGCGCCGACCGCCGCCGACCCCGCTTCGTTCAACAGCCCCGAAGCCAACGCGGATTCGACGCCCGACGGATTGCGCCGGAAACGCCGCCCCTCCGCCGCCGCTTTGGAAAAGGAAGCCGCCAAGAAAAAAGCGCAGGAAAAAATCGACCACGCCAAAGCCCGCGCGCGCAAAGTGCTGACCAACCGGCTGTACCGTCTGGGCATTCTGACGGTTCTGCTGGTCGTGATCGCCGCGGGCGTCTGGTCGTCCCTGCCGATGATCGCCGAAAACAAACTGCCGGCGGTTTTCGCCGAAAACGGCATGCCTTTCAAAAAATTCACGCTGAAAGAAATCAAAATCGATTCCATGGAACTGTCGAACGTGTCCGACCAGACGGGAACGCTGACCGTCGGAACGATGAAGTTCGGCTATTCGCTGATGGACCTGTTTTCGAACAGCACCGTCAAAACGATGGAACTGTCGAACGTGACGCTGAACGGGCGCAGAACGGTCGACGGTTTCGAACTGGGCGCGCTGGGCAAGCTGATTTCGTCGCCGATGCGCGCGAAAAGCGGCAGCGCGCTGACCATCAATTCGCTGAAAATCGCGAACGGAAACTTTATTCTGCGCAGCGACCTGCCCCCCGAAAAAATCATCAACGCCGACGGCGAAGAGGAGGAAATCGACAACACGGTCACCGTCCGGTTTTCCGCGAACGGATCGATGGGCAAAGCGGGACTGAACATGAACATTTCGACGGATTCGACGTCCCCGACCATGAAAGTCAAAACGCAGACGCAGTTGAACAAGACGGCGACGTCGTCGCATCTGCGCACCGAAATCACCGAAGGCGACATGCTCAAAGACGAAAAGAGCGTCGGATCCGCCACGGGGAATTTGGAAATTTCCATCGACAACGGCGTGCTGTCCAAAGGGCTGGCGGATTTGCTGCTGTCCTCTTCGTCGCAGAAACTGAAACTGAAAGCCGAAGTCCTGCCCAAGGGCGAAACGTTCGACGTCGCGCTGGATCTCGACCGTTCGTTCGAAGACCCCAAGGACGCCAAAGGCAAATTCGTCGGCGCGCTGACGCTGAAAGCCAAAGACCTGACCGTCAAAGGCAGACCCGAAAATTTCGAAGGGCGTCTGCCCGTTTCGCTGGAAGCCCCGACGCTGACCAACGGCAGAATGGCGATCCAGGATCTGAAAACGTCGGCTGACGTGCTGTTTTCGTGCGCGTCTTCGAACTGCACGGTGAAACTGACGAAGCCTATGACTTTCGCTTTTTCGGCGTTGCAGGCGGCGGGCAATTTCCGTCAGGTGAAGCTTTTCACGCCGCTGGAACTGACGATCAACCCCGACCAGAACGACCCGTTCCTGCGTTCCGAGGGCGCGAATTTGTCGTTCACCCTGCCGCTGGGCGGCGTTTCGACCCAAGCCTACATCGCCGACGCGGTGTCGGGCGTTCAGACGGCGGTTGCTGCCAACGGCGTCAAAGCGCGCGTCAAATACAACGTCTTCACGGGCGCGTATTCCGGCGAAGCGACGTTCGCCCAATCCGCTCTGGCGACCAAAGACATCAAAATGACGGGCGTTCAGGGTATCGTGTCGTTCACGTCGGGAACCCTGCCCGACACGCGTCTGCGCATCGCCCGCGCGTCGTTCGTCAAACCCGATTTGATGCCCGACTTTTCCGCCGATCTGCGTTTCCGTCCGATGAGCGCCGTCGAACTGGGCATGGACGCGACCGTCGCGCTGCAAAACGGCATCGTGACGGCGACCGCGAACGGTTCCTACACTCTGCCGACGCACGAATGGAACATGTACGTCGTCGTGCCGAAATTCGTCCTGTCCGATTCCGGACTGTCTTTGGACAAGGTCGCACCCTTTATGCGGCAATACCTGCCCCCGTCGATTTCCGGCGGTTTCGCGGCGAAGGGACGCGTCACCGTCAAAGACGGCAAGGTCGCGGGTCCCGTCGACGTTCTGATTGAAAACGTCGCCGCCAAAACAAAGGTCGCCGACATCGAAGCGTTGAACGGCGTCGTCACGCTGTCGTCGATCTATCCGCTGGAAACCCCCGCGAACCAGCGCCTGTTCATCGGCACGCTGAACGTCGGCATTCCGTTCCAGAACGCTTTGTTCAACTTCCGCATCGCGGCGGATCGGGGCGTCGAGGTCGCCGGACTGCGCATGAAGTACGCGGACGGTCAGTTTAAAAACATCAAACCGTTCACCCTGCCCTACGCGGGCGGCGCGTCCAAGATTTTGATGGAGGGAAGCGGCATCAATCTGGCGAACGTCGTCGGCAACCTGCGTTCGGACGCCCTGCTGGTCGACGGCATCATGAATTCCGAATGGCAGCTGAGCTACACCGGCGACAAGCTGGCGCTGGATCAGGCGGTGTTCACGTCCAAACTGCCCGGAACGCTGCATTTCAACCCGTCCGACAAACTGCGCAAAAAGATGAATCCCCAAATGCTGGCGTTCATGAAAGACGTCATCGTCAAAAAGATGAAGCTTACAGCCAAAGGACAGATGGACGGCGCGGTGAAATTCAACGTATCCTTGACGGGTCACACGCCGCTGGAAGCCGAAGGCGTCGAACAGGACGTTTCGTTCGATTTCACCAGCGGGTTCAAAAACCTGCTGAAACAGCAGGGCGGATTGATGGAAATCCCGTCCGACATTCTGCTGTCTTTGCAGGATTACGCGAAAAAATAAGGGGGCTTGATGAAATACGGGGAATATCCCGTCTACGACGCGCTGGGGGTGGAACTGACCCACCCCGTCAAATGTCAGGACAAAACCCTGAAAAAAGGGCACGTTCTGACGTCGTCGGACATCGGTCGGCTGAAATACGCGGGAATCAAGACCGTCGTCGGCGCGCGTTTTTCATCGAACGACATTCACCCCGAAACGGCGGCGGATATTTTGCTGAAAACGATGGTCGGCGACTATCTGCGCTACACCTTGCCCGATGAAAGCGGCTATTGCGAGATTTTCGCCGACATCGACGGCGTGTTCGCGTTCGACCCCGACCGGCTGAAACGCCTGAACGCGCATTGCGAAGATTTTTCCGTCATCACCGTCCAGCCCTGTCTGCCCGTGTACAAAGGACAGCTGGTCGCGAACCTGCGCCTGTTTTCCCCCGCCGTCGACGCCGACGTTTTAAATCAGGCGGTCACAAAAATTTCGGGCACGGGCGCGCTGTTTAAAGTCGCTCCCTACGCTTTTTGCAAAATCGGCTACGTCCGGACGGTCGCGGCGGGAACGACGCCCGAACCGATCGACGCCGACGCGCCGGAAAAGCGTTTCGCCGCCTACGGTTTCAGCATCGTTCACAGCGCGATGTGCGCGCACGATTCCGAATCCGTCGAAAAAGCCGTCCGCGACGCGCTGGACGCCCGCGCCGAAATCGTGCTGGTCGAAAGCCCCTTTCCCCCGCTGAACCGCGAAGACACCGTTCCGAAAGCGTTTAAGGAATCCGCCGCCGACATCGACCGGCTGGGCTGGTGTCTGGACACGGGCGTCCCCTTGGTGCTGGGACACAAAGGCGACGCGCGTCTGCTGGGATTTTGCGCCGACGACGCGGATCAGTACGCTTTGGACGTCCTGTTGCGTTTTCTGGCGACCAGATCCCTGCCCGCGGTCGACACGCTGCCGATGTTCGCGATGAACGGCATTTCGCTGTTGCGCATGACCAAAAAGATCACGCCGGAGCAAATGGAAAATTCGGTCGCCGTCGGCGCCGTTTCCGACAGCGAAAAGATCGCCGTCGTCATTCTGGCGGCGGGGGCGTCGCGGCGCATGATCGGTTCAAACAAGCTTTTGGAACCGCTGAACGGTCTGCCGATGATCGAACACGTCGTCCGGTCCGCCCTGCTGTCCGAAGCGGACTACGTCGTCGCCGTCACGGGTCACGACGCGGCGTTCGTCGAACGCCGTTTGGAAAAATACGACGTCAAGATCGTCCGCAACCCCGATTACGTTTCGGGCGTTCTGGGGTCGATCCGTCTGGGGCTGGCGGTGCTGCCGCCCGACATCGCGGGGGCGGTGATTCTGCCCGCCGATATGCCCGCGTTCACCGAAGAATACATCAACCGCCTGATCGACGCTTTCGACGCGAAATCGAAACGCCCGCCCGTCGTTCTGCCGACGTTCGACGGAATCCGCCGCAATCCCGTTCTGTGGCCGCGCGACCTGTTCAAAGTCGCCAAGCCCGTTCCCGAAGACGCGCATTGGACGCCCGCTTTGATCGAACACACCGATTACATCAGGGAAATCCCGTTAAAGGACGACCTGCCCCTGACGGACATCAACACGCACGGCGACCTGTCGAACTACAAGGCGCGCGCGGAGCTGGTTTCGGACGCCGAACAGGATTTGCTGGCGCTGGAACGGGGCAAGTGATTGCCTTTTGACCGAAAGTCCTGTATCCTGTCCGCGGTTTTGAATTTGACAGGGGCTTTTCATGCGTTTCCGCCGTTCTCGCGTTTCCGCCGTTCTCGCTTTCGCCGTTCTGGCGGTCGCCGCCGCCGTGTGGCGTTTCGGAAAAGCGGAATACCCGTGGTATGAAACGGTGTCGATGTACCACGTCTTCGTCAAATCGTTTTACGACGCGAACGGCGACGGCAAAGGCGATTTAAAGGGGCTGACCGAAAAGCTGGACTATATCAAAAGCCTGAACGTCAACGTGATTCACACGTTGCCGATCGCCCCCGCGCTGAACGTCCCCGAAATGCCGCGCAGCCAGTACGGCTACGAAATCACGGATTTCAAAAACGTCCACCCCGACTACGGCACGATCGACGATTTCAAAACCCTGACGCGCGAAGCGCGCAAACGCGGACTGCACGTCGTTTTGGATTTCATCACGACCGTCATTTCCGTTCAACACCCGTTTTTCCAAGACGTTCTGAACAACCCCGACAGCAAATACAAAGACTGGATCATCACCGCCCCCGAAATCCCCGCGGGCGACTGGATGAATTTCAACGATTACGGCGAACAGTTCGAATCAACGCCGTGGAAACCTTTGCCGCACGGGGGATATTACTATTCGCTGTGGGGCAATTCGCCGTTTTTGGACTATCACAATCCGGCGGTGCGCGAATACGTCTTGTCCGTCATCGATTTCTGGCTGGACGCGGGCGCGGACGGGTTCAGAATCGACGCGACGAAACATTTGTTCATGAACGGTCCGGGGGTCAAAAAGCAGTACCACCAGCCGGAAAACTTCGCTTTCTGGCGGGAACTGCGCCGCCACGTCGCGGAAAAATACGGCAGGGACAAAATCCTGATCGCGGAATCGATTCCCATTCCGAACGACATCGCCTACGTCGCGCCGAACCGCGAAATGTTCGATTTGATGTTCGATCCGACGTTCATCAACGACGTGTACCCCTACCACGAAACGGATTTGAACAAACTGTTGTCCGCCCCCTACCTGCATTCGTTCTTTTCCAATCCGCAGACGTACAAGATGACGCCGCTGGACAGCCGCCTGTTTTACCATTCGGACCACGACGGCGCGCGGCTGGCGACGCGTCTGCGCGATCCGACGCCCGACAAGCTGAAAGCCGCCGCGTCCCTGCTGACGCTGACGCCCGCCGCGGTCAAGATCTACGCGGGCGACGAAATCGGCATCAAAGGATTTTCCGACTTCAACGATTTCAAAAACAAATGGTTTCACGCGACGGTCGCGTCGATGGCTTGGGACAATTCGAAAAACGGCGGCTTCACGACGTCCTACGCCCCCGTCGTTCCGATCACGGACGACTACGCGCGTTTCAACGTCCGCGCGCAGGAAAAGGACGAATCGTCGCTTTTGAACCACTACCGCGCCCTGCTCAAACTGAAACGGGACAACCCCGCCCTGTTTTTCCACGGACGCCGCGACGCCGTCGACACGGGCAACGACAAAATCTACGCCTATCTGCTGACTAACAAACGCCAAGCCGCGCTGGTGGTCGTCAACGTCGGCGCGCGAAGCGAATCCTTTACGGCGGATTTAAGACGGTACGACCCGAAACGGCGGCGGCTGGCGTTCGGCAGAGAACCCGCGGGCGCGCGCTGGGAAAACGACGTCTTGAAAATCGAAAAAATGCCTCCGTGGTCGACGCTGGTTTATAAATTCAGCGGGTTCGACGCCTCCAAACTGCCGGAAACCGTCGAAAACAGCGACGGGCGCGCCGTTATAGCCCCCGCCCCCGACGGACGCGAAATCCGCGCGGAAAGCGGCGCGGTCTATTCGCTGAAAACCGGCGAAGCGGGCGGCGTCCTGCGGCTGTTTCGGGGACAGGGCGAAATCGGCGTCCGCCTGTTCCAGCAGTTCGGCGAAAAAGGGCTGTCGGAAACGTTCCGGCAAGCCGTCGACACGACGGGCGGCGACGTCGTTCTGCCCGTTCTGCCGCGCAAAACGGACGCCGCGATTCTGGACGCCGGCGCGCGGTTCGCGTTTGAAGACGCCTCTCCTGCCGCCGCCCTGCCGGACGGCATGCGGCTGTTGGCGCAAAGCGGCGACAACGTCAGTCTGCGCGCTTTTTACGCGGGCGAGGACGCGAATTTCCGCTATTTCAAAATCGACAAGTCGGGCTACGCCCTGCAAAGCAACGGCGGCTTGGACTTCGCGATTTTGATTTCAAACGCCGAAAAATCCGCCCGACCGCACTATCTGTCGTTTTGGCACCTGCCTCCCGTCGCCGCGGACAGGCGCGTCAACGCGCTGGTTCTGTACGAACGCCACATCAAAACGGGCAAAGTTCAGACCGACATCAACGAAATGAGGGGCTTCGGCGTCGCCGCGACGGGCAAGCACCTGATTTTCGAAACGCCCGACGCGTTCGCCGTCATCATCGCCAAAGACGTTTTGAAATCCGAACGCCTGTCCGTCGCCCCGATCGTGTGGAGCGCGGGCGGCAAGTGGGGCGACGCGCCCCCCGCGGGCAAGCCCGTTCCGATCGTCGAACGTCTGCCGTTTGACAAAAGCGCGTCGTATCCCGCGGACGCGGTCACGGAATTTTTACGGGTGACGCCATGAGTTTAAAACAATACGGGCAGGACGTCCGCGTGCTGGCGGTTCTGTTTTGGGGCGTTTTGTTTTTGATCAACTTCGGGCACGGCGCGGGGTGGTCGGGCGTCTATTCCATTTTGATCAAAGAAACGGGAACGCGGTCTCTGTCGCTGTTTTTCCTGTTTTCCGCGCTGGGATCGTTTGTTTTGAATCTGGCGCTGATGTGCTTCGCCGATTTGTTGTCGGGCGAAAAGCTGATGCAGCTTTCCTTCGCGTCGTTCATCGGCGTTCTGGCGGCGGATCTGGCGGTGCTGAACGCGCCTGGCGCCTTTTCCCGAAACGGGTTCGAAGCCCTGCTGATTTTTCTGGCGGTTTTGATCATTTCCGTGCCGTCCATCTACATCATTCAGACCTGGAATTTGATCAACCGCACGTTCAGCCCGAAAAGCGCGGCGGAAATCTATCCGCTGCTGACGACCGCGCCCCTGATCGGCGGCATCGCGGGCGGATTCGCCGCCAACCGCCTGCCCGAAATTCTGTCCGCGCGGTCGCTGGTCGCGACGTGGGGCGCGTGCGTCGCCGCCGCCATGGTTTTGACGGTCGTTCTGGGACGCCTGCTGAAACGCCGCGCGCCGCAGCCGGAAACGGCGCGGACAACAATCACCCCCGCAGATTTGATCGCCAACTTCAAAGAAGGCTTCGTTTATTACAAAAAATCCGCGTTCGCGCTGAATCTCAGCGTTATTTTCATGTCGTTCTGGCTGGTCTGCACGATCATCGATTTCTGCTACGCCAAAACGCTGGACAAGACCTATTCGACGCCGGAGGAAATGGCGTCGTTTTACGGCGGATACACGACGGTCGCCAACGTCACCGCCCTGCTGATTCAAACTTTTCTGGGATCGAAACTGTTGAAATTCACCGGCGTCCGCGGCGGTTTTCTGTTTCTGCCCGTTTCGCAAATTCTGTGCTTTGCCGTCGTTTTGTGGTCGCCGGGGCTGTACCCGATCGTCGGAACGATGTTTATGCAGACGCTGATCGGCATGTCGATTCAGTCCAATTCCGTTCAGGTGTCGTTCAACGTGTTCGCCCGTCTGGCGCGCGCCAAGATCCGCACTTTGCTGGAAGGGGTGCTGAATCCGCTGGGCGGCGTCGTCGGCTCGGTCACGATCATTTTGCTGCGCCGCTGGCAGGAAAACGACGCCGTGACGGTGGAAAAGCTGCTGCCGGTCGCCGGCGCGCTTTTTTCCGTGATTTGGCTGTTCGCGGCGATCGGAATCCGTAAAAGCTACATCGCCGAAGCTAACAAAACCGCGCTGTCCGGCGACGAACGCGACCGCAAGGACGCCGTCGAAGCCCTGCAAATCGAATCCGACGCCGTCCTGTTCGGAAAAAAGACGGAAAAATAGACAAAAAATTCTTTTCAAACGCCGCTTTTTCTGGCACACTTTGAAAAACAACAAAGGATTGTTCATGTCGACACAACAGGAACTGGAAGCCGAACGCTTCATTCACCGCGGCATGCGGTATCTGAGGGCGACTTTCCCCGAAAAAACGCGGGAAACGGACGACGAAACGCTGAAAAACAAACTGATCGATTCGTGTCAGGCGGCGGCGGACGGCGGCTTTGAAACCGAAGCGGACATGATGACGCTGGTCGATTTTTTCTGGCGTCTGCCCGACGGTTGGGAACAGGCGGAGGAATACCGCTGGGTCGGCGAAATTCTGGGCGAAAAGGATTTGGACAACCAAATGAAAATCGACGCTTTGCACGACGCTTTGGCGACCGTGCTGGCGCTGACCGACGACACGGAGGGCGATGAAAATGAAACGGACTGAACAACACGCGGCGGCGCGGGAAACGCCATGCAAGGCGACGCTGTACGTCGAATCCCCGGCCGTGATGATTCCCCCGCATTTGAAAAACAAAATCATGAACCGCGACAACGACGTCGGAGCGACGACGGGACACGCCTATTTCAGCATCACGGACAAAAACGGCAAGGAAACGTTTTACGGATTCCATTCGGCGGCGGGATTGCCCGGCAACGAAAACATTTCGCTGGAAAAACGGCTTCACCTGCTGCTCAGCGGCAAATATCAGGGATACGTCGGCGACGATTCCAAATCCGCCCACGACGACAAGATGGTCTACGACATCACGCAAAGCCAGTACGACAAGATTCAAAACTTCGCCGAGGAACAAAAGAAAAATCCCCCGAAATACCAGCTGTTCTCCGGCAACTGCGTTTTGTTCGCGTACAAGGCTCTGAAACAGGCGGATCTGAAATTGCCGCCCCAGCCGTTCTTTCACAACCCCGCCGCGGCTTGTCTGGGAATCCGCATTTACGACAAGGCGAGCAAACTGAAAAAGAAACTGGGCAAAGTCTGCGCGAACATTCTGGGACGTTTTTCGTCGACGCGCAAAGTGTCCGCCGACATTCTGCAAAGCCTGAAACGGAAATCGGACAAACAGGCGTTCGGCGTGCGTTCCGTGACCGACGCCCTGCGCCAAAAAAGAACGGCGGAACGCTGATTTTTTTTGCAGATACGGAAATCCCCCGCAACCGACCGCCGCGGGGGATTTTTCGTCACTTTGAAACACAGCAACAGCCGTCCGCGCTCAACGTCTTGTCGGACGGGCAAAACGCGACCTGCCGTTTTTGTTTGACGGCGCAAGCCCCGTACTTCAACGCGTATCCGGCGGCGCATTTCAGGCACGCGCCGTCCGAATCGCATTCGGCGCAATTCGCGGGGCATTCCTTGACGCATGCCGTTCCGTCGGATCTGTACCCCGCATTGCAGGAAAAAGCAGTGCATTTCGGCGCGGAACATCTGGTGTATGTTTGCGCCGGACTTCCGAAAGTCTTTTGTTCATCGTCAGTGCAAGCCGCTTCGCATTTCGTGCATTTTCCGTTTTCAACGGGGATTTCGGAACACGTTTTGCAAAATCCGTCGCTTTGTGCCGTTCTGACGTATCCCGCGCCGCACGTCCACGCCGTGCATAAAGACGACCGGCACGACGCGCATTTTCCGTGATTGACCGGCGCGACCTCCGAACACGGTTTGCAGGCGGGGTGCAAGTCGTTCGCGTCGGAAGCGGTGGCGGTGTAGCCGTTCTTGCATTGACAACCGTTCTCCCCGTTGTTGTTATAGGTAAATTCCGCGCCATCGTCGCATTGCAGGCACGTTCTGCTAGTCACGGCGTGTTTTTTGCATCCTTTTGCGGAAACGCCGACGTCGACCGATTCCGCGCAAGTTCCGTCGGAACATTTGGAACACGCGTGATTCCAATCGCCGCATATCGCGGGAATGCCCGTTTTGCATTCGTATTTTTCAAACACCATTCCGTAATAACATTCCGCCGCCGCAATCGCCGGCGTCATCAACACGGCGGCGAACACCGCCCGAAAGATTTTCATCGCGAATCCCCTTTTTCAAATAAAAAAAATGACCGCCGAAAGCGGTCGGGGAGTTGAACAACCATACACAGTTATGATCCGATTGACCTTTAAACGCTCCCGTTTTATCCAAGAATAAGGACGGGGCGCGTTCTGGACATGCGCCAAACGCTCCCCGACCGTCCTATGGACGCAGGGGATATGTTCCGCTTTGAAACAAAGCGGTCGTAACGACGCCGTCAAGGCGCCGACCGTGTAAAAAGAGCTGTTCAAGGCTCCGCGCCCGCTAAGGCGCTTGTTCGCCTTAGCGGCGAACCGTCATCAGGGTACGGGATTTTTCAAAAAAGGGCAAGTCTTATCGCTTGTGTTCTCCTTCGCGTTTTCGGCTGCTAAAAACAGCCGGCAAAAATCAACCCGTTTTGCGCCGATCGCCTGATACGCAATAAATCCGAAAACGAAAACGACGGCGAAGCAGACCGGTATCGTCGCGACGGGATACGCCGAAACGACCGGATACGCCTGTTCCAAAACGCCGAGAACGCGGCGGGGAAACACGTCGTGCGTCACAAAAACGGCGAACGTGTATTTTCCCAACCGCCCCCACGCGGGCTTGTCAAAAAAGCGGGACAGCCGCCCTTCCTTACGCACGAACAGCAATACAAGCACCGCGAACAAAAAGAAAATCGTCACATGATTGATCGACTTGGTGTGCATTGCGGCGACCGCCCCGAAAAACACCGAAAATTCCAACAACGTCGCCAACGCGGGCTTTAACCTGCACGCCGTTGATTTTTCCGAAAAATAGCATAAGAACATGCCGACGCCCATACCCGCCGCCGCGCGCGTCAATCCGCCCGTCAAAAGATGGTCGCCGACGCGCCAATGAGCGCCGCCGTCCCGGGAAAAAGCGAAAACGCCGGTCAACGTGAAAACCGTTAAAAGAAACACCGCCGTTTTTTTATCAAACGTTTTCAGCGTCAGCGCGTAAAACAACGTTATCCACAGCAGGCAGGCAAGATACCAAAGCGGTCCGTTGAAAGCGGTGTGCGACAGAAAGGACGAATTGAGAAAGAAAATATCCCCCAGCAGTCCGTCCACATTGTCGTAAAAACAGCCCACCGTTAAAACGCCGAACAGGGAAAGCGGCAGAAACGCTTTGATTTTTCTTGAAAAAATATCCCACAAATTCCGATCGGAACAACGCGTTTTAAGGAAAAAATATCCTGATAAAATAAAGAAAAACTCCACAGCCAGCCAACTGCGCGTCGGCAAAGACAAATGTTCGGCGATGTGCTGATAAACGACCTCGCAGCAAAAAACACAACGCAAAAATTCAATATTCAGCTGTTTGGACGGCTTTGCGCCGGACTCAACTTTTGCGTGTATTGGGGGGGGGGGGGGGGGCAGGGGCGAAAAGAAAAGAAAAAAACCGATCGCCCCGCAACACAGGGCGAATTTAAAAAAATTGAAACTTAAACGGGTTTTAAGGGCGCTTGTGTCGAAAGTCAGGTCGTCCCGCGCTTTCAAAGTCGTTTTCGTTTTACCGCCGAAACGAATTTCGCCGACTTTCGCTGTCGTTTCAAAATGCAAAGAAAGAATGTTTTTGTGCCGGACGGTAAAGGAAGCCGCCCCGTTCGCTTTCGTTCGCGCCGTTTTTTCACGCGGCTGCCGCTCGCCCGCCACAGTGTAACGCAGCGTCACGGGAACGTCTTTGGCGGCGTCCGTATAAACCGTCACGCTCGCTTTCCGCGACGCGTAAAGCGGACAAAGACACGCAAGAACAATTAAGGCAACGACAATCGCGCAAAACTTTGATTTCATAAAACCGCTCCTGAAAAAAATCGTCTGAAAAGAACGCCTCGCGGCGCGTTATTTCCGCGGGACTTTGGACGCTTTCATTTCCCATTTTCCGGCGTCGTTCTGCTGCCAGTAATAGGCTTCGTGTCCCGCGGCGACGACGGCTTTCCACAATTCGCGCGCGCGCCCGACCGCCGCGTCGTCCCGTCCGTCGAACAAATTGAAGCAGCGTTCGAACGATTTTATCTCGTCAACCGTTCCGCCGTCCGTCAGCATAATCATTTCGGCGTTGTTCGGATTGCCGTCGCCGTCCGCGACGAACACGGGCTGTTCGCTTTCGTACCCGTCCGACGCCGCGCCGTGCGGCACCCACGACGCCGGATCGAACGTCCACAACAGCGTGTTGATGTGTTCCGCTTTCGGCGCCAGATCCGTTTTGATCAGCAGACGCTTGCCCGTGGCGTAGGCTTTTTGCGCCAAAACGGGCAGGACCGCGTCCAAAACGGATTTTTGCAAATGATAGAAATCGACCCGCATCGGCGTCAATCCTCCCGCGCCGTGAATCTGACTATCGCGAAAAACCGCTCGCCGTTGCGGTCGATCAGGACGAAAGCGGATTCCTGCGCCATTTCGGCGGCGGTGTCCAGCCAATCCCGAACCGATTGAAAACCGGACAGTTTTTTCTTGTCCAGTTCGACCAGAACGTCGCCGGCGCGCAACCCTTTGACGGCGGCGTCCGATCGCGGCGCGACCGCCGAAACGACCACGCCCGCCGCGTTTTTGGACAAGCCGTACTTTTGTCTGGTTTCCGCCGACACTTCGGCGACCGTCACGCCCAACGGCGAAACGTCCAGCGTTTTCGCGCTGGTTTCGCGCTTGTCGCGGGGCAGAACGGACGCCGCGCGTTCTTCGGGCAATTCGGAAATCGTCAGTTTCAAATCGACGGTTTTGCCGTCGCGCCACACCGTCACGGGAACGGTTTTTCCGACGGGCGTCTGCGCCGCGCGGCGGGGCAGTTCGCGCATGGTCGGCACATCGCGTCCGTCGAAACGCAGCAAAACGTCGCCGCGTTTGACGCCCGACTTCGCCGCCTCGGACGACGGGTCGACGCCCGCGACCAGCGCGCCGGACACCTTTGGCAAATTCAAGCTTTTCGCGATTTCGGGGGTCACGGTTTGAACGTCCAGCCCCAGCCTGCCGCGTTTGACGGCACCGTATTGAATCAAAGCGTCCGCGACCTGCGTCATCATTTTGGACGGCACTGCGAACGCGATGCCGACGCTGCCGCCCGACGGCGAAAAGATCGCCGTGTTGACGCCGATCAGCTCGCCCGCCGCGTTGAACAGGGGACCGCCCGAATTGCCGCGGTTGATCGCCGCGTCGGTTTGAATGAAATCGTCGTAAGGACCGACCTGAATGTCGCGGGAACGGGCGGAAACGATGCCCGCCGTCACCGTGTTGCCCAGCCCGAACGGATTGCCGACCGCCAGAACGGGATCGCCGATTTCCGCCTTGTCCGAATCGCCGACGGTCACGGGCGGCAAAGTTCCGGCGTCGACGCGGATCACCGCCAGATCGGTTTTGGGATCCCTGCCCCGCACGCGTCCGGCGACGACCGTCCCGTCGTTCAGCGTGACGGAAACGTCGATCATGTTTTCGACGACGTGCGCGCTGGTGACGATGTGACCGCGCGCGTCGTACACGAATCCAGACCCCAGCAGAATGGATTTCGGCGCGTCGAAACCGCCGTCGCGGTAGGTGTCCTTGAAAAACTGTTCGAACGGCGATCCGCGCAAAGCCAGCATCATTTCGGGCGGTTCCGCGCTGACTTTGGCGGCGGAAACGCTGACGACGGACGGCAGGACTTTTTTAACGGCGTCCGCGAACGAAACAAGCGTTTGCGCCCGCGCGACGGACGCCGACAGGCAAACGGCGGCGAAAATCAGCTTAAACACCTTTGTACCCCCTGATGACCGACACGAACAAAACGCCGATGACCGCCAGCAGCAACCCCGCTTTGCGCAACATTTCGGGCGGCATGTCCAGCAGGTCGCGCATCGTTTTTTGCGCTTTTTCCGGAAAGACGGCGTAGTAAAGCCCCTCGATCACGAAAGTCAGAAAAAAAGCGACGGCAAAATCCCGCATGGCGGCGTATCCTTTTACTGTTGGGCGGGCAACGTCCCGAAATATTTGAAAAATTCGGAATCGGGCGAAATCACCAAAGACGTGCCGTCCGTTTTCATCGAATTTTTATAAGCTTCCAGCGAACGGTAGAACGCGTAGAAATTTTTGTCGCGTTTGGACGCTTTCGCCCAGATGCGCGCCGCCTCTTTGTCGCCGCGCCCGCGCACGATCTGCGCGTTTTTCTGCGCTTCGGCGATGATTTTGATTTTGTCGCGGTCAGCTTCGGCTTTAATTTTCTGGTTCATCTGCTGTCCCTGCGCGCGAAATTCCTTGGCTTCGCGTTCGCGTTCGGAACGCATGCGGGCATAGACCGCCTGCGACGTTTCTTCGGGCAGATCGGCGCGGCGAATGCGCACGTCGACGACCTCGACCCCGAACGCCTTGGCTTTGGAATCCACCTCGTCGCGGATTCGCGCCATGATTTCGGTGCGTTTGGGCGACAGGATCGTTTTCATGTCGAATTTGCCCAGCACGTCGCGCAAAGACGACACCGTCGCGTCGTTCAGCCGCGAACGCGCCATTTCCTCGGTCTGCAAAGCCTGATAGAACAACAGCGGATTGATGATTTTAAAACGCAGGAAAGCGTCGACGACAATGCGTTTTTTGTCGGACAGCAAGACCTCTTTGGCGGGCGGATCCAGCCCCAGCAGACGATTGTCGTAAGTCACGACGCGCTGGATAAAGGGGACTTTGACGTGCAGCCCCGGCGTTTGAATGACGCGCTTCGGATCGCCGAACTGAATAACGATCGACTGCCCCGTCTGCGGCACGATGAACAGGGAATCCAGCAAAACGACGAAAGCGGCGGCGGCGAAAACGCCCAAAATCATTTTGATTTGCGGTTTCATGGATTATTTCTCCCGTTTTTTGTTCAAATCGTTCAGGGGCAGATAAGGCACGACCCCGCCCGTTTTTTTGTCGACGATCACTTTGTCGACGCGACCGTACACGTCTTCCATCGTTTCCAGATACAGACGGCGGGCGACGACCTCTTTCGCCGCCAGATATTCTTCCAGCACGGCGGTAAAGCGGGCGGAATCGCCCGTCGCGGCGTCGACGACGCGGGCTTTGTACGCCTCGGCTTCGGCGTTGATGCGCGACGCTTCGCCGCGGGCGCGGGGCAGAATGTCGTTGCGGTAGGCTTCGGCTTCGTTGCCCAGGCGTTCCTTGTCCGCTTTGGCGCGCTGAACGTCGTTGAACGCGTCGATGACCTGTGCGGGGGCGTCGGCTTTGGTCAGCTGGACGGACGTGACGGCGATGCCCGTTTTGTACTTGTCCAACAGCGACTGCAACGTCTTTTCGGCGCGTTCCTGAACGCCCTTGCGGTCGTCGGCGATGATTTCCATGATGGGCGTGACGCCGATCGAATCGCGCATCGCGCTTTCCGCCGCCGTGCGCACGGTCGATTCGGGATCGCGGACGTTGAACAGATAGTCGCCCGCGTTTTTGACTTTCCACGTCACGGTGAAGTTGACTTCGACGATGTTTTCGTCGCCCGTCAGCGCGATGTTTTCCGCGCGCAAATCGCGGGAAACGCCGCGGCGGCGCGGATCGGACGAAAATCCGATTTCAATGCGGTTTTCGCGCGACACGTTCGGCGTCAAAACCGTTTCGACGGGATAAGGCAGGTGGTAATGCAGCCCCGGCGCGGTCGTGTAGGCGTATTTGCCGAAACGCAGCACGACGCCCTGTTCCTGCGGCTGAACCTGATAGAATCCCGTCAGCACCCACAGCAGAGCGATCACGCCGGCGACGCCCCACGCGCCGCCGAATCCGAAACCGAATCCGCCGCCTTTGCCGTTCAGCGCGCCGCGGACGCGTTTTTTGCCTGTTTTGAACAATTCCTCGATTTCGGCGGTTTCGCCGCGTTCGGAACCCCACGGGTTTTGATCGTCGTCGTTGTTGCCCCACGGGCTTTTGTTGTCAGCCATTTCAGTCTTCCTTAATTCCCAGAACCGTTTTCAGTTCGTTCCATTCGCCCTTCATCAGCCCGCTGTTTTCAAGCGACACCTTTTCGCCGCCGATCATGCGGCGCACGGCTTCCAGCCCGTTTTTGGACAGATGCGTTCCGCCCAAAGCGTGCTGTTCGAACGCTTCGGTCGCCAAAGGCACCCATTTGCGGCAAATGTCCAAAATCACGTCGGCGTAGTCGCGGATTTCCTTCTGCGCGTGCGATTCGGCGCGCAGGGACAGGAAATGAAACAGGTTGTGCAGATCCGTTTTCCAATACCACTGGGTGTAGACGCTGACGGGCAGATTCATGCGCGCCAGTTCGCGCGCCAAGCCCTTGCGGCTTTCGTCCGCCCGCGTGCCGTCGGGGTTTTCGTTCAGCATGTATTCGTAATCGTCATAGCATTTCAAAGCGTCCGCCTTTAAAATATCGAACACCTTTCGCGCCTCGTCCATCGGCAGGACTTCGCCGCGCCCCTGATGATTCGCCGTCGACTGCGCCGCCATGTCTTCGAATTTCGGAAAGTAGAATTCGCGGTCCAAAATCGAATAGCGCGCCGAATATTCGTTGATGCTGGCGGTGCGGTGGCGCACCCAGTGGCGGGCGACGAAGATCGGCAGTTTGACGTGCAGTTTGATTTCGCACATTTCAAACGGCGACGTGTGGCGGTGGCGCATCAGATAGTTGATCAGCCCCTTGTCCTGCGACGTCTGTTTCGTCCCGCGCCCGTAAGACACGCGCGCCGCCTGAACGATCGCCGAATCGTCGCCCATGTAGTCGACGACGCGGACGAATCCGTGGTTTAAAACGGGGAAAGGCTTGTAAAGGATTTCTTCCAGCGCGGGGACGGTCGGACGTTTCGTCCGATAGGACTGCGCGGTCAAATCGTCGATGTCGCGCTGTTGTTCTGCGGTCAGTTCCATAATGATTTAAAGACTCCGTAAAAAAATTTCAGTCAGTTTAAAGCACCGGCGGACAAGACGCAACTTTTTAATATCCCGAGGCGGAAACGCCGCCGTCGGGCGTTCGGCCGTTTATCGGTTTGGAAATCGCCAAAGACAGCATCGGTTGGTCGGAATATTTGGACGGAATTGCCGCCGACGAAGCGAATTCTTTTTCCGCCTTGATCGGTTTCAAAACGAAAACGCAACCCCCCGTCGGTTTAAGCGCGTTTTACCAGCAGTCTTCGGAAGAAGACGCGCCCGTTTATCTGCTGGCGACAGGCGAACCGGGAACAACAACAGCGAAATTCAAAGCGTTCGGATTTGACGGAACAGTGTATGCGCCGCTGTCGGAACGTTTGTATTTGACGGGAAGCCTCGGTCTGGGATTTTACACTTTCACCGTCAATACCTCGTGGGGAGGAAGCGCCAGCGAAGATTTCACCGGATTCCGCGCCGGCTTGGGATTTGAATACCAAATCGCCGACAAGTTCGCCGTCAACGCGGGTTTCCGTTATGTCGGGCTGATCAATAACGACGACAACAGCTACGATTCCGTTGAAAATTTGAAAGAAGCGACAATCGGCGTCAAACTTTATTTCTAACCGTAACGGTTCGTTTTTCAAACGAATCGTTCGCAAGCAAAAGCCCCGCTTGAAACAGTTTCAAGCGGGGCTTTTCGTTTTCATACGGTCTTACGCTTTGGCGATTTTGAACGTGACCGTCGCGTCGCCGACCTCTTCGGTGTCGCCGGACAATCCCGCCGTTTCGTCAAACGCCGTCGCCAAAACCTGTTCGGAGACATAGGCTTTGTTTTCCATCAACGCCGCCAAAACGGTTTTGTCGCCGGAGGTGTAAGCCACCGCGATCCTGTCGGACACGTCGAAACCGCTGTCCTTGCGTTTCTGCTGGATCACGCGGACGAAATCGCGGGCGATGCCTTCGCGTTCCAATTCCGGACGGATTTCCGTGTCCAGAACGACGACCGCCGTGTTATCGGGCAGCGCCTGCCCCGCCTTGCCGTCTTTCAGCACCAGACGCAGTTCGAATTCGTCGGGGTTCAGCGTCTGTCCCGCGATCGCCAGCGTGCCGTCGGCGTTTTTACGCCATTCGGTCGTTTTGGACGCGGCGAGAATGTCTTTCATAAACCGTCCCAGACGTTTGCCGACCAGCGGCGTGATGACGTACAGCGTCCGGTTCGCCAGTTCGGCGACGTCCCGCGCCAAAATCAGCTCTTTGACGTTGACCTCGTCCTTGACCAGTTCGGCGTAGTCCGCCAGACGTTCCGCGTCGTTGCCCGCGACCGTCATCGACGCCAGCGGCAAACGGTTGCGCAGTTTGCGTTCTTCGCGCACCGCCTTGGCGGTCGAACAGACGGCGCGGACGAAATCCATGTCCGCGACCAGCTTTTCGTCCGCCGCGAACGCGTCGTAATCGGGATAGTCCGCCAGATGCACGCTTTCCTCGCCCGTCAGCGCGCGATAGATGTATTCGCACGTCAGCGGCTGCAGCGGGGCGATCGCCTTGACCAGCGTCACCAGAACCGTATAGAGCACGTCAAAGGCTTCCTGTCCGTTTGAAACGTCCCAGAACCGCGCGCGGGAACGGCGAATGTACCAGTTGTTCATGATTTCAAGGAAATCCGCCACGTCGGCGCACGCCCCCACGATGTCGCAGGCGTCCAGCTTTTCCGTCAGCCCTTTGACCAGATCGCGGGTTTTCGCCAGAATGTAGCGATCCAGCACGTCTTTCGCCGTCGTCGCGAAGTTGGCTTTCAGCCCCTCGGCGTTCGCGTACAGCGTGAAGAAATAAAACGCGTTCCACAGCGGGATCAAAGCCTTGCGCGACGATTTCGCGATTTCCTTTCCTTCGCGGTCGATGGACAGGTTGCCCCCGCGCAAAATCGGCGAAGAGACCAAAAACCACCGCAGCGCGTCCGACCCCAGCGTGTTGAACACGTCCGACGGATCGGGATAGTTGCGCAGACGCTTCGACAGCTTTTGCTGGTTTTCGTCCAGAACGACCCCGTGGCACAGACACGTTTTGAACGGCGCGCGGTCGAACAGGGCGGTGCTCATCACCATCAGGGTGTAGAACCAGCCGCGGGTCTGCGCCAGATATTCGACGATGAAATCCGCGGGCGAGTGGTTTTCGAACCAGTCCTTGTTTTCAAACGGGTAATGCACTTGCGCGAACGGCATCGATCCCGATTCGAACCAGCAGTCCAAAACGTCCTCGACGCGGCGCATCATGGACTTGCCCGTCGGATCGTCGGGGTTCGGACGCACCAGCGTGTCGATGAACGGACGGTGCAGATCGGCGACTTTGACGCCGAAGTCCTTTTCCAGTTCGGCGATCGACCCGTACACGTCCACGCGCGGATATTTCGGATCGTCGGATTTCCACACGGGAATCGGCGTTCCCCAGAAACGGTTTCTGGAAATCGACCAGTCGCGCGCGCCTTCCAGCCACATTCCCATCGCGCCGTTTTTGATGTGTTCGGGAATCCAGTTGATCGTTTGGTTGTTCGCGACCATTTTGTCGCGGAAAGCCGTGACCTTGACGAACCAGCTGTTGATCGCCTTGTAAATCAGCGGCGTGTCCGTGCGCCAGCAGTGCGGGTAGTTGTGCTTGTACATTTCCTTTCGCACCAGCTTGCCTTCGGCTTTCAGGCGTTTGATGATCGGTTCGTTGGTTTCAAAAACCTGCATGCCCTGATAATCGGGCACCTCTTTGGTAAAGCAGCCCTTGCCGTCCACGGGGCAGACCACGGGAATGCCGTAGGGCTGGCAGGCGACCATGTCGTCTTCGCCGAATCCGGGGGCGATGTGAACGATGCCGGTGCCGTCCTCGGTCGAAACGTAGTCCGCCTGAATGATTTGGAAAGCGTTCTTCGTCCCCTCGAAATACGGGAACAAAGGCTGATAGGTGCGACCGACCAGATCCGCCCCCTTGACCGTTTTGACCTTGACCGCTTTCGCCAGCTCGCGCTTGTAGCGACCGACCAGAGCGGAAGCCAGAACGTACTGCACGCCGTCTTCTTCGTAAAAGTCGTAATCAAACTCCCTGTTCACGCACAGCGCCAGGTTCGACGGCAAAGTCCACGGAGTCGTCGTCCACGCCAGCGCCTTGACGGGCTTCGTTTCGCCCTCGACGGGGTTCAGCGAAAACATCACGGTCACGGACGGGTCTTCGCGTTCGCGATAGCAGTTGTCCATGCGCGTTTCAAAGTTCGACACGGGGGTTTCCGCCGCCCAGCTGTACGGCTGAATGCGGACGCCCTCGTACATCAGCCCCTTTTTGTACAGTTCCTTGAACGCCCAGATGATGGATTCCATATAGGGCAGATCCATCGTTTTATAGTCGTTGTCGAACGACACCCAGCGCGCCTGACGCGTGACGGTCTGTTTCCATTCGTTGGTGTACATCAGCACGCGTTCGCGGCACGTTTCGTTGAATTTGCCGATGCCGTAGGCTGAAATCGCGGCGCGTCCCGAAATGCCCAGAAACTTTTCCGTGTCCATTTCGGCGGGCAGACCGTGGCAGTCCCAGCCGAACCGGCGTTCGACGCGGTGCCCGCGCATCGTCTGGTAACGGGGAACGATGTCCTTGACGTAACCGGTCAGCAAATGCCCGTAGTGGGGCAGTCCGTTCGCGAACGGAGGACCGTCGTAAAAAACGTATTCGTTCGATCCCTTGTCGCCCGCGGCGCGGTTGGCGACGGATTTTCTGAACGTGTCGTCCTTGCGCCAGTATTCCAGAATATCGCGTTCCAGCGCGGGAAAGTCCGCCTTTGCCGAAACGTCGGGATAATGCTTTGTTTTTTCCGTCATGGTGTTCCACTTCTGTTGATGTTGACGTCGTTTTAATATAAAGCTTTTAAAACAGACGGCGGATATTATCAACAGAATCCTTGACGCAAAAGGCATTTTAAGGGATTCTGAAACGACTTTATGATTCTTTCGCACCACAGGGCGGGACAAAATTTATGACGCAAAACACCGATTCAACCGACAACCGGAACAACCGAAACGACGCGACGCTGCTGTTTTCCGGACAAAGCCCCGGCGCGCGCCCCCGCGCGGACAAAGGCGTCCTTTGCGGCGCGGTTCTGACCGCCGCGTGGTTGTTTTTCGCCTGCGAATGGGCGGTTTCGTCGGGGTGGTGGGACGCGCGGCTGGACCTGACGCCCGCCGAATACCTCAGCTTCGCCGCGGGGCTGCTGTCGCCCGTCGCGTTCGTCTGGGTCGCCGTCCTGTACTTTTCGTCCCAGCGCGAATACGTCAGACAGGCGGGGCTGTTGCGCGCCTACGTTTCCGAACTGACCGCCCCCGGCGACGGCGACAGGGAACGCGTCAAAAACCTGCTGGACGACATTCGGGGACAAGCCGCCGATCTGAACAACGTTCAGAAACTGCTGGAACAAAGCGCGCGAAACGTCGAAAAAACGCTTTCCGCCCGCATCGGCGAACTGACCGGCGTCGCGCGCATGCTGGACGGCGGCGTCGACGAAAACGCCGAAAAAATCGCGAAACGGACGCGCGATCTGAAAGAATTGTCCGATCTGACCGAAGACCGCGTCCGCCGCGGCGCCGAAGCGATGGAGGCGAATCTGGACGCCGTCGGACGGGCGGGAAGCCTGACGCAGTCCGTCTTGTCCGACCTGACGGCCGCTTTGCGGGACGGCGCGCGCGTTTTGCAAACGACGGGCGACGACTTAAAGGACAAGACCATGAACCTGTCCGCCGAAATCGCGCGGCAAAGCGCCGTCCTGAACACGGCGGCGCAAAACGTCTGCGACGGGTTCGACCGCCAGACGGCGACGATCGAAGCCGTCCTGTCCCGCCGCGCCGCGGAAATCGTCAAGGCGGGAACGGACGTCGCCGGTTCGCTGGCGGAACAGTCCGCCGCCGTCAGCCGCGAATTTTCCGAACAGTCGACCCTGCTGGCGACGGCGGGCGGGGAAATCGGCGACGCCGTGACGGCGATGAGCGACGATCTGAACCGGCAGACCGCTTTGCTGCGCGACGCCGCGGACACCGCGCGCGCCAACGCCGAAAGCATGCTGGAACGGCTGGAAAACCGCCTGACCGCCCTGCGGGACGTCTTCGACCGTCAAAACGCCGTCATCGCGGACAAGGACGCCCGCCTGACGCAAACGTCAGAAAAACTGCTGGAAACGTTCCAGCAGCAGAACACTCTGCTGGACCGCGAAGCCGAAAAGATCGTCGCGCGCTTTAAAACCATCGAAACGTCGATGGACACTTGCGTTTCCGAAATCAACACGGTGTCCGACACGGCGATCGAACGGCTGTCCGACGTGTCCGCCGCTTTGGACGGCAAAGCCGACGTCATTTCGAAAACGGGCGCGCAGGTGTGCGCCGACATTTCGGCGCTGGACGAATCCGTCGTCACGCAGATCGAAGCGTTCGCGAACGCCGCCGACAACGTCAAAAACAACGCGAAAAGCGTGACGGAAAGCCTGACCGAATCCCTGACGGAACAGTCGCGGCGCGTCGACGCCACGCTGAACGCGGCGGAAAGCCGCCTGACCGCCCTGCGCGAAACGTTCGCGGACGGCATCGATCAAATCAAATCGACCATCGCCGACGCCGAGGAAAAATCCGACGCCGCCTGCCGCAAAATCCGCAAACAGACGGACGAGCTGTCCGACCTGACGGGCGCGCTGTCGTCGCAGGCGATGGTGACGGAAGCGTCTTTGGCGCAACAGCAGAAATACATTTCCGCCGCCGCGCAGAAACTGGAAGAAACCAAAGCCGGACTGAAAGAACAGTCGGACGGGCTGATTTCCATATCGGAAACGATGGCGGCGCGCGCGGACGAAACCGTGTCCGCCCTGTCGAAAGCGTTGCAAGGGACTTTGGTCGAATCGGGCAAAGTGTCCGAAGAACTGGGACGGATCGAAAGCGTCCTGTCGGCGAAAACCGGCGCGCTGGATCTGGCGGCGCGGCACACGGTCGACGTCGCCGCCGCTTTGCGCGACGGGCTGGAGCGCCACAAAGCCTTGCTGGACGACGCGACGCTGAAAATCACCGCCTGCGCGGACGAAATCGGCGCGCGGATTTCGCGCGGAACGACGCAAATGGACGTGTCCGGCGAAGCGATGAAATCGCGGTCGGAACAAATGATTTCGCTGTTGGAAACGCAGATCGCGACCTTTACGCAAAACATCGGCGCCGTTTTGGAAACGGCGAAATCCGCGTCCGCCGAACTGACGCAAAGTTCGGAACTGGCGAACGACATGTTTTCCCGTCAAAGCGCGACGATCGGCGCCGTTTCCGACAAACTGGCGGAACAGAGCGCGCAGACCGCGACGCTGTTGCGCGAACAATCCGAACAGGCAGACAAGGATCTGGAACGCCTGATTTCCCGCGTCCGTTTGATCGAAGAGGGGCTGAGCGTCCAAACCAAAGAACTGGCGAACGCGTCCGAAATGATGGTGTCCCAGCTGGAAACGGTCGGAACCGCTTTGACCAGACAGACCGAAAGCCTGACGGCGGCGGGCGACGCGGCAAAGGCGAAAATATCCGAAACGGGCAGTCTGCTGACGCAAACGGCGAACGACCTGTCCGCCTGCGTTCAGGACGCCTGCGCGCGCCACACCGCGGCGGCGTCGGCTTTGGAAAACAAGCAGAAAGAGTTTAAAAACTCCGCCGACGACATGATGAAACGCTTTGCCCAGCTGCAGGGCGAAATCGAAGAACAGACGGAAGGTTTGCAAAAACAGTCCGCCAAATCGACCCAGCAGGCGATCACGATTCGCGATTCCATGCAGCGCCACATCATCGATCTGGGCGACGTCGCCAATCTGGTCGCGACGCAGTCCCGCATGGGCGAAGCCGCGCTGGGCAATCAGATCAATTATCTGAAAGAAGCCGCCGACGACGTCATGACCCACATTCGCAACATCAACGACGCCGTGCGCCAGAACACGAACGATTTGCTGACGGCCTCGTCGCGCATCGGGTTCGAACTGGACGCCATCGGCGAAAACATGCGCCAGCGCAACGACGAAGCCAACAAAACGGCGGGCGAATGCCTGACCCGCACGCAAAACGCCGCGCGCGAACTGGAAGAACGGTCGAAACAGCTGACGGACATCGCGGCGCGCGCCGTCGGGGAATTGAACGACGCCGGCGAAACCGTCGCCGCGCGGACGCAACAGTTGCAGGCGGCGGGCGAAACCGCGCGCGGACAGCTGGAATCCGCGGGCGAAAAGTTCCTGGTTCAGGCGCATCAGGTCAACCGTCTTTCGGACGACGCGCAAAAGGCGCTGAAAAATATCGGCGTCGTCATTCGCGAACGCGCCGTCGATCTGGGCAAAGTCGCGGGCGACGCGGGAACGCGCGTCAACGCCCTGAGCGCGATCGTCGACAAAGTCGGCAAGGAATTCGAGGAAATGTCGAACAAGGGCGTCATTCAGATCGATCTGGCGGGACAGCGTCTGCGTTCCATGATCAGCGAAGTCGCCGGCAATTCCGAACGCATCGCGGGCGAAGTCCGCAAATCCGGCGAACAGTTCGTCGAACAGTCGGATCTGCTGTCGATCGCCGCCGACGACGCGTTGAAGCGTTTGCAGGAACTGCTGTCCCTGATGCGCGACAACGCCAAGGAAATTCAGGATTCCGGCGAAAAGATCTCCGCGCAGTCGATCAAGCTGGGCGGCGCGTTCAACCGTCAGGTGCAGGCGCTGATTTCCGCGTCCCGTTCGGCGGAGGATTACATCGCCGCGCTGGACAAGAAAAAAGAAGACGCCGACGTCGACCGCTTTATGCGCGACGCTTCCTTTGTCGTCGAAAAGCTGCAGTCGCTGGGCGTCGACATGGCGCGCCTGTTCACGCCGAACGTCGAAGACGACCTGTGGAAACGCTATTATTCCGGCGATCACGGCGCGTTCGTCCGCCACCTGTCGCGCGCCATCGACAAAAACCAGGTGCGCAAGCTGACGGAACTGTTCACGGAAAACGCGGAATTTCGCGAAAACGTGGCGCGCTACGTTTCGGAATTCGACGGGATTCTGGCGCGCGCGCGGGACAGCGACCGCGCGGACGTCCTGACGGGCATTCTGCTGGGATCGGAAGCCGGACGCCTGTATATGGTTCTGGCGCGCGTTTTCAACAAGGAAGTCTGACCTTTTCACGCCGCCTTCCCCCTAACCCGCCGAGAGGGAAAGCGGTTTCGAAAAAGTTTAGAATCGCTTTAAATAACAATTTTGCCTATTGCATTTCAAAGGATAATTTTATATTATTTGAATTTGCGGGAAACGCCTGTTCAGGGTTTTCCGCAGGCAATGTCATGTTGCTTATGAAAGGATATGACGAAAATGACAAATTTGACGACCAACACGATGGCTTTACTGCCCGCCGTTCAAAACGGACTGCATTCCTATCTGGCGGCGATCCGCCGCATTCCCGTTCTGTCCGCGGAAGAGGAATACATGCTGGCGAACCGGTTTCGCGATCACGGCGATCTGTCCGCGGCGAAAAAACTGATTTCCGCCCATTTGCGTCTGGCGGCGAAGGTCGCGTTTTCCTACCGCTATTACGGTCTGCCTTTGGAAGATTTGATTTCCGAAGCCAACATCGGGCTGATGCAGGCGGTCAAACGTTTCGTCCCCGACAAGGGAAACCGCCTGTCGACCTACGCCGTGTGGTGGATCAAGGCGGCGATCAACGAATTTATCCTGAAATCGTGGTCTTTGGTGCGCATCGGCACGATCGCGGCGCAGAAACGCCTGTTCTACAATCTGCGCAAAATCAAGGCTAAACTGGGGCTGTACGGCGATTCGGCGCTGGATTCCGACAGCGTGAGGGAAATTTCCAAAAACCTGCACGTTTCCGAATCGGACGTGACCGAAATGGACATGCGGCTGAACGGCGACGTGTCGCTGAACACGCCCGTCTACGACGACGGGTACGCCGAACGTCAGGATTTTCTGACCGCCGACGGCAACATTGAAAACGAAATCGCCGAAAACCAAGAGGCGACTCTGCGCCATGCGCTGTTGACGCAGGCGATGAACGCCCTGAACGATCGGGAAAGGATCGTCGTCCGAGCCAGGCGGCTGTCCGAAAATCCGGAAACGCTGGACGAATTGGGCGAACGTCTGGGCGTTTCCCGCGAACGCGTGCGCCAAATCGAAAACCGCGCCGTCGAAAAGCTGGCGCAGTTCGTTCAAAGCGCGAACGTCAAGCCCTTCGCCGCGCCGAACTGAAACGCTTTTTTTTTTCAAACGGAAAGAGGGACGCCGTCCGGTCGCCCCTCTTTTCCGTCTTATTTCGCGAACAGATTCAGCCAGCCGCCGTCGGGCATGACATAATGCGTCAACAGCGCGGCGCACAACAGCGCGTACAATCCGGCGAACACGTCGTCCAGCATGACGCCCGTCGCGTTGCGCAGTTTCGAATCCGCCCAGCAGGCGGGCCACGGTTTGGAAATATCGAACACGCGGAACAGGGCGAACGCCAGCAGATAGCCGATCCAGTCCGCCGGAACGCACAGCAAAGCCAGCCATTGCCCGACGACTTCGTCGATCACGATCATGCCGGGATCTTCGGTGTTCGTTTCGCGCATGACGACGCCGGCGCTCCACACGCCGATGAAACAGACCGCGACCGCCGCCGCCGCCAGCCAGCACGCGCCGCCGAAATGCAGAATCGCCCAGCCGAACGGCAACGCCGCCAAAGATCCGAACGTCCCCGGCGCGGCGGGGGCTTTGCCCGATCCGAACCACGTTCCCAAAACGAAAGCCGCTTTTGTTTTAACCGTCATGGTTGTTTTTTCCTTTTAGAGTTAAAAAATTGTTTCGAAACGCCCGTATCTTATAGTATGTTGTTAAAAAAGCCATATATTTTTGGGGACGCCCCGAAAACGGAGGAACATGAAAAAAGGCTGGCTGAAACGGTTTTTCAAACCCCGCGATTTGTTCGTTCGGGATACCGACGGCGTCTTTTTCTGCGCTTTGACGCCCAAACGCCAGATCGCTTTGTCCGTTTTGCTGGGCGCGGCGGCGGCTTGGGGCGCGTTTTCGACGGGATATTTTTTGTATCACGACGCCGCCTTTTCCGAAAACCGCGCCGAATTGAAGCGCGCGCGCGCCGAATACGCCCGCCTGCGTGGTGAAATTTCCGCTTTCGCCGAACATTTGGACAAGGTCGCCGCCGCCGTCAACGACAACCAGTCCGCCGTCGACGATCTGCGCCGCGCTTTGGACGGCGACGAAACGGGAATCGTGCGCAAGGCGGACGGACGCGACGCCGGGAAAACCGCGCCGCAAAGCCGCGACGCGCGGATTTTGGCTGAAAACGCCGAACGGCTGAAAAACGAAACGGCGCTGGTGCGCGAACGGCTGGACCGTCTGACGGACGGCAAAGACGACGCGGTCCGCGGCGCCCTGTCCTATCACAAGGTCGCTTTGCAGCGCGACGTCGCCGAAGCGCAGGCGAACACTCTGCGGCGCAAAGTCCGGTCGCTGGAAAAGCAGATTTCGGACATGCAGGAAACGCAGTTTCTGGTGTTCCGCAAAATGGCGTCGCTGGCGGGCGGCAACATCGACCTGATCGAAAACGATCTGGACGGCATCAAACAGTCTTTGGCGGCGACGGGGCTGGGCATGGAAAGCCTGCTGAACCGCATTCGCCGCGACAAGGAAAACGTCGGCATCGGCGGACCGTTCATTCCCGCGCCCGCGGCGAAACCGCAGCACCGCCTGAACGTTTCTCTGGTCAGTCTGAACAGCCGGCTGGACCGCTGGTACGACTTGACGACGCTGCGAAACACGCTGCCGATCGGAAAGCCGATAGAGCGCATTCGCGTCACGTCGCCGTTCGGGTCGCGCGGCGATCCGTTCCAGGGCGCGCCCGCCCACCATGAAGCCGTCGATCTGAGCGGCATGATGGGCGAACCCGTCCGCACCACGGCGCCGGGGAAAGTCGTGCGCGCAGGGCGTTGGGGCTGGTACGGCAACATGGTCGAAATCGACCACGGCATGGGTTTCAGAACCCGTTACGCCCATTTGGATAAAATCTTGGTCACGCAAGGTGACACCGTTCGCGCCGGTGACAAAATCGGCACGGTCGGCAATTCGGGACGAAGCACGGGTCCCCACCTGCATTACGAAATCCGCGTCCGAGGACAGGCGGTCGACCCCATGAAATTCATCAAGGCGAAAAAAAATGTTTTCAAGAGTTAAAAGCAACATCGAAACCAAACTGTCCGACAACGACAGAAGACCCTCCTCCCCGTCCGTCATCAGCTCGGATCTGTCGATCACGGGCGATCTGGTATGCGAAGGCGAACTGCACATCGACGGCAAAATTCAGGGCGACATTCGCTGCCGCAAGCTGATCGTCGGCGTCAACGCGCAAATCAACGGCGAAATTCAGGCGGACGTCGCCAAAGTCCACGGCTGCATCACGGGGCATCTGTGCGCCAAATCCGTGTTTCTGGCGTCCCAGTCTAAAATCACCGGCGACATCACGCACGAACGGCTGGAAATCGAACCCGGGGCTTATCTGGAAGGGCATTGCCGCCACATGAGCGATCCCATTCCCGCCGAACAGGCGCCCGCGGATCTGATGCTGACCGATGCCCGCAAATCGAAATAAAGCCGAAACGGAATTTCACCGCCGCCGCAAAGCGTTCGTCGTTTTGGGCGGCGGCGTTTTGATCGCCGCGGACGGTTTTTCCGGATCGCATTTCGACCTGCTGACGGCGTCGGGCTTTGACGCCGACGGGGCGCGCGCGGTGATTGAAAACAATCCGCGCGGCTATGTTCTGGACGGCGACGTCTATCTGTACCAAGGAGCGGACTTTTCCGTTTTGAACGAACGCAACCGCCGCCTTGCCGCCGCTTTTCTGCCGACGATCCGCCGGTGCGCGGGAACGGACGCGGCGGGCAAAGTCTTTGACGGCGCGAACGCCGGCGCGGTCGGCGAAAAATGGACGCCCGTCAAAGAATTTTAAACGGCGGGACAAATATCGCTTTGACCTGACGGGACGTTTAAGCTATTCTGCCGTTAAACGTAATTCACTATTTAAGGGGAATATCCATGTCTTTACCACTTATGCCCAAGGCGACCGCCGTCTGGCTGGTCGAAAACACCGCTTTGACTTTTGACCAGATTGCGGAATTTTGCGGTATGCACGCTTTGGAAATTCAGGCGATCGCCGACGGCGACGTCAACGTCGGCATGATGGGGTTGAACCCGATCGCCAACGGTCAGCTGACGGCAGAGGAAATCAAACGTTGCGAAGCCGACGAAACCGCGTCATTGAAACGCACCGTCGCCGACCTGCCCGCCGCGATGCCGCGCACAAAGGGCGCGCGCTACACGCCGATGGCGAAACGTCAGGACAAGCCCGACGCGATCGCGTGGCTGTTGAAACACCGCCCCGACCTGACGGACGCGCAAATCCGCAAACTGATCGGCACGACGAAAAACTCGATCGACGCGATTCGCAACCGCACGCACTGGAACATGGCGAACATCAAAGCGCGCAACCCCGTTTTGCTGGGTTTGTGCACCGAAGCCGATCTGGAAAAAGCCGTCGCCGCCGCGCCGCGCGGTTTGGCGAACGATCAGGTCGCCTTTGACGTTGAAGACGCCGACGAAGAATAAGGAGCCGTCCCATGACCGACGAAACCAAAGATGTGAACGGCGTCGACGCCGCGCGCTTGTTGTCCTACATCGAACGCATCGAACACATTGAAGAAGAAAAAAAAGCCCTGCAAAACGACATCAAAGAAATCTTTGAAGAAGCCAAATCGGCGAACTTTGACGTCAAAGCGATCAAGCAGCTGCTGAAAATCCGCAAAATGGACGATCAGGAACGCCAAGAGGAAGAGTTTGTTTTGGACGTGTACAAACGCGCTTTGGGCTTGGATTAAGAACTGTCGACTTTCGGCAAAAGGCGGACGGGATTTTTCCCTCCGCCTTTTTTGCCGCCGCGAAAGAATCGAAACCACGAGAAGGACGTTAGATCGACGCGGCGATCCGAGTGAACCCGCCAACAAAATAGATCGAAACCGCAAGGGCGTCAGCCGGCGGTCCAAGTGAGCCTGCCGCACAGTTCAGCCCCGACCGCCCCCAGTCCGCCGATACCGTCAATGGACTGCCGCGCCACTTCGTGGCTCGCAGTTGCGATTTTACTTCTATTGAAATTGCGAGGAGCGGTAGCGACGCGGCAATCCAAGTGCCTCTGCCGCAAAGTTCAGCCCCGACTGTTAGGACTCAGTCCGCTGATTCTACCAATGGACTGCCGCGCCACTTCGTGGCTCGCAGTTGCGATTTTACTTCTATTGAAATTGCGAGGAGCGGTAGCGACGCGGCAATCCACAGTGACTTTGCCGCACAGTCCAGCCCGACCGTCAGGACTCAGTCCGTTGGTTCTA
>ERZ808286.131-NODE-131-length-61063-cov-4.118706_pt1 | contig 61063 bp, 27 predicted proteins | sample MGYA00521276_ERZ808286 | MGnify/ENA primary metagenome ERZ808286 (study PRJEB31516, sample SAMN03275607) | gut metagenome | biome: mammalia-associated habitat; material: feces | host: Papio cynocephalus | place: Kenya | collected 2012-08-01 ... | reverse complement strand
TGTAATTATTTTAATATTTAAAAATCTATTCGCGAATGTTTTCACGGACAGAAATTGCATTGAAATTCTAATTGCACTACTTCCAGCAATCGTCTTTTCTTCAGTTTACTGCGTGTTTAGAGGCGCTATGTGGGGCGATAACAACTACTTCGCACTCTGCGTGTCCGAGTTTTATGAGCAGGTTGTAAGAATGTTTATCTGCGTGCTGATATTAGGTGGAACGATGTCAATTCTTGACAGCGCATTGTCAGTTGCATGGTCACTTTCCATAGCATGCGTGTTCTCGGCTATTTTTGTTACGCTTTTATACTTCTATTATGGTGGAAGTTTATCCCGACCGGGAAAAGTTTATAGGAAAGTCTTAAAGGAGTCAACTCCTATTACAGGGGTTAGAATCGGAGGAAGCCTCATTCAGCCTCTTATTGCTTTAATCATTCCAGCTAGACTCATTGCTGCTGGTTACACAAATGCACAGGCTATGTCGCTATTTGGAATTGCTCTTGGGATGACATTCCCTTTGCTGTTTATTCCGGGAATGCTTATAGGGTCACTTTCAACAGCTCTTGTTCCAAATATTTCAGCAGCTTTAGCGAAAGGGAATAATAAATATATTGAAGAAAGAATTGACAGTTCTATCAAGATAACAATGTTTATTTCTGCATTCTTTATTCCACTTTTCATAGGTTGCGGCGAGCAGATAGGTGTATTTTTCTATGACAATGTAATGAGTGGGTCGTTGCTACAATTTTCCGCATGGGTGATGCTCCCAATTAGCATCAATAATATAACATCTTCGCTTCTAAACTCACTAGGAATGGAGATAAAGTCCTGTATAAATTATTTCTTTGGAGCAATAGTGCTATTTTTAGCAATTTGGTTCCTTCCAGCCGTTATCGGAATAAATGCTTTTGCAGTTGGAATGGGACTAAGTACGATTGTCACATCCGCTCTAAATATATTAATGTTAAGCAGAAAAACAAAAGTAAAGATAAAGATTTTAAAACCTCTACTAATTATGCTATTAATCACTCTTCCTAGTGCAGCGATAACATCCTTCCTAGCATCTCTTTTAGGTGGGCTTATGCCGAATTTCTTTATAATTGCAATTTCTTGTATTGTCGGAGGTGCATTCTTCATACTTCTTTCAATTATCTTTAAGATTGTAGACATGGAATATGTGAAATCGCTTCTACAGAAGCTTAAAATTAGAAAATCGAAGGAAAAGAGAGTATAAAAATCAAAAAATAAGCATACTAAGGACATGTTAACGATAGTAATAAGAAGTATAATTGTATATGTCATCGTACTCATGCTCTTTAGACTTATGGGCAAGAGACAGCTCGGGCAAATGCAGCCATTCGAGCTTGTCTTGACACTCATAATTGCCGATCTTGCAACAATTCCTATGGCGGAGGTTTCTGTGCCTGTTCTGCATGGGATAGTGCCTCTTTTTACACTTGTTTTAATACACTTTTTGCTTACTACGCTGTCAAAAATGAGTAATAAATTTGGTGCGTTTATTAGCGGGAAGCCCGTTATCATAATAAATCCGAACGGGGTGGACTATAAGGCGCTTAAAACTCTGAATTTATCAATTGACGACCTCTTTGAGGCAATAAGAGGACAGGGATGTTTTAGTATCGACGAAGTGTACTATGCAATTATGGAAACAAATGGGAAAATTAGCGTACTGACAAAAGCTGCGAACTCTCCTGTGACGAATGAAACTCTAAAAAAACAGGTTGAAGAAACAGAGCTCCCAGTCAACCTTGTGAGCGAAGGAAAAATCTTGAAGGATAACTTGAAACTGGCAAAAGTTTCGGAAGAAAGCATATCAAAGTTTGTGCAAGAAAAAATCAAAGGAGGAAAGGTTAAAAAAGTGTTGGTCTTTACTCTTGATAGAAATGGAAAGGTTGTCCTTCAGATGATGAACGGACAGTGCATGACTTTTGAGAATGTGGAGATGAGTGCATGAGAGTTATGTCAAAGATTATGCTTGTAGTGATCTTTCTCTCACTTATTGGAATATGCGTTGCAGAGGAGATTGTAACAAGCAACGCAATAAGGTCTATCAACGATGATTGCTTTATTATTGAACAAACAATCGAAGGATTGGATGATATCAGAACGTCGCAGCTTGTCAACCTTGTCGACAATATGGAATATGATTGGCTTAAAGATGAAAGTAACCTTTGCTATTTAGTAAATCACAAGAGCATTCAAGAAATAGGGATGGAACTTGCTAGGATGAAAAACTATTTAGGAGAGAACGATATAAAGGAATTTAAGGCAAGTTTGGAGGCAATAAAATACTATGCAGACAGTTATCTGCACTTTATGGGAGCAAACCTTCATAATGTGTTATAAGAATAAAAAAAAGATATATGCTTCGTTTTTGCATATATCTTTATTTTTTTTTACCAAGTTTTTTCTTTCTTTTTAGAAACAACAATGATTACTGTGAGAATCACAGCAGCAACTACTACAGCAGCAACTATAATCCAAATAATGTATGAACTTGAGATAACTTTTACTGTTGAGAAATCAACTGCATTAGATACCCATCTTACTTCTTCGTCTCCGCTATTATCTGTTACAACACAGTAAACTTTCCATGTTCCAGTTAGATTGAAGTCAAACTTCATAGATGTTCCAGTGTAATCCACAGATTCATCAGTGAGTAATGATTTTGTTTTGTCATCAGGTCTGTGTGAAGGGAGTAGAACATATTTTTGTCCGTCAGATCCTTCTCCTTCAACGTGCCATTGAATTAAATTTCTTTTTACATAATTGAAAGGATTTGATTTATCTTTGAATGAAATTTGATATGCGTTATCAATTAAATATTGACTTCTGACAGCAGTTTTTTCAATTTGGATTGACTGTTCACTAGCGATTGTTGAAAGATCTGTTGGCTTTATTTCAACAAGATCAGAGTTGTACTTGATTGTGTTAACAACAAGTTCAAATTGATAAATTCCCCAGCCACCATTGTCAAGATATGTTTTTGTTGAGTTGTCTTTATCTTTTATGATGTTTCCAGCTTTGTAGTCGTTGTCGCCACCAAGCATATCGATATATACTTTGTAACTATTATCTAGCTCCTCTGCAGTGGAGAAAGTTTTCTTTAAAACTGATCCTGAGCAAAGTCTATCAACTTCAAAGTCAACTGTTGAGCCAGATGTTTCCTCTGGAATCCATTTGAGCGATAGTTCAAATTCGTTTGATGAAACGATTGTCATAGAACTTGGAAGACTCACTGAAACATATGCCACGTCTTTCCAATCTGCTTGATATAGCCCATATGTGTCAGCTCCGACTATAACTGTTTTTCTTGATGTTGTTATTTCTCTGTTTTCCTTGTCGAAAAGTTTTACAGAAAGACTTGCGGGCTCAGACGCAAACATTATCCCTTCGGCAGAAGAAGTAATTGGGCTTGCTGTGGCAAGAGTTAACCCCATTGATAGTGCTAGAGAAGCACCAAGTAATCCACAAAATAATTTAGATGATTTTTTCATATCTTGTTTCTCCTTCAATTTATCTTACATAAAATGATAGCACAAAAAATCGAAAATTAAAAACAAAAAACGAACAAAAAAAGAAAATTTAATATATTTATTAACTATTAAGCAAATAACTTGACAAAAAAATGGGCAAAAATTATAATTAAGTCATGGAAACAGAGATTTTTTACGAAAAAGAGATTGAAGAAGAGACAAGTTCATTGTCTCAAATTTTAGTATCTCCAAAAAATTATCAGTGGATAAAAGACGAAACTTTAGCAGTTGTTGTAAGAGTGGACAAAAGCGAAATTTGTGACAATTTTTCGACAATGGACCTTTGCGGAAAATCAATGCTAGATTGGGTTTTGCTTGCTCTTTCTGTGTGCGAAGAAAAAGTTGTAAACGAAGCATATAGCGAGAAATTGCTTCAATACTTAAAGGATTTAAACACAGATAAAAAGTATATATTTGTGACATATTCGGACATCCCACTACTTGAAAGAAACTCTTTTTACAAGATTATGGACTACTTCTCATCGAACAACTTAAATGCAATGAAATTTGACCATGGCTTTGTTTACAAAACTGAGTTTTTGAGGGAAGTAAGCAGCTTGGAGCCGGCAGTTAGAAAAAACTTTGGTGGAAAAGATTTCTTAGTTGTTCGTGAAGCAAGCGACCTTTCTATGGCATTTAACTGTTTGCAGGAAAGAATAAGAAAGTATCACAAAAACAACAATGTGGTGCTTTTTGGAGAAAACACAATCTTTATTGACGCTGATGTGGAGATTGAAAGCGGAGTAATAATCTATCCAAACAACATTTTGAAAGGACAATCGTATATTGGGAAAAATGTTGTTTTAGAGAGCGGGAATGTTATAAATGACAGCATTATCTCAAATAACTGTATCCTTGAAAAAAGCATGATTATAAAAAGCAAAATCACTGAAAATAAGTCGATAAGACCTTTTTCATTAATAGAAAACGAGAGTGTGTAATGATAATAATTGTTGGACTTGGAAATCCTGGAAAGGAATATGAAAATACCTATCACAATATGGGCTTTCTGGCAATAGATAGATTGTCAAAATTTTTTGATATTAAAATTTCAAAGACGGGCTTAAAGTCAAAATATGGAGAGGGAAATTTTGCTGGGCAGAAGATCATTCTTGTTAAGCCGCAGACTTACATGAATAACAGCGGAGAGTCTGTTGTTCTTTGGAAAAATAAGTTCAAAGATGCCGATATTTTAGTGTTAGTTGACGACATTGATCTCCCAAGAGGAACTGTGAGATATAGAGAAAGAGGAAGCGCAGGAACTCACAATGGTCTTAGAAGCATCGTTTCATATATTGGACAGGAATTTGAAAGAGTTAAGATTGGAATCGGAAGAGAAGAAGGTGACCTCGCAAACTATGTCCTATCAAAGATAGATCCATCTTTTGTAGAGGAAAGTATGGATAAAATGGTTGAAATTGTTCAGCAAAGGGTAAAAGATAATAAAATATAAATTATACAAAGGCAAAAAAACAAACAAATTGCTTGATAAAAGTTGTGTTTTGTTGTATAATCGACGTATTAAAGGCTATAAAGGAGAACTGATGAAAGATAATAAATCAATGAAAAAATCTATTGCTGTTTTATGTATGGGATTGGTTTTAGGGGGCTCGGTTATTACAGGGTGTTCTCTTGTTACGTTGGATTACAATGCATATTACAATGCTGTTGCAGCTAGGGTTGATTTTAAGGATGGATCAAAAATTGAAATTACAAGAAAAGAATTGAGAACAGCATATTCTCAATATGGATTTAGTCAATATGTTCAAAACGGACTCTCACAAGAAGAAGCATACACAAAAGCTTTAGACTATCTTGTTTCAAAAGAGTTATCAATTAGAGATGCTGAAATTAGAGCAAGGGAAGTTAATCCAGACGATGCGATTCTCACTAAATTAGAGAAAAAATATCTTTGGGAAAAGACTTATGAAGCTATGATGAGCAACATTGACAGCTATTTGAGCAAGGAAGATAGTGAAGACGAAAGCAAAAACGAAGATGCTATCACACGCGAGACTTTTGATAGAAAATGTGAGCTTGTTTACAACCCTACAACAGGAAAGTATAGCTTAGAGCTTCCAAAAGGTGAACAATCAGACTTTGAAAGTCACAAATATTGGAGCATTGGCGACATGGACACAGAAACAGAAGCCGGAAAACAAGCTATTTTCGAAGGAATGTTGGATTATATAAAGGATAGCGCCGAAAACAAGGATGCTTATCAACAATATCTTCAAGACGTAAGAAACAGCGAGAAAGTTCTCAAACTTTCAACTGATGCTAAGAGCGTTTTCTATAGAGAAATTGACCGTGTTTATGGGATTATGTATGATTCATACATGGTTGGAAAATATGAAGACTATATTTGCAGCAAAGAAAGCAACAATGTTGTAATTTCACAAATGTTAGAACTCTATTCTTCAAAGGTTAGAAATGCTTACACAACATACAATGGAGTTGACCAAACTTCAGATGTGAAGGACAAATCAGGAGATATCTATTATTTTAACGACGGAATTAATTGGTTCTATGTGACTCAAATTCTTATCAAGTTTGACGAGACAGAACAAGCTCTTTACAATGAATACACTGATCAGATTGAAAAATTAAAGAAGAATGAAGAAACAAATGGTGAGTTGATTGAAGACTACGAGACAAAGATTGATAATCTATATAAAAACTTAGCAGGAATCAAGAGAGTTGAAACAAGCCCCAATGTTTTTGAGGAAAAAGAGGGCGTTAAAGCTGGCAACTCAAGTGTTGTATTTGAAGAAATTGCAAAAGCTGTAGCAGATCAAAAGACAAACACAGAAAAGATTGAAAAGTTTGACGATCTCATTTATGTTTACAACGAAGACCCAGGAATTATGAACACAACATATAACTATATTGTTGGGGTTGATTACACAACTCCTTCAACAAAGGATGACAAAGTGCTTCCTTATACAGTTTATTCAAAATGGGTTGACGAATTTAACACAGCAGCTATTGAGTTATATAATCACGGTGCTGGTCAAGTTGGAGATATCTATGGCGTTTCAACAGACGGATCTAATTACACATTAGAAATTGACCAAGACACAAATAGTTATAAAGGGCTGATTAGAACAAGCTATGGTGTTCACATTATGATGTATTCTGGCGAAGCCAAAAATCTTTTCAACGGCATTGATGAAAACTTTGAAGCTCAAGAAAAAGATATTCAAGTTTTGTATGACACAAGATTAAAGGCTTCAACAGATAAGACATATTTTGATTTACTATATGAAGAATGTGTTCCAGAAGAGTCCTCAATCGCACAATCTATAGATTTAAATAGATTAAAAAGTGAAACACAAAATATAACATATTTCCCTAAATCATTCTAATTAATCATCTAAAAACCTTGTTATAAATTGACAAGGTTTTATTTTTCTGTTATACTAGCTTTGCAATGTGTAAGAAGAAGAAAGTTCAAATTGAAGAAAAGGAGAAGAAGGAAGAAAAGTCTTCCCGTTTTTCTTTGATTGAAGATCTTTCCTCGATTGATATAAATACTCTCTCTGACGAAGAAAAGGTTGAATTAGAGGAAGAAAAGAAAAAGAGAGAGCTAGAAGAAGGACTTAATGACTCCGAGAAAAAGGTGTCAAAAAACAGTCAAAAGAAGAAAAAAATAATCAATATCCTATGTTTTGTCGCTAATATCTTAGTAGTTGCAGGATTATTGACATATCAACTTATAAAAGAACCTTTTGTATCAATAAGAGGATTAGGTGTTAATCCTTGGATGCTCGTTCTTTTGTTTGCTATATTTGGAGTTATGCTTGTATTTGATACATTCCAAATAGGATATCTCATTAAAATGGACACAGGGAAGTGGAGATTGGGCGTAAGTTTTAAGGCATCTGCCCTTGGAAGATATTATGATTCAATAACACCTCTTTCCATCGGAGGAGAACCATTTCAAATCGCATATTTAAGAAAATATGACGTGCCAGCTTCATCATCTCTTTCAATTCCTATTACGAGATCACATATATTTTATCAGCTTGCTTTCTTAATTTTAAGCATAACCGCTTTAATTGTTTCGGGGACAAACTCAGGGTTTAACGCATTTGCATCAGTGATGTCTATCATAGGATTTATTTGCTCATTCTTCGTGCTTTTCTTAGTAGTTTTTCTATCAATAAGTAAAAATGTCGGGAAAAAAATTGTTGTCAGAACTTTAAAACTTCTTCAAAAAATGAAGATAATAAAAAATTATGAAAAACAATATTTGAGAGTTACAAAGTATGTAGAAGAAGTTCAAACTGCTTGTAAAAGATATATGAGAACTTTCAAAGATTTTATTATCAACTTCTTGCTCGCTTTTGTAAGACTTGTAATTCTGTATTCAATTCCATTTATAATCTACATGTGTTTCTTTACAGACGGAACATTTGACTTATACTTCAAGTTCTTTGTTTGTGGGATTTTGACAGACCTTGCCGCAAGCTTCTTCCCATTGCCGGGCGGAACAGGGATGAATGAAATTACGTTTACAGCATTGTTTAGTTCATATTTCTCAGGAGGACGTCTGTTCTGGGCTCTTATCTTGTGGAGACTTATGACATACTATTTGTATATCTTCCTTGGAGTTATTGTTTTAACCTATGATATCTCTTATGGAAATAGAAAATATAGATGGATGAAAAAACAGCAAGAGTTACAAGTTGAGACGGATACATTCAGACAAATCCAAATCCAGAAGTTTAGAAAAGAAAGAGCTAAACGAAGGAGAAGAGAAATCAAAAACGCAGAATAAGCTGCGTTTTTTAATTATTTTTTGCTTGTAAGATCGTGTATATAAAACTTTAAAGTGGCAATATTTATGATATGAAAAAATTATTGCTACTTTTTTTAATAGTCCCGCTGGCCATAGGGTGGTTTATAAAAAACGAACCAAGCAGGGTTTTATCATTGGACGGCATTGAAAAAATATGTATAGTAACGGACGAGGAAGTGGAAGAGTTTGATTCGCTCAAAACAGCGAGCTACAATTACGTTTTATTTAATTCAAGCGAAGAAGCAAACAAAGTAAAACCGAAGGGAATTGTCCTTTACTTAAACAGTGAATTAGATAGATTAAAAGATCAGTTGAACCTCATTGTTGATAGAACAGAGAAAATCAATGATAAGGAGATAATTTATGGCTTTACTACGCAATATGACGGCTTTGTGTTATCAAATAACAAGAGAATAAACACACAAATTGTGGTGCAAGGAGATAGAATAATAGCTGGATTTCCCATGATACTTACGGGTTTTTAAAAATTATGTATAGAAAAACAAAATGTGTCAATAAAGTTTTTGGAGGTAATAATGGAAGCGAAAAAAAGTAATAAATTTATGGATTTTATGAGAAGATATGGAGCGTATATCTTTGCAGGAATCTTAATTGTAGTAATAGGGGTTTCTCTTGGAGTTGTTTATTCACATAACTCAAATCAAAGTGTTGTGGATGTTTCAAATGACGACAAGAACAAGGACAATGACAAAGAGAATCAAGAGCCAGATAAGGAGCCGGATGATAGCGACCCAGGGAAGACAGATGAGCCAGTTGATACTGACCCATTAACGTTTGGTCTCCCAATGCAAAACGCAACAATTATAAAAGACTTTACAGATAAAAAGCTGGAATATAACGCGACTTTAGATAGATGGGAAGCTCATTTCTATATCGATATGACATCTAGTGATTTAAATGTATATTCAGTTTTGGACGGAAAAGTTTTATCTGTTGACTATGATTATTTAACAGGATATGTTGTCAAAGTTCAACATGATGACGGCTTTGTTAGTTGCTACGCTTCACTAAACGACAAAGTTCTAGTTAAGGCAGGGGATACAGTTAAGAAAGGGGATAAGCTTGGCGTTGCTTCAAGCATGGCTAGTGCTTCAAGCAAATACGGCAACCACTTAGAATTTACTCTCTTGAAGGATAACAAGAAAGTTGACCCAAATAATTATTTAGATTTACAAAACAAATAGATATAAAAGTTGAATTCATTTCAACTTTTTTTTATAATAAGTTGATTTTTGCCTTTGATTGTGATAAGATATATTCATCTAGGAGGAAAAAATGACAACGTTAGAAAAAGTTAAAGGTTTAGTGGCTGATCATTTATGTATACCAGTAGATAGCATTTCAGATAATGCAGATATAGTTAAAGATTTAAATGCAGACTCAATAGATTTAGTTGAAATGGTTATGACCTTGGAAGACGAGTTTGGAATTTCAATTCCTGACGAAAAAATTAGCGGAATGAAAACAATCGCTGATATCGTTAAATTTATTGATGAAAACAAATAATTAAGTAAAAAGGACGGGTACTCTCTCGAGTGCCTTTTTTCTTGTCAAAAAATCAAAAAACGACATAATTTGACATCCGTTTGAATAGATTAATACAACGGAGGTTGTCGTGAATAAGACTATAAAAGAAAGAGCTTTGCTTATTGGAAGCTATATAAGAGAGACCGGACAAACAATTAGAGAAACAGCAAAGATATTTGGTGTGAGTAAGAGCACAGCTCACCTCGATGTATCAAAGAGATTAAAGAAAATTAGCCCAAAGCTTTGGAAGGAAGTAAGCAAAATCTTGGTAATGAATTTTAATGAAAAACACCTCAGAGGAGGGGAGGCAACAAGGCAAAAATATTTGCAAGAAAATGATTAAATAAATAAAAAACAAGCATATATCGCGATTTTAATTAATTATTAAAAAATGATTAATTTAATGTAAAAAAAATATCAAATTAATTCATAATTATTTAATTAAAAATTAAAAACGTAGAATATGCATTATTTTATAAAAAAATAATACTTTTTGTGTATTATTTTTTATTTATTTCTTGCCATAAATTAAATCTTTCTGGATGAGTTATTGCAGTGAATATTTTTTTCTTTGCGTCATCATAATTTTCGTCTAGGAGTTTTAGCAATTCCTTCACTTTTTCTCTCTGAGTGTGCTTGTCGGCAGGGCAAACATTCTTCACAACTGGGAGATCTTTAGAATTTTCAATTATCTCATTTTCAGTTATAAATAGCATTGGCCTAATTACAGTTATATCCGTTCTTGAAAGATATGTTGAAGGCTGGAAAGTTGATAATCTTCCCTCAAAGAATAGTGACATAACAAAAGTTTCAATTAGGTCGTCCATATGGTGTCCTAAAGCTACTTTATTGCAACCCAATTCTTTAGCGTAAGAGTTAACAAGCCCGCGTCTTAGATTTGCACATAAACTACAGGGATTTTTCTCCTTTCTTATATCAAAAATTATCTCAAAAACATTCGTAATTTTCTTGTAAAAAGGAACATCTATTTTCTTGCAATATTCTTTGATTTTTGAGAAGTCCATTTCGCCATTTGAAAGGTCTATTGACACAGCAATAAGGTCAAATTTCTTATCATAAAACGATTGAAGTCTTTTCAAAGCTGTCAGCAAAAGAAGACTGTCCTTTCCGCCCGAAAGTCCGACAGCAATTTTGTCTCCATCCTCTATTAACTTTTGTTCGCTACATAGTTTTCTTATTAAACTTAAAATTTTTCTCATAAAAACACCAAGGTTATTTTAATATATTTTCGTGGAAAAATCAATAAAAATTCGACAAAAAAATCAGGAAGATTTATTGCCGAAAAAAATTGATATTTTATTTTTATATATATTATTTATTTTTTTGTCATTCATTTGACATTTAATGACAAAATATTGTAAAATTATTCTGTAAAAAAAGGTTGAAAAAAGGTGAGAGTTATGACTAATATTTTTCAAAATAAAAATAATAAAATAGGAGCGAAAATGAAAAGATTTATTTTCTCATTATTTGGTGCGTTTTTATTATTAGGCAGCTTTGTTTTTGTAGCGTGTGGCGAAGAGTTAAAAGGGGAGATTCAAGTTTCCTCTGATTATTTCGTTACATCCGAAGATAAGGAAAATTACATTGAACTAAGTCTTAACGAAGGCGATGTGCACACCGCGACCGTTAACGCTAAAGTTTTAAATGCCAATGACGGAAGAGTAAAAGTCTCAAACAACTATGAAAGCATTGTTCAAGTAAACACTAACTACAGTGCAAGCGAAGATCAATCTGTAATAACTCTCACAGCTCAAAGCGAAGGACAAGCTCAATTAATTTTGAACAGTTGGTCTGGCTCAGCCGATCCTGTAACAATCAATGTCTATGTTTACAGCGATTTAGTTTCACTCACACAAAAAGAAAACCTTGAAGGACAAAAGAAAACACAGTTTGTTGAAATTGGAAAAGAATTAGAACTTAGAAGTGACAGATTCTTGGAAATGCAATCACGTAACGGAGGAGAAAGCAACAGAAAAGAAATCACATGGGATTTTAACACTGCTGATGGATCATACATAAAACTAGAAAACGCAGCAGAAGGAAGAATTGATTTACTCAATGCAACAGCTGAAGTAGTTGCAACAATTAAAGATAACAAAACTTTGCTTGTTTCACAAAACTATGTTGGAAGCGAAATTGCTTTGATCGCAAATTCAAGATTCCTAACAGCTGAAGTAAACCTCGAAGTTTTAAATACAGTAAATGACGGATTTGGCAACTTCTACTTTGGAAGAAATAGCACATCAGTTGCTCAGGCAATTACAAATACAATTTCTATCGTTAGAAATAACGACGCCGTTGAAGAGAAGGAAGCATACATTAGATTTACAGTTAATACAAGCTATGACTTCAAAATAACACCATATGTCTATGTTAACGGAGTTCTAACAGACGATTGTCTTGCTGTTCCACTAGAAACAAAGAATGGAAATGAATATATCTACAGAGTTAGCGGAAAGAAGGACTTCGATCCTTCAGTAGCTGAAGTTAGATTCGAAATGGAATATGTATATTTCGACAAAGTGATTGAAAGCGATGCTGTTAGATTTGCTGTCAGCGATGTTGTTGACAATATCGTTGTTACATCAGACGAAGGATTAGTTCCAGACGGGGCAACTTATGAGTTATATCAAGCTTATGCAAATGGGAAGGGAAGATGGTTCAACGTTCAGTTGAAGCCAGACACAGTTCTTCCAAGCGAGTCAAACTTCTTCATGGAAATTGATTGTTCAGAAGCAGCAACTCAAAATAACCTATCAGGATACATCAAAGTTACACTCAATGGAGTAAGTGTAGAGTTCACAAAGAATGGAAATATTTGGAAGAGTAATCCAATCAGCAACAACTCAGAATTATTTATCATGGCTGGCTCGGCTGCAACTGGAAATATCAAAGTTAGATTTATCTCAGAGAGAGCAGAAGAGAATATCAGAAAGGAAGTAAACTTTGAATGTGTAAAAGCTCCTTCATCAATTACAGTTCAAGAGGACGCTGTTGGATATTTGGCAACGAATGTCTATAACTCACGTGCATTTGAAGTAAGTGTTGGTGGAATTTCTACAGCTCAAGGCTTGTATCTCGACTTTGACAGAACACTCCCTATCGAAGAATCTGGAATCACATATGAGAATGGAAAAATCAAATTCTCAATCACAAACACAGCACTCAGATTTGAAAAGAGCGAAATTAAAATTACCCTTTGTCACAAGAACGGGATGAGGGCAGACAGAGACATTATCTTGAATACATTCGTTCCACTAGAAGAGGCAAAAATCACTGTTGACCCAACAACATTAACAGGTGTATCAAGTTACACTCTTTCAAGCGGGTCTCTATCAGCTTTAGTCGCAACACTCGGCTCGAGCGTAAAATTAAATTTCAATATTAAAGGCGTATACACCGATTTAACTATTGAAGACGAAATGGGGGCTCTTGACAACACTTGGTTCAACAGAACATCAAATGTATTATTTGCAAAGCAGGAAACAGCTGAGGCAAAAACAATAACATTCACATTCAAGGGATATGACATGGATCACGAAGAAGTGAGCAAAATTTGCTCATTTACTTATGAGGTCTATGTTCCAGTTACAACTATGAAAGCAAACGCTACTACAGTTGACATGGTTTCAGAAGACTCATTGTCAGTTGAAGATAGCGCAAAATCAGTTCAACATGTAATTGTAAATCTTAGAACGGATAACAACAAGGTTACTTACACAGATCTAGGTTTATTCAAGATTTCGCTTGGCGGAGATTCATTCACATTAGGCTCAGAATCTGAATATGCCTTCTCAGGTGACTCATATTCATACACAGTTGACAACGTTAAAGTTGAAAACAATCAATTGTCATTTGACGTTCATGCAAAGTCAACAAATGGATATGGAATTACAAGAAACACTCTTAACGTGGAGTACACAAAATTCAATTTAACATTCAGACTTGCACTAACATTAAATGTTAAGAACGCAACGAGAATTAGCGAACTAGTTTGGGAAAATGAAGTTGATTCTATCTACTTAGATACATCTGCAACAGATATCAACGATAGAAATTTTGTATTCATCACAACATCAAAGCCAGACGATGCTTACAACAAAGAAATCGCATACAAATTCGTTCCAGACAACGGAACATCAGCTAGTGTTCTTTCAATCAAAGACAATATCGTTTCAATAAGTTCAAACTTAGTGACAGGTGGAACAGGATATGTCTACATGCTCCCTAAGGATGCAATTAAGAACATTCAAGGAATTGAAAGCATTCCATATTTTTCAAACGAAAGTGGACAATATGTGCTTAGTTACGTAGCTTTAAGCGATATCGGAAATCAATATTCAGCTCTTGCAAGCAACAACTCTGTATTCCTTGCAGGACTCAATGCAGACGGAAGCAAGAACTATGTAAATTTAAACAAAGTAATCAAGAAAATTAGAGTTATAATAGCCGACGGTCAGAGCGAAGAAACAGCTTATAGAATTTACAGCGAAGATCAGCTCAAGAATATCAGCCTTTCAAAGCACTATATCTTAATGAATGATATTACTCTTGAAAACTGGGCAAGCCTCGGAGAGTTCCGTGGGTCACTCAGTGGATATGTAAAAGAAAGCGACAGATTAACTGGAAATTCATCTGATGTAACAATTACTTTTGCAGGAACAAGCAATCCTTTGTTTGCTGAAATTTCAAACAAGGGAAGCGTTAAAAACTTAACATTCAAAGGTGACGTTCAAGACGCTTTTGTGGCAAAATTAAACAAGGGAACAATCGAAAACGTTAAGATTGATGTTCGCTTAGTTAAAGATAAGGAAGGAAACACAAGAGTTGCTCCAAGTACAGTAACAGCAGAAGATACTGTAAAAGGTGACGCAGGAGCGATCGCAAGTCAAAACAGTGGAACAATCAATAAAGCCTACGTATATGGACCAGCTATATTAGGAGCATCAGCAGGTGGAATTGCAGGTGCAAATAGCGGAACAATTTCAAACTCTTTTGTTGAACTTTATAATTTTGGAGACTCAGTAACTTCAAAAATTACTGGTGAGACTGACGGCTTTGCTGGTGGATTCGTCGGAAGAGGCACTGGAACAATCGAAAACTCTTATGTTTATGATTATGACTTGTCAACAACAGGTTTAAGCAAGATTACAGCAAATGGCGAGAATGCCCGCGTTGGAGCAATGATTGGACAAGACGAAGGCAGCACAATCAAAAACTCATTCGCTGTTGCTAACCTCAACGTATATGCAGGAAATAAGACTAACGAAGAATTAACAGCTTCAATTACAGATTCCTATATATCATATTACGAAGAAACTAAGTACACATCAACAGCTCCAACTTCAAGGAATAATGATACAAGCGAAAACTGGATTTTCAAGGGAGAGACAAACTTTCAGGAATATGTAAACAAGGGATTTGCACACCTTAAATTCTATCAATCAAATATTATTAACGTAGCAGACCTCAGTGTTCAAAGCATTGATGGAAAAGTTTTGTCTGTTGACGATTACAGTGGAATTTTGATGAGAACAAACATCACAGCGGCTTTAGTATCTCTATCAAATGGAGAGAAGAACAGACTCGAAGATGCAAACAAAATATCATTTAGTGATTTATTTGGATGTGAGGATTCAAACGACATTACAGTAACAAGCTCAGATACAGATGTTGTAGATGTAACATCAAACTCAATCGTTATCAAAGGAACAACTACAGAAGAGATTACTCTCACTGTTTATTCAAAGAAAGACTACTCAAAATCTCAAGAATTTAAGTTTGTAGTAATAAACACAATCTCGAACTTTAAGAATGATGTGACAGGAAATGTCTTAAATCTTCAAGTTGGAAACACAGCTTCAATCAACTACACAATCAAGAGCTCAATCTATCTTGGAACATCAAAAGTTTATGACCTCGTTCAAGATAATTATGAGATTACAGCAGATCACAATGGAATTACAGAAAAAACAGAAGAAGGTGCAGATTTCACTCCAGATAATAACAACATTGATTTCACAATCACAGGCTTCACAGGAACAGTCGCTGCAACAAACAAAGAAGAAGTTGGAAGTTACAGCCTCAAAGCAACACTTTCTGTTAAGGGATTAGCTAATGCATACAATGATAAAATTAAAGAATCATTTGAGGATACATTCACATTAAAAACATTCAAAGGTGCAAGACACATTGGTGTTTCAAACAGCCAGATTGTTATCTATCCTTCAACAACAAGCTCAGTGAATGTTACTCTCACAACTGACAACGTGGACGGAGACGCTATTCTTTTCAAGATCGTCAAAGATTTAGAAAACGTTGATGGAACAACTTTAGCAGTTAGTGAAAAATCAATAAATGAATTCACCACTTTCATGGATGCTGATGTAAATAAGATCAAAGTTTTGAAGGCAAACAAAGGGAATAGCAAACAAGAATATGTTCTCACTGTTTCAATTGATGAAAACTACAAGAACAAAATATCTGAAGAAGAAACTTTCTATATGATTATATCTTCACAGAGCGGAACAGCAGACAACGAAAACTTTGTTGTAACAATCAAACTTGAACCACAAGACATTAATCATATTGATATGACAAGCTACTTACACAGCAACCCAACAGTAGAAGGGAATACAACTGTATATCACAGAAAGAATCAAATCTCAAGTATGTTGTCACCGGGGAACTTCTCATATATGGTTATTGGCGTTGACCCAACATATTCTTACTATGAATATTTCACAATTGGCGCAGAGTCATCAGAAGGATACTATTTGAACCTTACAAAGATGGTTCCTTGGGGAGGAACTTTAGATGCTTACACGATTGACAATTCAAACGAGTTTTCATATTTAGGAAACAGTATTCAAGTTAATCCAAACAAAATAAATGGAAGACCTGAACAATACATTTTCAGGGTATATGCTTCGAAATCAATTACACAAGACTGCATTATTCCTCTCACAATCACTTTCTATGGAAAGAATGGAGAGCAGCTTGACACAGCAAGTTATGCATACAATATTACATATCAAAAACCTGCTGAGATCGAGGTTAATCCAGAGCAAAATGGCTCACCAGTTCTTGCCAAGGGAAGCAGTATTCCAGTAAAAATCTCACTTGGGAAAGATCAAACATTAAGCAGAGAAGATATTGGTCTTTCAGGAGTAAAGAGTGGCATTACAATTGGTGAAATTCTTGGACCTTTCTACAACGCTGACGGCTCAAAATATTACACAACATCAGTTAGAGCAAACCTAACTGCAGCTATCAACGGCGGAACACAAGGACTCGGCAATTTCCAAGTATATGCACGAGTTTCACGTTTTGTAAATGGTGTAAAAGAAATTGAAGAGACAAGAAGCACTTTGACTTTAGTTGATTTCAGTTTGTCAAGCTCAACAACTGAAATTGAGATCTACAAAGACGCTATTCATGACTTTGAATTGACATATACATTCGATCCAATTGAATACGCTGACAATGAAGATTCTGATATAGTAAAAAAATTAAATTTAGCAAGAGAAGAATTTGCAAGCAAAGGTTACTATTTAAATAATGATGAAGCATTCAGCATCAACACGGAAAAGGGACAAGATGGAGATATTCAGGGAATAGCCGTAACAGAAAGAATGTACATCGAAGAAGGCAACAATTCAACAAGGGTTAGATTTGTTGATGGAGTTGCAGATTGCGGAAAATTCAAGCTCACTTATGATGAGACAACCAAGAAAATGACAATCACAGGCGTTGCAACAACAGACGAACCTGTAAGATTAAAACTTGTAAACAGAATTTACACAAACAAACTTTCTTCAAGTTACAACGAGATTAGCTGTTATTATAATATTAGTGTAACAGTATATACTGATGAAGAAGATAACTTATTATCAATCTCAAGTGCTGAAGACTTCTTAAATATTCCTAACAATGCAACAGCAGAAAACTACATTTTAACAAACGATATTGAATTAGTTAACTACACACCAATCGATACATCTAAGATTGAAATGCTCGATGGTAACGGATACACAATCAATATCACAAGTTTCAACCTAGAAAAAGGTTCAACTTCAATCGCAAGAGCTTTGTTCTCAAGCGTAACAAGTAACACAACATTAAAGAACATCAGAGTAAATTATTACTATGGTGGACAAATTGATATTGACGTAAGCAGCAGGGACGGATTTAGTGAAATCCAAGTTGCTGGTTTCGCAATTGACAACGCTGGAATTATCTACAACTGCGAAGTTGTATGTCTTCCATATTACTCAAGCACACTTTCATATACTGACGTAAATAAACTGGGATTGAATGTAAGTCTTATCCGTTTGAAAGCAGAATATATCTTGCCAAACGGGACAGATATTAATAGCGAGGTTGCTGGTTTTGTTATCAACAATACAGGTGTAATCACAAACTCAAGAGTGGGTGGCGATAGCGTATTAGTACTCAACAACGACGGGCAAAACGCTTCAAGCGAAGACCTTGGAACATTCAATATTATTGCACAGGGCAGAGTTTCTGGATTTGTTTCACAGAACTCAGGTGTAATCACAAGTTCAAGTGCAAACCGTGTTCAAATTACAAACAAAGCACAAAATATTAACTTCTTTACATCTGGATTTGCAAGCAGCAACTCTGGAAGAATTTCTACGTCCTTTGTACAGGGAACTGAAACAACAACGGGCGATGACAGAACAGACAAATCACTTTGCTTAAACGGAACATCAATATCTTCAAACGGATATGTTGCAGGATTTGTTTCAAACAACACAGGATCAATTGACAACTCATATTCAAACATTGCAATCAAAGGATTGAATGCAGATGAAAAATTAAGTTATTATGCAGCAGGTTTTGTATATCAAAACTCTGGAAGAATCGAACTTAGCTACGCATCATGCAGAATGGAAGGTGCAAACATTTCACAATCTAATTTCTCAGGTGTTGGAGTTAAGGGAGAATCATTAAACACAGGAACAATCGAAAAGTGTTATTATAACGCAAAAGACAGCAACCTCACAGAAGATGTTGAAAATGCAATGCAAACAGGTGCAACACTTGCAAGAAATCCATCATCTGAAACACAATTCTATGGATTCTCATTCGCAACAGAATTAGATTCAAACGACGGAATTTGGTACATCGGAAATGACGGACTTCTAACACTCACAGAGCCAAATCAAATTACATTCTCACACAGAGAGAGAATCGCAACAACAATCAACGGTTCTTCAAAATATCCATATGTTTCAATCAATGGTGATGACGCATTCAAGTATGGAGGAAAGAAGAACCCAGTTATCATCAGAAGTGCAGAAGAGTTTGACCTTGCAATGGGAAATCCAGAAGCTGGAACAAACCTTAAGAACTTAGTAACAGGTTCATATGTAAATGGTGTATACAGATTAGTTTCAACAGTAGATCTTTCTGACCTCAAAGTTGGAGAAGAGGAAATAAATCTAAGCTCAACGAACAAGACGTTCAGAGGAGTACTTGACGGAAACGGATTTACTATTAAGAACATCGCAATCAGTGCTAAGAGAACAGAAAATGTTCTTGAATCAGTTGGACTATTCTCTAAGATCGAAAATGGATCAATCTACAACTTGAAACTTGAAATCCAAAACGTAACAGCAACTAACTCCGCTCTTGTTGGTGGACTTGCTGGAACAATGACAGGAAACAGCAGACTTATCAACATCGCAGTAACACAAGTAGTTCCAACAGGAACAGGTGTAAGTGCAAACACATTCGGTGTTAAAGGTGATAACTTAGTCGGCGGACTTGTCGGAGCTGTTTTCGGGGAAGCAAAGATAACAAACGTATCTATCACAGACCCAATTGTTCAATCTGCTTACTACGATGAAAAACACTCAATTAAGACTGACGGTTTCTACGATAGCCAGACTATATACGATAGCCAGACTATAACAAAAGAAGCCTTTAGTTACAGAAAAGTAAGACAAGAGTTATATAACTCTGAAAGAAATTTCCAAGATTCAATCTCAAAACTTTCATTTGCAGGTGGATTGTTTGGATATATCGACGCATTCAAGCCTTCACTTAGAGACAGCTTCAACATGGAAACTGTTTCAGACAATGGATATAGCATCACGAACCTCAAAGGCTATAACACAGCAAATATCAGAGGTGAAATCGTCGGCGGACTTGTTGGATTCGCGGGAATTACATCAAATGTAAAAGATGCAGGATTCATCTTTACAAGTTCCGACGAAACAACTAATATTATTTCATACAACGGCGCAGCCGGTGGTGTCTTTGGATACACAGTAAGCATCATCAAACAGATTTATGCTGAATATGATTCTGAAACTCAAGATGCAATCGAAGACAACCTTGCAAACTACTATGGTGGAAGCACATCAGTTGAGAGAGGATACTCAGAAATCTTCATCGACACTTCATCATGGAATGTTGGTGCAGGCGACTATATCGAAAATAAGCCAGAGTATATCGGTGGACTTATCGGATATCAAAAATATGGTAAGTTAATCGCTTCATATTCAAAGATTAACGTTATCGCAGGCACAGATGGATGTGTTGCTGGTGGTGTTGTTGGTAGAGTAGGAAATCCAACACCACAATCAGCTTGGAACGAAAACCCAATTAACAACGACGGTGTATCAGGAACATCAACAACAGTTTTACTCAACGAAGTTTACTCTTCTGGAGATGTTCGCGGTGTTGTTGGATCAAAATTCACAGCAGGTGGAATCGTTGGTTCTATCGCAGGAAACGCTAAATTATCACTCACAGCAGTTAACTCAGTTAACTTCTTTGGAATTAGTGAGTATAATCAAGTAGATTATCAAGGTGATAATTCAACATACAGCCTTGCAAAACTTGAAATCTATGCTCTTGTTGGTGAAAGAGAAACGGATAAAGAGGGAAAAGGTGCAGAGCTTAACTCAATCTTGACATTAAGCCAAGCACTCGCTCAACAGGCAAATCAATCTGAAGCATCAGAAAAGCATATTGGCTACGTTTCATCAATGAATTACAAAGGAATAACTGTAGATATTCTTCCTTATCCAGGCTTTGATAAAGTCAAGGCAAAGGCAGAGGGTAAAAATGACAAACAACCACTTTCCAAAAACCTTATTGAAATTAGCCCACTTTCAAAGATAACATCAAGAAAGACAGGTTACATCGAAATGAATGGATACTTCTTGAACTCAGGAAACTGGTCAACAGATAACTGGCGTCAAGACCTCACAGACCTCTATCCAAAGATTAAGTTTGTTGAAATCTTAGATGTAGTTTATCTTGATCAGTACAATATTGATGAAACTCTGATTTTGATGAGATCATCTGCAAAAGAAATCCGTGTTCGTGGATTAGATAAAAGCAAGACTACTCAAGGTCCAATCAACTTGACAGAAGATCAATATCAAGCTCTTCTTGGCATCGATAACTTCGCAGGAAGATTGATCGGAGGATGGGACGCTGACGGCGAGTCTGATTTAAGTATGATTGACACAGTGCCAATTGTACTTGATGGCAAAAACTTAATGTTCAAGAGACTTGGCGCAGGAACAGTCTTCAAAAATTTAAAGATTGTCTATGCATCGGGCGTAAAGGCGGACGGAATAACTTTTGAAGATCTTGACGAAATTAAACAAACAGGTTCGACATTTATTGAACAAGAAGTCAATGAATGTAGATTTGAAAACGTTACTTTTGACTATTCAAAAGTTGGACAAATCAGTTTAACATATGCCGGAACAGACAATAACTACACAGCAGGCTTAATCTGCCCATCCGCAAAGAGCACAAGCTTCATCAAAGTGAAGTTTGAACTTGGGAATAATGGTGGTGAGGGTAATTATATTAATGTCGAGTATCCTGCATCTTCTAATACAACTGGTGGTTTGCCTGTAGAATCAAAAATTAAAAGCACTAAATTTGGCCTTCTCGCTGGATCAATTTTGCAAGCTAATCAATACAGAACAATGGAAATTACTGAAATTGATGTCCATGCACAAGGGAAAACAACTATTTCGTTGTCTGGAGCTAGTGACGGCTATACAGTATCGCCTAATGAAATATTTGCCGGCATTTATGCAGGTGAAATTGGTGACACGAATGCAACACAGGTTACACCTGCTTCAGTTAATCTTACTACGAAGGATATTTGGAGCGACAACGATGGGACTAATGCAACAAGTATTGAATTTAATATTGTTACTAAGGGATCAAAACTATATCTAGGAGGATATGTTGGGAAAGCCGATATTCAGACCTTAGTTCTAAAGAAAGAAGAAAAGGAAGACCACCCACTAAACTTAGATATTATTACTCCTCAAAAAGAAACAGTCGATACAACTATTTATTTAGGTGGAATGTTTGGATCATTAACAGCTAACACAATTAGTGGTACAAGAGCAGGAATCTCAACTTCTATTAGATATAATGCTATAAACAATGATAGTAAAAATTCCAATAAAGTTGCTTTTGGTGGATTAGTTGGTGAGCTAGGTACACCTGATGAGGCAATTAACAGATTTAATATTGAGGTATTGGGCGATTTGTCTTTCGCTGTTGCAAGCGCTAATTCAAAGGATGGACACATTACTGCTGAAGAAATATATATTGCAGGCTTAATCGGAAACGCCAATGTCTCTAGTGAATTTAACTTTGAAGCAGAGAATATTAATTCTTCATTAGGACATCTAAATAACAACGATAGATATAATTTTGGACTAATCAGCTCAGGCGAAAAAACTTTCATCTCAGGTGGAATAGGAAATATCCAACATACAGTTGTAAAAGCTAGTCAAGGAAATGGCTCAAATGCAACTGAAAAACAGTACGAAGCAGATGAAAATTCAAATCTAAATATTACGATCACTCTTGCATCATTTAACTCAAATATTTATAAAGACACAGATAACAATCCTATCGAAATATTATCGTCAGGTAACGTCTACACAGGAGGAATGTTCGGAAAGGTTTTTGCAAAGAATTTAACTATTGAAAAGGGAACAATTAGCCACAATGAAAATATTTCAGCAAATAAATCAACTTTTGCGGGCGCATTAGGTGGAGATATTAACCTAGCAGGACAGTTTAAATTGAATACAGAGTCATCAAACGCAGATGACAAATACACTATAGAGTCTAACATTGCGCTTAATATGTCTAATAACGAAGACGCACGCGTAGCAGGTTTAGTAGGCTCTTTATCTACAGATAAACTTGAAATGACTTCTGATTCAATTAAAGGAATAAACGGAAACGTTACACTGAAAGGACAAATTAAGGATTTATACGCAGGAAGCGTATTTGGATCATTAACTGCTACAGCATGTGAAGAAATCGCTAATTCTTCAGATCTCACAATTTCTGGAAATATTGTTTCAGATGCAACAATTAAGTTTGCTCATATTGGTGCTTTAGCTGGATCGGCTACGGGATCGGCTACGGGAGCTGTCAATATTGGAAATAACTTAACTATCGACAATTTTACAGTTGGTAAAACAGCCAACCCAATCAACTTGACAAAGGATTCGATTAAGAACTCATATACAGAAAATGAGATTGCTCCATTATCAGCTGGAACAATCTACGCTGGTGGATTAATCGGACAAAATAGTGCAAGCGTAACAGTTGGTGGTGCAGAGTTCACAGGAAACTCAAAGATCGCCCTCTCAGCAACAGACAACACATATTTTGGTGGACTTATTGGAACAACCGAAGGTGGAAATGTATCAGTTACAAATTTCCAAAACAGAGGAATGTTAGCATTGACAAGTTCCGCAAGTAGCGACTACGTTGGTGGAGTTGTCGGAGAAGCTGCAACATCTGCTACAATCGGCATTTCAAATGCATTTGTAGATGCAAACTTCTTTGTAAACGCAGAGAATCTCACAGCCGGCGGGATTGTTGGACATATTTCAAGCGCAAGAGGAGAAGGAATCACAAATTCAGTCTTTGGCGGTGCATTCAAAGTTTATGGAGCAAATTTAACTAGCGGCACACACACCTTTGGAGGAATTGTTGGTAAAGACGAAGGTTCATCAACAATTAACGTCACAAACAACGCATCTTATGGTGATTACATCATCACTTATAGCGGAAATGCCCAAAAACTTTCAACCTTTACATTTGGCGGAATTGTTGGATATAGCAAAAACTTATCAATTCAAGGCAACCTATCACTTACAACATGTAACAATGATAGAATTGCGAAAACTGAAGCAAATGATAGAATTGCAGAAACTGAAGCAAATGATAGAAGACATGCAATCTTAGGAGCTTTGGGAGAAGGCACAACTACTTGGGATGCATCAAATCTTTATTCACATGCAGTTACACTTACAACTGACGACAAAAGCTACAAGGATAACGATAATAATGACGTGATGATTGGAACTGATGTTGGATACAACAATACTTATGCTCCAAGTGGCACATATCGTGGCTATGGATCAAAATACGAGGGAGATTACGAAATTGATGGAGTTAATATAAGCGAATTGATTAATAATCACTCACTAATTTCTCTAATCACAGATAAAATCAATGATGGTAGTGGCCTTAATCTAGGAATAACATTCAACAAGGGTCATAAGCTTAACCCAATTACAATTGGATCTACTGGTGCTGACACGACTGGTGCAGATTATAATTCAACCACAGTTGAAGTTGATAATAATTCAACATTAGAAAAATCAACTTTAAACGGTGTTACATATTACGTATTAAAAGAGGATTTGACAAGTGCAAATCAAATTCAGGTTAGTCCTAAAAATGATTGCAAGCTCGCGATTGTCGGAGATGCAAGAACTGTTGCTTTTGGAACAGAGCAATCAGCTGCAACCACAACTTACATCGCTCATGAGTTAGCTCAAAACGAATTTATTTCATCAATCAGATTGACAGCAAACATCGAGACAGATAGTGGCGTAAACGGTGGACTTTTGAATGTGATGACAGGTGGAACGCTATATGCCGTTGCGGTTTATGGAAACATCTCTGTTGGAGGAACCGGTGCAATCAACCTTGCCCCAATCGTAGGAAATCTCAAGAGCGGACTTATCGACGAGTCAGTGGCAGGAGCGAACGTCCTTTATCGTGCAGGAGTTGGAAAAGATGAGAGCGGAAACGATAAAACAAACACCTCAGCAGGAGGCGGAGAAGTAGCTGGTTTTGCAACACTTTCAGACCATAATGGCGAGCCAATCACAATTAGAAATTCATATTCAACTGGCAGAGTATCAACATATATCAATGCCACAACATATGGATTCATTGATGGATCAAGCAATGGAAATGTAAACGTTTCAAATTGTTATACAATTTCACAGATTGACTGGCATGATTATGTAAATGGTCAAACAGAACCAGCTGCATTCAACTTCGGCACGGCGGCATACACTAACTGCTGGTACGACGTTAATGCAACGGAGTATAGTAAAACAGAGACCGGAGTAACAGAAAAAACAACAAGTGCTGTTACCGTCGATTTTGCAGGGGTTCAAAGCTCAACACCTGGCACTGGTTGGACTGCATCAGAAGACTATAATTTTGGATATCAAACTCGAAACTTTGGATTCTTGAAGCAATCATCATACGCAACGAAGACTGAGACAGCAGGCGCTGACAGATATGCTCAAACAAAGTATACTTACACTCCAAAATCTTGGGATGAATTTACTTATGGTGACAATGACTTCATGATCGTTCCAAATGCAGGAAAACTAGCACAGATATCTAAATTGACTAACGGAAGATATGTTCTCACAAACGACTTAGAGCTTGAGAAAGCTAATTTGCAAGGTATTGAACTTGGCAGTTTCTCAGGCACACTGGATGGCCAAGAATACACAATTGATTACGAGCTTAGTGATGATGCTAACTCAACAACTAATAAACCTTTGTTTACAACTCTTTCAGGTTCAGTTCGAAACTTACGTTTGATGAATGTAAACATCAATACAAGCTCTGATGGGGTCAACATTGGATCACTTGCAGAGAAACTAACATCTAGCGACAGCAAAATTTACAATGTTGTTGCTAGTGGATTTATCAACATACCTTCGAACCAAAATGGTGGTGCTCACGATGTGGGAGGAATAGTTGGTTACTCAAGAGGTAATTCCTCTATTGAATACTGTAAAAATTATGTAAAGGTTAAATCTGAAGCACTTAAATCTAGAGTTGGTGGAATCATTGGGAATGCAAACGGAGCTTTAACTCTATCTAACTGTATAAACTATGCACCGATTCAAAATGATAGTACCTATTATGATGGTATTAGAGACTGTTACACTGGTGGTATTATTGGAAAGGCAGCTGGTATAAATATTTCATACTGCGGGAACACTAACTCGGTTATCGCGGGATATGTTATAGATACTGATAAAGACGGCGGATATGTTGCCGGCGGAATTGTAGGATATGTTGCGAGTGGAAGTGTAAAGAATTGTTACAACACCGCAATGATTAAAGCTGGTAACAAAAAAAGCACAAAGGAATCCTATGCTGGAGGAATTGTCGGAAAAGCAGACGACGGAACATTCTCTAACCTCTACAATGCTGGCGTAATTGAAGCTTTGGGAAAGAATATAGAAGAGGAGCAAATTGAGAAAGTTCGAGGTCAGGTTGATAAAAATAAATTGTCTGGAGATGTTACGATAAAGATCATCGATGCTAAAATAAACGTTTATGCAGGAGGAATAATTGCAAATAACTATAACAGATGTTCATCATACAAAAGCGATGGATTGGTATTAAGAAATGGAATTTACGAAATATTAGAAAAAGGAACTACTTATTTCTATGATTGGGGATCCGGGACTAAATTAAAAGATTATAAAGGTATGTCGATTTCGTTTAATGCATCTGATGTGAATATTACTGGATATGATGAACTAGGTTATCCTTCTTCATTCTGTGTAACTGGTAATAGAACGATTACCTATGGGCAAGTAGATACAACTCACGTATTCAACACAGGGGTTTCAAAAGATGCCAATATAATGGTATCTAATCAGACGATTATTTCAGAAACTCGTTACTTAAAAGGTACAGAATCTTATTATGAAAAGAGTAAGATAACAAACGAGGGGACACTCACTAAAGAAGAATGTGAGAAGTTATTAAAGTTAAATGTAGATAAAACAGAGGATTTAAAGGAAACTAGTGTTGGAGGAAAATTTACTGCAATTATTAAGGATTCAAAAGGTCTGGAAAAAACTATTAATAACCAATATAAAGTAGTAGATATTGAAATTGATGAAAGTTATCAAAACGATATTAAGAAGGCTATAGAGGAGGCAAATTATACGCCAACGATCTCTATTGAAAATAAGAATTCGCAAGATTATGAAATTATTGATAACAAAATTGTAAAAAAGGAAAATAAATACTACCTAAGAATAGGCCTTTTAAATAAAAAAGAAGACTCACAAGACGTTAATGTTAATATAATCTATAATCTAACATTTGTAAAAGCTGATGAAAGCGTAACTATTAATTTAAGTGCAACAAATATTGTTGTAGATGGAGAAAATATTAAGTTATATCTGAGTGAACTGCAAAGATCGCAATTATATGAGAATGGTAGTTACTTAGTTACTTTTACCGAAAAACTAAACCCAGATGTAAAGAAATCTTTTGATAGCAAATATGAAGATGGGATACTACATGTTATTGGAGCAATAAAAGAAGGGGAATTAGGTAAAAACGTAACAGCGAAAGAGATTAGCGATACCTATAATATTTCTTACTATGGATCAGGTATTGAAAAATCTTTATCATTTGAAGATAATTATACTCTTTCGTCAAAGAGCGATTATGCTGAAATAGAAAATACAAAATCTGAGTTTGAAAAGACATCATTTACTACGGGTGGACAGTATAAAACATTGTCTAACGTGAATAATAAATATATAGCTTACTCAAATGGAAATTTCAATGATAGTTTGATAAATAAGTATTTATATGAGACGGGAACATATGGAGATGAGAATAATAAAATTGAATCAATAGACCTTCCTAATTCAGAGCTCTGGACTCAAAAGACCTATCAAAAAAATCTTGACGGAAGTTTAACAATAACAGGAATTATTGAAAATGGTGACACAAAATATGAAATGGATATAACGTGTTATATAAATAAAAAATTTGTATCAACAGGTGAAGGCACTTTCATATTAAAGGACTGTGATGGGCAAGTTGTATTTAAAATTAGTTATGATACTCTTGTAGGGGCTTGGCTCAGATCGAGTATCCCAGTTTATGTTAAATTCCAAAGAGATGACAATTATGGTAAACTCGGAGATGGAGAAGGAAATTTTAAATATCCAACATTTAAAACAACAATAACAACCGAAAAAGGTGCGACTTATACAGGAACTCAAGTGGATCAATGTATTTATGATGAAAATATATCAATTGGTGGTTTTTCCTATCAGACATGGCATTATGAATCTTCAATTAATAGGACATTGACAAAAATTGAAAATTCATACACGTTCACAAAAGCAAAAGATTCAATTGCAGTCTATGAAATTTCTGACAATTATGGAAACAAGAAGACATATTTTGACAACTCAAATAATACATCATATACTTTAGACTATAGCTTCTCATACTCAAATCCTGTCACTAACGTGCAATTAAAATTCACAACAAGGTCGTATAAATTATATACTGAAACAGCTAACTATACATACTATCTTTCAGTTGATCCTGAAATGATTAATGAGAGAACAAGCTTTACAGCAAATGTATCGCAAAGTAATTTAGTTTTAATAGATAATGACAATAATGAAATTAAAGGTAGCAATGGCAAAATTACTATTTCAAATCAAGATTATGCGTACTTTATAAATGGCGATAAGTATATTTTAATTAATCAATCAACAGGAGAAATAATTAATTCTAACACTGAAGCATATGAAATTGAAGAAGATGGAGATAAGTATACATCTAACAGAGTTGTTATTACGATTGGTAATGATAAGTATGTTTGTGGTTCAGTCAACGAAAATGTTAATAGTAAACTCAAAACAGAAAAAATTAGCATTTCTTCTAAGGAAGCGGCTGCGGGTACTAAAGAAGATCCTTTAGCTGTTGAAATTGATGAAGTTAAATACGAGTTTACTTATATTGACGGAAAATTAGCCAAAGTTGGCACAAATTCTAATGTAAAATTTGATAATAATAATGCAAATACTGTTTTAATTAAATCTATCCCTTATTACTATCTAATTGAAGAAGTTAATCAAGATGGAATGAAACAATATAAATTAACACTTTCTACCATTAAATTTGAAGTATCATTTGAAAAATATTCTGTAAATAATTATTCAATTGAAGTAAAAGTAGACAATTTGTCAAAATCAAGCGATTTTACAATTTCATATGTAGAAAGTGAAGTGGATGTACCATATGGTGACTATATAAAGGAAGTACAGACACGACCAGAAACATCTTATGAATTTTCAGAAGACGGGAAAAAATTATCATTAATTCCAAATAGCGATGAAGATCAAGAAGTTGAGATAACTTTTAAATATAAGACACATAATGAATATTTCAGTGAAAACACAGGAGAATCTCCTTATATGTCTAATATAAGTGGAAAGGCTTCATATCAGAATACTTCTAATTCTTATGAAATAATAATTTTTAAATCAGATATTAATATTAATGATAATGTTAAGTCAATCATAAAGAGTAAGATTATTGGGAATAAATATTTCCTAAATTTTGCAACTAATGAAAACTACTTAATTAACGGAATTGATACAAGTGAAGGCGAGATAAACGATTTAAATTTCGCTGGAGCAGTGGTTAATGATGGTACTAGTGATTTATCCCTAATTAATATGGGCGCTACTAAAATTTCAGGAGCAAAAACTTTTGGTTCAATAACATCATTAAACGATATAACAAGGGATGTTTACTTGTTTGGCAATACAGGGTCTGGAGCATCAAGCTTCGTAAATTACAGTCGATTCAAAGATGATTATGATGGGACTCAAATTAACAATCTGATCAAGTTTGATGGAATTAGCGTGAACTACGGATTAATTGTTGGTTTTGATGGCAAAGATGGAGAAGATGGTGAATCTGGAGAGACTAACAATGGCAGAAACGGTCAAAGTATAGGTAACGCCGAGTTAGAAAACAAAGGCGTTTTAAAAGCCGGCCTTGAAGGGAATGGTGGTCATGGAATGGATGGAGAACTTGGCAAGGATCATACAAGTTCAGACCAACCTAAATGTGGCGGTAAAGGACAAGCAGGAGGATTAAAAGGAGCACCAGGTGAAGTCAGTGCAAAATCATCATCTGGAGCTATAGTAACCCTAAAATCAGGAAGAAACGGATGGAATGGAAATAATGGGCATGGTGGAGTAGACCTCAGTGGAAGCAATTTTAAATTTGGGGTGGATGAATATAAAGGAGTAGAGGTCATCGGCGTTGAAGAAATTTCTGTTAAAGTTTCTACATTTGATTATAATTCTCAAAATGATGAAACTAAAGAATATGCGGATAAATCATTAAAGCTGTATTGGGATCCAGCTCTTATCAACGATAATCGAACTTATATACGTGGAAGAAGTCATGAAACTTACATTTTTGGAAGAAATGGAAGAATAGCTGCAAACACCTTTTATTGTCTGCCTTCAAGAGTTGCGTATAATGCATTTTTGTATAATAGTAGTAACCAACTAGATAGAGATGGAATCGTTAATTTTTATAATATTTATTTGTATAATGACTTTAGTGTGCATACATATACAATTGAAGCTACATATTTTAGAAAGGTAAACGATGTAAGCAAAATTAATGCATCAGTTGGAGGCGATAATATTTAAAATATAGCAATTTGATGTTAACAAAATTACTATGTTCACTTTTTACTAATTAGCTGTATTTTAGAAATAAAGCAATTTTTCTAGCAAAAAGAACACGACGGGAGTCGTGTTCTTTTTAAATCCTTCTTTTTAACTTCTTTTTTTTAACTTCTTCTTAAATACTTTTTAACTTCTTTTTAATTCTACTTTTTTACACTTTTTCTAAACTACTTTTTAATACTAATTCTATTGCTGCTTTTTATTGTTCTCCTTAATAGTTCTTTTTAATATCTTTTCATGGAGATTTTAAATTTTTTAACCTTTTTATTTTTTTCTGTTTTTATTAATTTTGATGATTTTTATGTGATTTTTGCGAGATTTAGGGGCTAAGAGAGTGGAGAATTGAGGGAATGGGATGCGAATTTAAAATTTTTTTTGAAAAAATGCTGGAAAATGCCGTATTTTATTTGATTAGAGGGGGATTTTGTGATAAAATTTCATTAGAAAATTTTAAAGAATAGGAGAAAATTATGACGGAAATTTCTGTCAGTAAAAAGCTAAAAATTAACAGAGATAGTGATATTGTTATAGAGAAAAACAAGAAACCTTTTGATGAAGAGCATATGCATAATGGTCACAGAGCGAGACTCCTTGAAACCTTATACAATGTTGGAATAGAAAATGTTAGCGACGTCCAAGCAATGGAATTTATCCTTTTCTACATATTTCCAAGAGGGGATGTTAATCCGCTCGCACATCGTCTGCTTCATGAATTTGGGACAGTTGCCAATGTTCTTGATGCTGACATAAATTCACTCAAAGAAATCAGAGGAATGGGTGAGCGTTCTGCAAAGAGTTTGAAGCTACTCGGTGATCTATTCTTCTACTACACATCGAACAAGTTATCTGAGAAAGTTGTTCTTTCCAGTCTTGCTCAAATAACGGACTACTTTGAAGAGCTACTTAGATTTGAACCTAAAGAGAAATTCATTATTATTGGTCTTGACCCAAGCTATAGACTGATACAAAAGAAAGTCGTTGCCATTGGTAGCGTTAAGAATGTTGGGATAACACCAACAGCCATTACAAACTTTGTTTCATCATGCAATCCCGCAGCAGTAATTTTCGCACATAATCATCCTGGTGGCAAGTCTACCGCATCTACTCAAGATATTGAGGCAACGGACAGACTTGAGAAACTTCTTGTTTGTCTTGGAATTAAATTTATCGATCACTTTGTAATCGGCACTGACGGAATTTACAGTGTAAAAAGCAAGGGCAGATTAAGGGATTTTAATTAGCCTTGCTATCAACGCTCCACCGAAAGCGCCTATGAATGCGAGAATAAAAACAACTAAGGGAAGAAGGAATTTCTTCTCTTTTTTCTTCTTTTTTGGGGTTGTAATTTCATTGATAGCTGGCAGAATGCACAAGCAATAGATATTGTCGTCGTCATATTTCACAGAAACATAGTCCTGGCGTTCGAGATAGGATATTATATGGTCCAGCTCGTCCGTGTCGCATCGATATCTTGCCGGAAGTGCGGAGATAATATCGTTCTTATCCAGAATTTTATAGCTCCCATTCTTGCATTCTTTCTGCAAAATTTTAAGTATCAATGTACTTTTTGTGTCTAACATAACTATATTTTTAGCATTAAAATTTATTTTAATCTTTTTTCGACAAAAGTATTGATTTTTTAGTGATTTATAGGTATAATAGGGTTATATACAGGAGGGAAAAATGGCAGAAAAAGTTAAAGTTGAACAACCAGTACTTGAGGGGTTTGAACATCTTGTAAAACCAAAGACTTTCGAGATTTATGTAAACAATATGCCAAAGGCAAGTACACAGGAAGAAATTGATAGACAGAATAGGGAGCTTGACGAGATAGAATCTGCTCTAGAGGGAAAATCAATTGAGGACACTGACCTTTTTAAAAGATTAATCGCTGAAGGGATGACTGAAGTTCCATACGATGAACTGCCATTCGATACAGAAGAACAGAACACGGTCGAAGAAAAGAAAGAAGAACCTCAAAAAGAGGAAAACAAAGAAGCTGTTGAAGTTAAGAAAGAATCTCAAGAACCAAGCGAAGAAGAAAGATATCGTAGCGAGATTGAGGAAAAATATGAATTAGAATGGTGGCAAAGATAGTATAAAAATTAAAGACTGAAATTTTCAGTCTTTTTTGTTGCCTGAGTGACCTCTATGTTTAGTTATATGTGATAAAGTCAATAAACATAAAGAGGTCTGCTTTGAGTCGAAAGGAGAAATTGGTGTTATTATATCTTTGCAGGGTATGTTCGCAGAAGAGGACATATCTTATTTCTCCGCACCAAATTGCCAGCAACCTTTCAAAAAACTTTGTTTTGTCGGTCTCCGAGATTGATGAAATAATGACAAACTTGTCCAAGGAAAACTATATCGACTTTGTTGTTTCCGAAACGAAGAATGATTATATGTATTGCGTGACACTTCGCAAGAAAGGGCAGTCATTTGAGCTTGATTTGAAAAATCAAAAACGTAATTTTGGGATGCTTATTCTTCGCACAATTTTTTTAGCTGTGATAAGTTTTGTTTTTGGCCTAATTTTAAAGGCAATTTTTACTTAACTTAAATTGACTTTTTCGATAAAAAATGATAAAATTCTCTTGGATATGAAAGTAATAAATCTAGCGTCAGGGTCAGACGGGAATGTTACATATATCGAGAGTGAAAATGCCAAGGTCATCCTTGACATGGGTTTGTCATGTACAGAAGTTGTTAAGAGATTGGCACTACTAAATATTTCGCCAGAGCAAATAGATGCAATTCTCATCTCACACGAGCATGGAGATCACATGAAAGGTGTGGACGTTTTTTGTGGGAAGTTTAATAAGCCAATCTATGCACACAGAGATGTTTGGCAAGGGCTCAATGCGAAGCTCACGAGAGTAAAAATTGAGAATAGACGTCTTTTTGATGAAGAGCAGTTTGAAGTAAAGGATCTTATCATCAGACCTTTTGCAGTACCACACGATGTACCTTGCTATGGATTTTCGTTTATAGAAAATTCAAATAAAATAAGTATTTTGACGGATTTGGGACATACTACAGATAGAATACTTTCGAGTGTTCTAGGAAGTCAAATTGTTTACATAGAGGCCAATTACGACAAAAAGATGCTCAGTCAAAATGAGAAATATCCATTGAGTCTTAAGCGTAGAATCGCTGGGCCAAACGGGCATTTATCTAATGAAGATGCTGCTGACTTTATTGTAAGGCTTGTCATTGGTGGGACAAGACAGATTATTCTTTCTCACTTAAGCAAGGATAACAACACGCCAGACCTCGCATATAACTCAATCGCCCAGTTTATTTCGAGATATGGTATCATTGAAGGACAACATGTCATGATTGACGTCGCTTCGCAAAGACCAGGAGTTTTGTTTAAATTAAAATAGCTAAAACTTTTTGACTTCATAAGGAGGAATATGAAGAAAAATCTTTTAGCTTTTTTTATGTTGTCTGGGATGCTGCTGACCGGCTGTTCTAACACGTTATCGTATAGCGGCTACTCTGAGCCAAATGTTAACATGCAGGTTAGGGAAATAAATTCTGCAAGTAATGATGTGAGTCAAATGCTGAGTGAAGCGCGTAGCGCCGTTGTTGGAATTGCGGCTGACTTAAATGACGGTTACGCAATAGGGACGGGTATTGCCATAAGCGAAGGGGGATATATCCTAACAAATTTCCACGTTGTCGAAGGGTGCAACAAGATAACTTTATATTATGCTGACAAGACAACAGGATCTGCTCAAGTCCTATGGGGAAATCCAAGTATGGATATGGCAATATTAAAGTCTTCAAGGGAGATCCCATATTTATCAACGAGAAATTTAGATGATATTCTTGTCGGAGATGAGGTGTATGCTATTGGGACCCCGCTAACTCTTCAGTTTAAACATACAGTGACTAAAGGGATTGTCAGCGCAATGGATAGAGTTTTGGAAAGTGAAAGCTCTTATGGAACAAGCTTTTTACAAAGTTTAATTCAGCACGACGCGAGCATAAATCCAGGGAATAGTGGCGGACCTCTGATCGATTCTCAAGGACGAGTTGTTGGAATCAACACACTTAAAGCGACAGAGGGAGAGGGAATAGGTTTCGCCATTCCAATTGAGCTTGGCAAGATCATAGTTGACAAAATAAAAGCTAACAACAATTACAGCTCGCCTTATCTTGGAATCTTTGGATTTGATTCATCACTTGCCGAAGTTTATGGACAGCAGCTTAATACTCAAGGTGTTTATGTCGTCTCAGTTAAAGATAGAGCAAAGGAAGCTGGGCTTAGAAAAGGGGATGTCATAATTGCCGTTGATGATCAAAAAATACAGAATATGCTCGATTTTAGAATTGAATTATATAAACACGACGTTGGAGATACGATAAAATTAACATATTTTAGAGATAACTCCGAAGGTCAGGTTGAAATCAAACTTCAAAAGCAATAAACAAAATTCTTTCTAAAAATACAATAGTATATATTTTTCGCAAACTCAATAGATGTAAGATATAAGAGAGGTGTAAAATGTTTAACAAAAAAATGCTTTTACTTATATCTTTTTTATTTTGCGTAGTGCTAACAGGCTGCTCAATAAATATACAAGACCTTGCGAAGCAAAGTATATCTGAAATGGTGGAAGTTTACTTTTCTGGCGCAGGTGACTTTAGTGCAAATATAAGTTCCGGCCAACGAGAAGAGCCTTATGAGTATAACGGAAAAACTGGTGAGCTCAAAGACTTTTCAGTAGTGACTATGCTTGTTTCAGACAATCAAAAATGTATTCAAGCGGAAATATCCGTCAATGATAAAAAAGCTACCATAATCTTAGAGCAAGATTTGCTCAGCTCATCCTACGTTGTTGACCTTGGATATAAAGTTAGTGAAGACGACAAAATTTCAATCAAATATAAAGGCAGCGTTGTTGATCTTGAATGTAGGTCACAAAACTTCAATATAAAAAGCAGTGATGCGCTTGAAATTGGAACAGAGGCTTTTTCAGACGAACTAGAAAATTTAGTTAGTAAGAGAAAACTCAGCGCAGAATGTTATCTAAGAATCATCGACAATCCAAACGATAAATTTAACAGGTTATTCTGGTACTTTTACATTTATGCAGAGAATGGAACATCGCATTATTGTGTTATAAATATTGAGGATGGCAACATCCTAACTAAATCTTAGACAAAAAAAGCGTCGCAGAACTGCGTTTACTGCCGTCCATTTCTGACAGTCATTTACGGGGTTGTAAACTCCTGCCAGCAATGACCGGCGAGCCTTGTTCTGCTCGCTTTTTTGTCTAAGATTGATTACTTCGAGATAATTTTTAACGGTTACATAGGTCACTATGCGCCCACCTCGGGTGAGCCTCGAGCTTAAAAACTGGCGCGCCCTTATGGGGCTTGCCTAGTTTGTCACCGCACAAATCAATTATTTTTCAGCCTTTTGCCCTTTCAAGAACCTCAATGAGGAACCTCTATTGAGAGCCTTAAAATGCCAAAATCCAAGAAAAATCTCTTGATTTCTGCTGTCATATTACATTGAAAGAGAGTAAACTAAGTATTATGCTTTTTGTGTTGTGGAGATATATTAATAAAAATTCATCCACAAAAAGTTTATTAAAATAGCACATTGCCTAAAATCTATTTATGTGTTTGAAAAAATGAAAAAGTGTGCTATAATAAAATCATGAAGAAAATATACGAAACAACGCAAAAAGAAAAAAATAAGTGCATCGTTGTTGCAGTGTGCATTAATAAAAACGATGACAGGGAAAGAAAGCTTGACGAAATAACTAAACTGGCTGAGTCCACTGATTTAGAAGTGGTCAATTCTTTCGCGCAAAATATTAGGGATTTTAACAAGGCAACTGTGCTTGGAAAGGGCAAGCTTGAGGAAATAAGGGCATATATCGAGGAATGCGAAGAAGAGATTACTCTCGTCGTTGTGGACTATCCGCTGACAGCTTCTCAAACAAGGAATATCTCGGATGTTTTAGGTGTAAGAGTAATTGACAGAGTAGGACTTATTATTGATATTTTTGCACTAAGAGCGCAAACCTCTGAAGCGAGATTACAAGTTAAATATGCGCAAGATAGATATCTTATGCCAAGACTTGCCGAGGTCAAGGGATCAAGCGGAAGATATGGCGGATCTGGCGTGGGAATGAGAGGACCTGGAGAAACAAAACTTGAATTAGATAGACGAAAACTTGAAAAAGAAATGGATCTTCTTAGAAAAGAAATCGCGCAAGTTAGAAATAAGAGAGGAATTAACAGAAGAGAAAGAGAAAAGTCAGGAGCAAAGAGAATTGCAATTGTTGGATACACAAACGCGGGCAAAAGCACTCTTATTAACGCACTGACGAAAGATAACATTTATGCGGAAGACAAGTATTTTGCAACCCTTGACACAACGAGCAGAAAGCTCTATCTTGGACAGGGGAAAAATGTTGTTATAACTGATACAGTTGGATTTATTACAGATCTTCCTCATGAGCTGGTCGATGCGTTCGCTTCAACTTTGGAAGAAGCAAAAGATGCTGACCTTATTTTGCACGTTGTTGACCCAACACAAGTAGGGAAGGACGGATCAAGTTACTTTGAAAAAAATATTGAAGTAACAAACAAAGTCCTTGATGACATTGGAAGCAAATGCGAAAGAATATTAATTTTCAATAAATGTGATATGCTTAAGGACGAAGGGAATTTAAGAGAAAGAGGAATGCTTGTTTCTGCTAAGAAAAATATTGGCTTAGATGAGCTTAAAAATTTGATTAGAGAAAAGTTGTATAATGAATAAAAATATTTTATAAAAAAAGATAAGATTGAAGTAAATCAAATCTTATCCTTTTTTAATGTATACTAATTATATCTTGTCGACGTTTGCTTTTTTAACTTTGGCCTTTTTCTTAACAGTTCCTTCTACTGAAAAACATTCAGCTTCATTGAGCTTTTTGAGTAAGAATTCAAGGTCAGTCCCATGAGCCTCACAAGCCTCTTCAAGCGTTTCCATTCTTCCCATTGGACAGTAGATGCAGTGCATATCAAATCCAAGAAGGATTTCGCCAAGGGATGGATCTATATCTAAAACTTCGGCAATTGTCATGTCCTTTGTTATTTTCTTCATTTTTCTTTCTCCTATTTACTTACTAATCTTATATCAAAGCTCTTAAAATGTCAACTAAAATTTTGTCGATTTATATCACAATGTCATATCACAATACTTAGGAAAATAATATATGGCATGGAAAGATTAACAGAAATAATTTCAAAAAAGATTATCTCCCAAGAAGAGGGAGCTTGCGTTGGATACGTCCTTTGTCCACTGATAGATTTTCAAACTATGAGCGTATATGCATTTTTGGTATGTGATGAAACCGAAGAGAAAATAAAATATCTAGACTGTAAAAGTATTTTATCAGTCCAAGAATTTGTTATGATAAAAAACAGCAATATGCTAACTTTTGGTGAAAATATGCAGAATAATTCACCTATTGGGAAGCAGGTTATTTCAGCGGATGGAATTAATTTAGGGAGAGTAAAAGAAATTTATTTAAATAATAAAAAAATTCAGAAATTAATTACTGAAAAATGCGAAATATGCCCGCAAAATATTTCTATATGGGACGGAGAATATTTAATTTTCAGTGAAAAAAGAATTAAAAGAAAAAAAATAAATAAATTCCAAAGAATTGATAAAAATATTATGCAAAAAGTGGAAATTCAAAATAATAAATACGCTGAAAATAAGGAAATAAAGAATATTTCCGTGCAATTGCCATATAAAACTAATATTTATTCACAAAAATTACTTGGAAAAATAGCAATATGCGATATTTTGGGATTTAATAACGAATTAATTGTTAAAAAAAATGAGGTAATAACAGATAGGATAATTACAGTTGCAAAGAAGCATAATAAATTAAACCACTTACTTGTAAACTGTAAATAAAATAATTTTATTTATTTTGTTAAAACCCTTTTCAATCGTTTGTATTTTTAAGAGGTTTCGTAGTATTATATTAATAGATTAAATACTGGAAAAGAGAGGAAAAAAATAATGCAAAGAATTATCCCCAGAAAAACAAAAGTAAAATTAGAGTTTGTTAAAGGAGTAACTGCTTTCGACCTTATACTTGCTGTCATAGTTGTAGCTGTCGCAGTTGTTCTTTTTGCATCTAACTTTGCAAATCATATTTGGATCGCTTTAGTGTGGCTCATTGTTGGGCTCTCACTATTTATCAAGGTCGCTGATGATGAAAGATTCTATGTGACAATATCTCACTTGTTTAGATTCTTGGCACAGAAGAAAAAGTTTTCTGTTTCAGACGGGAAATCAAAGAAGTCAGACATCAACGAAATGATTCCTTTTACAAAGATTGATGCAAACTCATACATAGACTTTGGCGGATACTATGCTCAAGTTTTAGAAATTAAACCTGTGCTTTTTGGATTGTTAAATGAATATACACAGGATAACGTTATTGAAAGTTTCGCGAACGCTCTTAGAAGATTGACACCTGACCAAACATGTTCAATTATTAAACTCAACAGAGCTATGCTTTTAGATAATTACATTTACAACGAAAACAAAAAGTATGAACTTCTTTTGGAAATGCAATATGAAGGACAAGTAACAGACGCCGAAGTTGATTCAAGAGCACCTGTTTTCGAAGAAAGAGTTTCCTTCATGGAAAACCTTAACAGACGTGAAAAAGTTTATCAAGATCACTTCTATCTCATTGTATATGATAAAGACAAATCAACTCTTGAGGGAACAACAAACGGAATGATCTCAGCGCTTGCAAGTTCACTTGCTCCAATGACTGCGAAGAAACTTTATGGACAAGACCTCGCTGTTTTCCTTAAGGCAAACTATGGAAAAGAATTTGATGAGAGAGAAGTTGAATCTCTTCCAATCAATAAATATGTTGAATGGGCAAAGCCAAAGAAATTGCAATTTAAATCAGCCAAGTACATTTTGGATGGGGACAAAGCTTTTAGAACTTTTCTTATAACTGACTATCCTTTGAATGTTGGAAATGCTTGGGGATCAGAGATCTTCCTTCTCGACAGAACAAGAGTGGTTATGAAGTTCAGCTTGCTTCCAAAGTCAAACTCTGAAAGAAGCATCGATAAAGCTATCATGGATATGGAGTCAAAGCTCTATCGTTCAGGAAGAAGCAGTAGTCAGATCGAATTGCAAACACACATTGACACACTTAGAGATTTGCTCGTTCAGTTAAAAAACAACAATCAACAATTGTTTGATGTAAATACATATGTAACTTGCGAAGACGCAGCTCGAAGAGATGTTAAAGCTATGCTTAAGCAAAGCGGATTCAAGTTCAGTGAAATGTTCGCTAGACAAGTTGATGCTTTCATCAGTGCAAACATCTCAAGAAGAGATAATATCGCAAACACAAGAAGAGGTATTCCAACTTCAACGCTCGCCGCTGTGTTCCCATTCATCTCAAGTGCATTGCAGGATGAAAACGGAATATATATCGGGGATAACGAATATCCAGTGTTCGTCGATTTCTTCCAAAGAGACGCTGTTCGTGTTAACTCAAACATGATGGTTATCGGAAAGTCTGGATCAGGAAAGAGTTTTGCTGTTAAAACGTTACTTACAAACCTCGCAGCAGACAATAGTAAGATTTTCATCTGCGACCCTGAAAAAGAATATTTTACAATGACACAAAATCTTGGAGGAAAGTACATCGATGTAGGTTCATCACAACAAGGCATTTTGAATCCTTTCCACGTTATCACATCTTTGGACGAAACAGAGGAAGAAAAGAAGAGTGATGAAGAGCTTGATGAGTTCGAGATCGTGGAAAAAGTTAAAAAAGCTGTTGAAAGAAAAGTCGATGACTCATTCTCACAACATTTGCAGTTCTTGGAACAATTCTTCAGATCAATCTTGGAGGGAATCAGCAGTGATGCTTTCGAAGTATTGAACTCACTTATCGTTGATACATACAAGCTCAAGGGAATTGATGAAAACACATATCTTGGAGATAAGAAGCCAGAAGACTATCCTATCTTCGACGATTTGTACAATTTGATTCTTGAGAGAATTAAGACAGCAAAGGATGACTTCCTTTTGAAGAATCTTATGACTGTTGAAACATACATCAAAAAGTTCGCAACGGGCGGAAGAAACAGTAAACTTTGGAACGGGCCGACATCTATCGTTACAAACGAAAACTTGGTTTGCTTCAACTTCCAATCATTGATTGCAAACAATAACGGATTGCTCACAAACGCACAAATGTTATTGGTGTTCAGATATTTGAACAACGAAATTATTAACAACAAAGACTTTAACGCTAAATATCACCCAGATGGCAAGAATACAAGAAAGATTATCGTAGTAGTCGATGAGGCACACATTTTCATCAACTCGAAATATCCTATTGCCTTGGAATTCATGGCACAGATGGCAAAACGTATCAGAAAGTATGCAGGTATGCAGGTAGTTATTACTCAGAACCTTGCCGACTTCGTTGGATCAGACGAAATTAAGAAACAGTCGACAGCGGTTATTAACGCTTGTCAATATTCCTTGATTTTCGCCCTCGCTCCAAATGATATCAACGACTTGGTTGAGCTTTACAAAAAATCTGGTGGAATTAACGAAGAAGAACAAAATGCTATTGTTACGGCGGGAAGAGGGCAAGCATTCTTCATTACTGGCCCTTCAAGCAGAACAATGGTTCAAATTACAGCTCTAGATTATATTAAGACTATTCACGGTGGCTAAGATAGAAACTATGTGATGTTATATTGTGCATTTTGCCTAGAATTTAAGTTGCTTAATATAACATACATAGTATTTATTGAGGCGTCACCGTTTGAAAAAAAACAGCTGTTTTGATTGAATAAACTTCGGTGCATTCAGACAAGACTTTTGATGATGTAAAGGGGAAGAAATATGAAGAAAATAAACAAGATTCTTTTAATGAGCGCAATGTCCGTGTTACTAGGTACCGCGGCAGTGTTTGTCACATCTTGCGGAGAAACTACAAACAATATTTCAATAGTCCCAAGCACAAATGAAGAAGTAAATATCAAGGTGGGTGAGGAGGTTACAGTAAGCTTCAAAGTTGAAGACTACATAAACGACGGCGAGGTTTTCCTCTCATCAACTGATGATTCTGGATATTCATCTGGAGAATCAGAAACAGCAAAAATCAAATTTCAAGCAGAATATAAGGGAAGCGGTGTGACCGAGGTCGTTGTTGAAGGCGTGAGCGGCGGAACGGCAACTCTTATTGCGAAAACGAAAGAGGGCGGAAATAAGGCAGCCCAAATAAAAATAAATGTTAGAGAGTATAGCTCTTCAATAACACTAAAAGATGAACATGTATTTGTTTCGCCGAACACAGATCTTGTTCCAAGCGCTGCTATGTTCAATTTCTCAAATAACAGCACAGAACGAGATATGGTATTCTATTTTGTAAATAATGGGACAGTAAATGAATCAAGTATCTTAAGTGATCAGGGATATAACGCTGACGGAGCAAAACTCATTGGGCAAGACGGAGCAGAATCTCTACTTGAATGTCTAGAGTTTACAAACTGCAGGCTTTCTGAAGACAAAGGCTCTTTGATATTCACACAAAGCGAAATAAAGGAAAACGGAGAATATAAAACATTTTCAAAAAGTGTTTATGACACACAGTCATTCTACTTTATTGCAGAATATGACAATGGAACAACAAATAAACTTTATTCGCCAGTTAAATTCTATGCCTTTAAAGGTTTAGATAACGACGCTTTTGAGTTTACAACTCTCGCAGGAGGACAAATCACAGGCGCAAGTCTTGTTACATATTCAACAGAGGATAGAACTTATTCACAAATTATTGTGAAAGTTCCAAAATCTGAAGATACACAATACTGCTTTGACTATGAAATTAGCACGGAAGACATTTCCAAAATTTCAATTGCATTAGACGATGTTAGGAATGAAAGTGGAAAAGATTATAAAGAGTATTTTTATACGATTAGAAGCAAGATCGCAAAGAGGGGTTCTGCAAAAGTAAAATTTAATTTATATTATAACAACTTCTTTGGAACTGATGACGAATCTGTATCAGCTACTAAAGATTTCAACGTTGAAATTTATGTAAAGCCAAAAACAATCAAAGTCAACGAGCTTGAAGAAACAGACTCAGGAAACAACTATAAATTCTACAACTACAATGTTGGGGATTATGGATGGAAAAATTTAAAAATCTCAGTATATGCTGAGGATTCATCTTACACAGACTGCACTTTGACATTCCCAGAAAATATTGATGTTAGACAGGGAAATTCAATTTTATCATCTGGTAACTCAATCACAGATTTAACAAAGCCTATTCAGGTTAGAGGAAAGTCGGGAGCAGCTGCAGACGATGGAACAATTGCACTCATATTAAACAGTCCTTTTGATAGAGATGATAGCGATAAAATAACATATAGCATCAGATATACAATTGAGCCAGGTGCTACAGAGCTCAATTTCACTCAAGAAGAATATAATTATAGCTCTACAAATCAGTCCTATGGAATTTACGTTTCAACCACAGGTGGAGATGCTATGTTTGAAGGAATTTATGCTGACCACGTGTTTGAAAGAGCAACAGTTACATCTCTGCAAAACACAGGTGTTGCCCGCGTTCAATATGTTGGACAGAGGGTCGATGGAGAAAAGAGTTACTTGCAATTAAAGATTTCTCCAGTCGCAGTTGGGAACGACACATTCGAAATCCGTTTAGACAACGGAAGAACAATTAATGCAACAATAAGAGTCGTTGAAACTTTTGATAATTTATATATCAATAGAGAAGGGGCAAACACAAGTGTTTATAGCTTCACAAAAACGCAAAATGCAGTAGGCGATGATGAGAACGCAACAATCATAATAAGAAATCCATATGAAGAAAATGCTTTTGGAGAAAAGGCAGGAATTAAGATATCTTCAAACAATGGAATAGATGTTATAAAAGAAATAAGCTTCTCAGCCAACGGAACAATTTCAACTATCAAAGAAACAGACGACAGAGGAGTATATGAAATCACAACAAATTCAAATGGAAAAACGATTGTGAATTTCAGTATTATCGGATATAAGGTTGAAGACTTTACTTTAAAAGATTTAACAAAGGAAGTAAGACTTACAATTGAATCCTACAAGCTTGCTGAGGAGTTCAGTGTTTACTCTGACAGAAGACTTGCAAACTCAATTACTCTTTTCACAGGAGATGATGTTTCCACAGACCTTTCAACAAAGACTTTCAATTATGAAGTTAAAAGCTCAAATGCATTCAATTTCTACTCTTATGAAAATCAAACATATTATGAAACAACATTCAATGATGCTTATGTTTATTGGACAGCAGACAAAGATATCTATGACAGCAGGAACAGAAAAGTTTCGACAATGGTTTATGGTGAAACTTATACAATAGATAGACTTGTACAATTCAACACAAGAACATTGACAATAGCAGCACTTCCAACTGCGTCAAATTCCAATTTCACACTATATGCAACGATTAGACAATATGGACTCACAAAAGCATTTGCAGTTAACGTCGAAATTAAATCATTTACATCAGTAGATCAAGTAAACGTTTCTTTGTCAGGAACAGAGTTCTCATTTACAAAGAATAATATGGAAAAGAGCTTTGTAGTTAATGCTGCACCACTTAGTGCCACTGTTTTGGATATCGACTTTGTAATTGAAAATAAAGACGGATCTAAACGAGCATTAATTTTGACTCCTGTAAAGGAAAAAATTAAAGACGGGACATGGCTTGTAACTATTAGACTTGATTCAGGCGTTTTGGATAGCGAGGACGATTATAGTTCAGAGAGCACAATATATATCTGCGCAAAAGAATGGGTTTCAAATGGGAAAATCAAGGATGGCGCAAGATTTAAGAGTTTTAAAGTTACATATCAAAGCGGAACAGAAAAAAATCCATATCAATTGGAAACACCAGAAGATGTGCTTGCAATTGGAAATTCAGATTCCGCAATGAAGTCACACTATAGGATCACAAGCCTTATTGATATGTCCGCATATGCAGGGCGTTTCCCATTCACAGCAAATGGTGGTAAGTTTGAAGGCTCAATCGTAGGTGAAGGAGATGCAAAAATTTCTGGAATTAAGATTACGAGCGGGACAGTAATTGAACAACGTGCTTATTACGGTTTATTCGCAATTCTAGGTGAAACAGCTAAAATTGAAAATATCATCTTCGAGGGCTCAATCGAGGCCCAAACGGGGGACACAAACGAAACATACATTGGACTTTTAGCGGGTGAAAACTATGCGGAGCTCAATAACATATCAGTTTGTTTGCAACAATCAAGAGTTACAGTAAAAACAACTGGGGATGTATATATCGGAGCAATTGCCGGATTAAACAAAGCAAATATAACAAAGAAGACAAATATTCCTGTTGTTATGGAAGGACAACTCCTTATAACTTCAGAGATCAACACAGCTATTTATGTCGGTGGCCTTGCAGGAAAAAATGAAGGCGTGATTGAGGATCAAAGTGAGAAAATCCAGCTTAGTGGACTACTTGGAAACTTAGTATATGCTAACATTTCACTAATTTCATCAATAGAAAATTATAATAAAACTGTTTATGCAGGAGCTGTTGTCGGAATGTCTACAAATAACATCCTTGGCACAGCCGACGGAACTTCAAAAACAATTGTTAGTGGAAGAGTTCATTCTAACATTTCATCTTCTTATGTGGGAGGAATTGTTGGGGCTTTGAAATCCTCAACCGACGGAGAAGAGTGTAGTTTACAGAACTTTAAAGTTAGGACTTTCGCTTCAGGTTATAAGGTTGGAGCAGTTTTAGCGTATGCTGATAAACTTCAAAAAGTAGCTTATCTCGATATCGAAGAAATTGACGACGGCGAGAGCTTGAACGACGAAGCTTCAATGGTTGTAAGATATACAGAGTCAAAAGATTTTACCTTTGAAAGCGACAATGATAAAAAATTAAGTTTCATCGCATTTAATAACACAGCAAAAAGTGAATCATTAGTAAGCGACGGAATTACTTTCAAATCATATTCAACAAGAAAGCATGTAGAAGTTGAATCGGGAGAAGAGTTTATGTTCTCTGGATTATTAGACGACCATTATGGAAGCTACTTAGAATTTAGTCCAACCTTAAAACTTAAATATGCACAATATTGGTTTGATGGAAACACAACATCAGTCGTTGAAATCAAAACAGGAGATATGTCTGTTGAGTTGAAAGTGGGAGAAGGGGAAACCGCACCAAAGATGTTTACAGCTTACTACTTCAAAGCTGAGAAATATTTGGATGAGAATGGACAATATACCTCAGCAAACCTTCAAAATGCACAAAAGATTTTGGATGCAAAGTTCAACACAATTAGCGTTGACAGCAAACTTAGACCTTTCAAAATCACAAGCAATGATATAACAATTAAATCAGAAAGCAGTCTTGTTTCAGTGGACAATATGAACAATCTTATTATCCGTGGAACAGGCGTGGCAAAATTAAAAATATATAATTCTCTTAATGCTAGAGAATCACAGGACATCTACCTTTACATAATGAATTTCTACAATCATAATGTAATGGAAAACACATCATTCTTCTCATATGGTGATGTGAGATGGGGAAGTGTGGCATCTGCAAATTTAGTTGCGGACAACAACTTAATTATCAATGTTTCACCAAGCTATAGAACAAAATCAACAGAATTAAATACGACAAGCAATTTTGATATCACAAAGGACGGCGAAATCTATGTTGATAACATGACTATCCAGCTTGCTCCAAATGAGGAAATAAAGACAAGCATAGTTCCAGCAAATGACACTACGTTTGCACAGCATGCAGCTTATGACATTTCAAGCAATTTAATTACAATCAGTAAAACTGGGACCGTAATTAAAAAGGATACTTCCGACAAATTAACACTTTCATCTAGTCTTTTGGTAAAAGTTGATGGCGTGGAATATAGTTATAATTACACGAACTCATGCGAGCTAACTCTTAAATATTATGAGGGAGCAAAATCAGTTAAATCATTGTATGACACATACATTATCAACAGCGGATCAACTCAAAGTGACACAATCACGATAGAGTCAGATGACGAGAGTGAAAATTTGCTTTACACAATTACAGGTGAAGATTATATTCAGGAAAATGCAGAAAAACTATTCACTGTGACAATAACACCTATAAGCAATTCTCTTGTTAAAAATGTGGAAATCAAGATTAACAAGAGTTCGGATGAATATAAAAACAGATATTCCAAGAACATTTTCGGAACTTATAAGATTAGATTCTATGCTGGCAGCAACTCAGATGTTGCATACAAAGAAATTACTTTAATCCTCGATGATCAGTCGCTGGACGGGGTTATCTTTGAAAACTATGCAGATCAAAACGAGAGAATTGCTTCTCAAAAAATTGTACCTTCTCAATATGGAATGATTTCTGTGACATTAGCTCCAGCCGATGTAGACTTTAAGACATTTATAATTGAGAACGCCGACGGCAATTATGCATATGATTCAACGTCAGGTTCATTCGAAATATTGTATCAAGATGGTGCAGCTTTTAAAAACGTTCCAGGTGCAATTTACACATCAAAAGGCATTTCAATTAGCAAAGAAAAACTAGTTACAGTGAACTCGAACTTTGACGGACAATTCTTTATTAGATATATGTTCGGATACACAAGATTCTTAAAAGACGGATCTAATATTAGACTCAACGTAAGACTCATTGGAAACAACGAAAACGAGATATATGCTGAGAGTTTGACATATAAAATTAACACACAATATACAATTTATGTGTCAATCGATGACAAAACTCTTGAAGATCAGAAGTATTATATCGCTAAAGGATTAAGATATGGCCTTACAGTAGTGAACAATGGCTTTGAGGAAAGCTCTGTTCAAGTTACGACAAGCAATCCAAGCTTAGCTCAGATTGAAGTCGAAAACGGAAAATACTATCTCAAGGTTATCAGCAGAGAAATTGATTATGCCAACGAAGGAACATTCCAACTTATCGTTAGCGGATCAAGAACAGATGTTGACGGAAAAGTTATTTCAGCTTCATCAAGTTCGAACGTCAAGATTATGGAATATATCTTCAACACAAAGGATGCTTATGGGAATGAATTTATTCCAGCAGACATTGTTAAGAATTATCAAGATGGAATAATTCCGGTTGCGATCAGTGGAAATAATGAACTTTCAATTGACCTTGAAAAATATTTGGAATACGATTCATCAAATGGAGATGTTTTAAATAAGATCAAAGAATTCATGCAGAATGCTACATCGGACGGGAAATGGACAGTTTACTTCAAAAACGATGAAAACGAAGTCGTTGACTGGAATCAAAAGGATTCAGATAACACAAAGTTTACTAAGATTGAAATAAAGAATGGAAGAATATCAAACAAATATTTTGACTTCAGAGATTTAGAATACAGCGTTAAGATTGAGCATGATCCAAATGTGAACAAGATTTACTCATTTACATATAAAGCTGGGTATCAAAGAGATGAAGAAGACGGAACTTATTCTATAATTGATTATCAAGAAGGAAAAAAGCAGAATCTTCTTTCAGAGTTTACTTTCGCAACATACATCATGGGAGCAGAGGATACTCCAAACCCAATCACTAACTACGACAACTTGAAGTCAATGGGGGCAAACGCTCACTACATCCTCATCAATGATATTACTATCACTCCAGAAGATTACAGAGCAATCAACGGAATATTTGCTTCACTTGACGGAAATGGAAAGAACATCATATTTAGTGGGGGAACATACAATCTCGCTGACAGCGAACTTGGAATCTTCTCGGAAGTAAGCCAAGATTCAATTATCAAGAACTTAAAAGTGGTATTTGGAAGTGATGAGCAACCAGTAAACATTGTGTCTTCGTCAACAGACGCAGTTATATTCGGTGGTGTTGCCTCAAGAAACTCAGGAACAATCACAAACGCTAATGTTTCCGGAAATCTCACATTTGTTAACTCAAACACAAATGCTAGCTCATATGTAGCTGGAATTGTGGGGTCAAACGCAGGAACAATTACAAATTCACAGGTAACAGCTTCTATTAGAACAAACGGAGCGTCACTTGCAGGACTTGTTGGACAAAACACTAAGCTAATTGCAAGCTCATATTTCAAAGATGGAAAACTGGAGAATATAACTGAGCAAAACACAAACTTTAACACAGCTGGGCTCGTAAACATGAACAGCGAAAACGGTGTTATCATGACATCATATTGCTCAGGGGTAGTCGTAAACACAAGAATTTACTCTGACGCAGCTGACGGAAGCGAGCTTATTTCCAACGTTCAAGTAGCTGGAGCTGTTCATACAAACAGAGGTGTGGTTCGCGACTCATACTCAAATATTCCTATCTCAACTAAGTCAAGTAGCTCAGGATTTATTTACAAGAACTCAGGAACAGTAACAAACTGTTTCTCCACATCAATCTTGGACAGCAACAAGCAGACAAACTACTACTTCGTTGCAGAAACAAGCATTGAAGGGCAAGGAACGGGAACTTTCAAGAATTGCTACTATTTGAAAGATGATGGCATTAACCAATCATTGCACCCATTAGTTGTCAAAGGTGTTAATCAGTTAAAAATAGATGAATTTGGCAACAGAGCAAACTTTGAAAGCTATGCATATGGCGACAATTACAATAACGTTTGGATGTGGGTACAAAATATTCAATATCCATTCAACGATGTCACTCTTGCTGAAGGAAGATTGGAGCTTGTAACAGCAAATATAATCGCAAGTTCAATCAGAGTCGAAGATGGCAAAGAAGAAGAGAACGGAAAAACAACATACAAATATAGATATGAAGAAGACGTTCCACAACCGGGAACAATGTTGAATCCATATCTTGTTACATCAGCCGACACATTCCTAAATTATATGAGTTTAGGCAGAGATGGATACTTCAGAATAATAAAAGATATTGACCTTAATGACGTAGATATCACATCATACAAGACAGACTTCTATGGAATTATTGAAGGAAATGGAATGAGTCTTACAAGTGCAGATATCACATCAGGAAAGGCGGCAAGCAGCGCTGGACTTATTGGAAGTATCAAGACTTCAACATCTCCAAGTGCAAATAGACCTCAACACGCTGGAATCATGAATTTAACGCTTGTTCCAGAGATTGTTAACTTCCCAAATGTTCCTATTGTTGGGTCACTTGTTGGAACGGTTGAAAACGCAACAATTGAAAACGTTGCTGTGAAGAGCAGTCTAACAGACAACGCAGGACAGGATACATCAACAGTTATTGTTTCAGGAAAGAACATTGTTGGTGGTGTAGTTGGGCTTGTTAAAAATAAAGGTTATGTAAAGAACATAACAACTACAGTTGGGGCTAAATCAACATTTATTCCTTCAGAAAGTGCAAGAGCATCTATCACAACAGGAATTTACAATGGATCAAATATCAGTAGTGTATCTTATGCAGGGAATGCAGTTGGATACGCATTCGCAACATCTGATCAAATAAAAATTCAAGACGTTCAAGTTTACAGCACAAGTGCTTATGCAATTGCGGATAGAGCTGGCTTTGCATTTGGCGGATTATCAAAGAGCGTAGATGTAAAAACTGTAACAGTTAACGTAAACGAAAACATGCTTATAAAAGCGTACAGCTTTGGTGGGCTTGTCGTAGGTGAAAACGCAGGAAACCTCAGCGATATCGTTGTAACGGGAAGTGGCTCTCAATCAAATGTGTTCTCTGTTCAAACATATATTCCAAAAGGTGTTGGTGGAATCGTAGGATTCATGATCAAAGGGTTTCTTTCAGATGTTTACATGGGACAATCTTTTGAAATTGAAAACGTTAGCTTGACCAACACTGTTGACTATGTCGGAGGAATTATCGGATACTCGAGCGCAACAGAAACATCACTAACGACTTTAGAGAGAATTGTTATGGACGGTGATATCTCTTCAAGAAATTATCTTGGAGGAATCGTTGGATACACAAACACTAATGTTGAAATGAGCAATATAGCAGTTTACAAACATGACCTTAAAGTTGAAGGGATGCTTGCAGAAGTGTATGTAGGAGGCTTTGTTGGACGTAACGCAGGCAGTGTAAAAATTACTAATGCGTACTCACTTGCTAAGGTTTACGTGAATGCATTCTCATATTCAGTAGGAATTTCAGTAAACGTTGGAGCTATCATAGGCTCAACTAAAGGTGAAGGAGAAAATGCAGTAACCTATAGAATAGAGCTTGAGAATATCTATACAATTACAACGTATGAAGTTACAATTGAAAATAAGAGTACGACTGCAGCAACAACGCAGATAACTTCATTTGACGAAGAAAATGGAATTGGATTAAGTGGTTCTAAAGTCTATGAAGGCGTAGGAGTTAAAATCGACAATGAAAATGGTGATTTGTTTGACCGAAATTCAGTAACAGATAAGAAGACCGCAAATGTCTTGAACTTTATTCCTACAACTTATGAAAATGTACTAAATCCAGCTAATGGAAGCCCAACAACCCTTCTTATGGTTAGAGCTGACCCAGCAGAAAGTGGTGTATCACTTACTTTAAATCAAAATGAACTTGGCTGGAGCGTTTGCAACTGGTACAATAAGGGCAAGACTACTACACAAGAGCAAAGAATAGACCCTTCAGAGGACCTTTACTATACTTTTGCTAAAAATGTAAGTAGTTCTGTCACATTGGAAAATGATATTAAAGATATTCAAAAATATTCACTTGTAGATGGTAAATTTGTTGGACAAACTCAGAAAGAAGAGGGAAAGGATAAACCAGTTAAAGGCTCTCTAAATGCAGGCACATATGAAGATGTCTACTATGACGAAGCAAATAAGTACTACTATATAAAGAGTGGCGACGATTATTATAGAATTGAAGAGTCTAAAGTTTCTCTTAATCCTTGGACAACTCCATACGATAACGACAATAATATCAATGGATTGTCAACACTTGTTTTCGAAAAGACACTTAGAATGGCATAATAGTTTTTACCTAAAAAATATTTTTACCTAGAAAATCGGCAAAAAATATAGGAAAAAGTAAAAAAAGTTACAATTATCGCTTGACAAAACATTTTTATAAGTGTAAAATGCTTATGTTGAATAAGTATTGTGGTGAAGTGTGTAATCTATATAATTAAATAATTAGGGCGTTTTGGCGATACCTTGTTTTGTATCGTCCGCCCTTTTTTTTGTCTAGAGACACTATTCCACGATAAATTAAGGAGAAAAAATATGGCAATTAGTATTAAAAAAGAAAAATATGGAAGAGCAGAAAGATACAATTTTGCTAAACATGAAGATATTGCTCCAATGCCAGATCTTCTAGGAATCCAAAAGGACTCTTATAAAAACTTTATTGAAAACGGCATTAGGGAAGTTCTTGATGAATTTTCACCTGTTGTAGACTATAGCGGAAAGTCTAAGTTGTACTTTGGCGAACTTACAATGGGCGATGCTCCTAAATATACATTGAAAGAATGTAAGAGAAGAAACGCTACATATTCTGTTCCAATGAAAGTTAAAGCTCGTTTCGTAGTTGACGAAACAGGTGAAACAACTGAACAGGAAGTATTTTTTGGTGACATGCCTTTAATGACCAGCAACGGGTCATTTGTTTGCAACGGAATTGAAAGAGTAGTATTGAATCAAATCGTTCGTGCACCAAGCGTATATTTAACAAGAGAAAAAGATGACAACGCAACTCTCAGAGCTCAAATGATCCCAGAAAGAGGATTCTGGATTGAAATTGAACAGGGAGCTAACGAAGCTGTTAAGATTGTATTCGATAGACAATACAAGATCTCAATTGGAATTTTCTTAAAATGCTTTGGTTTTACAGAAACAGAAATCGCTCAGTTATTTGGAGATAACAAATATATTAGAATGGCTCTTGAAAGAGAACCTCAAAAATCACAAGACGAAGCATTGCTTGAATTTGCAAAGAAAACACGTCCAGCCGATGTTCCTTCAGTTGAATCTACAAGAAACTGGATCAATATGATTTTCTTCACAGATGCATACTACAACCTCTCAAGAGTCGGTAGATACAAATTCAACAAGAAACTTGGACTTGCAAATCGTTTGCCAGGATTAGTTGCTTTTGAAAATGTAATCGCAGACGACGAAGTTATCGTAAAAGCAGGCGAAATCTTCACAGAAGAGAGTGCAAGAAAAGTTCAAGACGCTGGCGTTAATGAAGTTTGGGTACAAGTAAACGGAAAGAAACACTTAATGAGAGGTAACGCAAGAGTTAGACTTTCAAACATCATTCCATGCGACGAAAGAGCACTTGGAATTACAGAAGAAGTTTACTATCCAGAATTACAACAAATCTTAAAGGCAAATAAGTCTAAGGAAAAGAGATTAGAGGCAATTAAAGAAAATGCCAAGAACTTAGTTATTACAACACTTACAATGGATGATATTTTAGCTACAATCAGCTGCTATCTCGATGTTTTAGAGGGAATCGCTGGAGTAGATAAAGTTGACCACTTATCAAACAAAAAACTTTGCACAGTTGGGGATTTATTCAACAAAGCATTTAGAACTGGTGTTCAAAAGTTAACAGCAAACATCAAAGAAACTTTGCAAGGAAAAGAACTTTCTGAAGTTACACCATCACAAATCATCAATCCTAAGTCTGTAAACAAAGCTTTGAGAGATTTTATTGCACAATCACAATTATCACAATTAATGGATCAAAACAACCCATTGTCAGGCCTTTCTCAAAAGAGAAGAACATCTGCAGTAGGACCTGGAGGTGTTAAGAAGGAAAGAGCGGACGTTGGTGTTCGTGATATTCACTACACACACTATGGAAGAATCTGTGCTATCGAAACACCAGAAGGACAAAGCATTGGTTTGATTGATACTCTTGCTTCATATGTAAAAGTAAATGAATATGGATTCTTAGAAACACCTTATAGAAAAGTTAACAAGGAAACAGGAGTTGTTTCAAAAGATTACAAATATTATATGGCTGACGTTGAAGATACATCATTTATTTGCCAAGCGAATGAACCTCTTGACGAAGAAGGAAGATTTGTTAATAAACAAGTTATCTGCCGTCACGCAGAGTCAGTTGTGATAGTTCCAGCAAGCAAAGTAGATTATATGGATGTATCACCTAGACAATTCGTTTCAGTTGCTACATCACTTATTCCTTTCGTTAACTCTGACGAAACAAACAGAGCGCTCATGGGAGCTAACATGCAAAGACAGGCTGTGCCTGTACTTAGACCTGAATCCCCAATCGTAGGAACAGGACTTGAATACAAAGTTGCTCACGATAGTGGACATGTTGGTCTTGCAAGACATTCTGGTAAGGTAAGCTACGTTAGCGCAGATGAAATCAGAATCTTATGTGACGACGGAAGCGAAGATACTTATCAATTAACAAAATTCGAAAGAACAAACGGCGAAACATGTAACAATCAAAAACCTTGCGTAGAGAAAGGTGAGAAAGTTAAAGCTGGAGACGTTATTTATGACGGATATGCAACACAAAACGGAGAACTTGCTTTAGGTAAGAACGTTTTAGTTGGATATATGAACTGGGAAGGATATAACTACGAAGACGCTATCATCATCAATGAAAGATTAGTTAAAGAAGATGTATACACAACAATCATCTTGAAGGAAGAAGAAATTTCTTGCAGAACAACTAAGCTTGGTGATGAAGCTATCACAAGAGATATTCCTAACCTTGGAGAAGAAGCTCTCAAAAACTTAGACGAAGACGGAATTATTAGAATTGGTGCTGAGGTTAGACCGGGCGACATTCTAGTAGGAAAAGTTACTCCTAAGGGAGAAACAGAACTCACTCCTGAAGAGAGATTGCTCCGTGCTATCTTTGGTGATAAAGCTAGAGAAGTTAGAGACACATCTCTTCGTGTTAAACACGGAAAGGGCGGTGTAGTCGTTGATGTTCAAGTATTTTCAAAGAAGAACAAAGACGAACTAGACCCAGGAGTTTTACAAGTTGTTAGAGTTACAATTGCTCAAAAGAGAAAATTGTCAGTCGGAGATAAAATGGCTGGACGTCACGGGAACAAGGGTGTTGTTTCTATCGTAGTTCCAGAGGCTGATATGCCATTTATGGCTAACGGCCGTCCACTTGATATCGTTCTTAACCCTCTTGGTATTCCATCTCGTATGAATATCGGACAGGTTCTTGAGGTTCACTTAGGATTAGTAGCAGGAAGCTTAGGCTGGAAGGTTGCTACACCTGTATTCGACGGAACAAACGGTGATGAAATTAAAGAATTGTTAATCAAAAACAACTTCCCAGCAGATGGTAAAGTTCAACTTTACGATGGAAGAACTGGAGAACCATTCGACAATTTAACAACAATCGGTATGAAATACATGCTTAAACTTGAACACATGGTTGATTCTAAGATCCACGCTCGTTCAATCGGACCTTACTCATTGATTACACAACAACCACTTGGGGGAAAGTCATTGTTCGGTGGACAAAGATTCGGTGAAATGGAAGTTTGGGCTCTTGAAGCTTATGGTGCAAGCCACGTTCTTCAAGAAATGCTCACAGTTAAGTCTGACGATGTTGTAGGAAGAGTTAAGACTTTCGAAGCTATCGTTAAAGGACAACCTATCGCTGAACCAGGAATTCCAGAATCATTCAAAGTTTTAGTTAAAGAATTACAAGCTTTAGCATTGGATATCAAGATCTTCACAGATAACGACCAAGAAATTTCAATTTCTGAACTTTCAATGGACGAACAAGATCATGTAACTCCAGTTGTAGAAGCTGAACACAACTTTGATGACTTATCATTAGACTTTGACGACTTAGTTAAGGAAGAATCTAATGACGAAGTTAAAGAAGTTATTGAAGAAGAAACAAAGAATATTGACAATTCCGATTTATTTGATGATTTCGGGGATTTTGACGAATAATAAACACAAATTTTCAGTTTACGCAGATAAACTTGAGAAAATATAAAGCAAAAAGGGGAAAAAGTTATGTTTGAACTTAATAACTTTGATTCAATTAGAATAGGGCTTGCTTCACCTGAGAAGATTAGAGAGTGGTCTCATGGTGAAGTAACTAAGCCAGAAACAATTAACTACAGAACGCAGAAGCCTGAAAAAGACGGTCTTTTTTGCGAGAAAATTTTCGGACCATGCAAAGATTGGGAATGTCATTGTGGAAAATATAAGAGAATCAGATATAAAGGTGTTATCTGTGACAAGTGTGGAGTAGAAGTAACAAGAGCGAAGGTTCGTCGTGAAAGAATGGGACATATCGAGCTTGCTGCTCCTGTAACTCACCTTTGGTACTTTAGAAGTGTTCCTTCAAGAATTGGAACTCTTCTTGATATGACACCAAAAACTCTCGAACAAGTAGTTTATTATGTAAATTACGTTGTTATTGATCCAAAACAAACAGATTTTGTTTACAAACAAATTATTACAGACAAAGAATATCGTGATGCTATTGAAAAATATGGCTATGGTAGCTTTGAAGCTGAAATGGGCGCAAGTGCAATTAAGAAATTGCTTGCACAAGTAGACGTTAAGAAGGAAACAGAAGAACTTAAAGCTGCTCTTCCAAAAATGAAGGGACAAAAGAGCATTAAAGCTATTAAGAAGTTGGAAGTTTTAGACTCATTCTTGAAGAGCGGAAACGATCCTACATGGATGGTTCTTGATGTTATCCCTGTTATGCCACCAGAAATCAGACCTATGGTTCCATTGGATGGTGGAAGATATGCAACATCAGACTTAAACGACTTATATCGTCGTGTTATTAACAGAAATAACAGATTGAAGAAACTTATGGACCTTGGTGCTCCAGAAGTTATTATCAGAAACGAAAAGAGAATGTTGCAAGAAGCTGTTGATAACCTTATCGATAACGGAAAGAGAGGTAAGGCTGTTCAAGGTTCAAAACAAAGAGATCTTAAATCCTTAACATCAATGTTAGGAGGAAAGCAAGGTCGTTTCAGACAAAACTTGCTTGGAAAACGTGTAGACTATTCAGGACGTTCAGTTATTGTCGTTGGACCTGAACTTAGAATGTATCAATGCGGATTGCCAAAAGAAATGGCTCTTGAATTATTCAAACCTTTCATTATCAACAAACTTATTGAACAAAATAAATCAAACAATATTAAGAGTGCTAAGCGCATGATCGAAAGAGAAAAACCAGTAGTTTGGGATATCTTAGCAGAAGTTATCAAAGACCACCCAGTATTCTTGAACCGTGCTCCAACACTTCACAGACTTTCAGTTCAAGCTTTCGAACCTGTTTTGATTGATGGAAGAGCTATCAAACTTCACCCATCTGTCTGTGCAGCGTTCAACGCCGACTTCGACGGAGACCAAATGTCTGTTCACGTTCCTCTTTCAATTGAGGCTAGAACAGAAGCTAGAACTTTAATGCTTGCATCAAACAACATTTTGAAACTTTCTGATGGTGAACCTGTTGTTACACCAGCTCAGGACGTAGTTTTGGGATGCTGCTACTTAACACTTATTAAACCAGGTGCTCTTGGTGAGGGCGGAATCTATGCTTCAAAAGAAGAAGCTATCGAAGCTCACGTCACTGGAAAATTGCATATGCAGGCTGAAATCCAAGTTAGAAACAAGCAAATTGTTGATGGAAAAGAATACGTTAAACGTGTTACAACATCTGTTGGTAGATTAATATTCAACGATGCTCTTCCATATGACCTTGGAATCATAGACAGAAGCAAGGAAGAAAACTATGCAGAATTGCAAGTTAACTATCCTGTAATGAAAAAACAATTAAAGCAAATTATTGCAAAAGCATACGATGTTCTTGGAACAAGCGAATGTTCAAAATTAGTTGATAAGATTAAGGATTTAGGATATAAATACTCAACTCTTGCAGCTATCACAGTTAACGTTTACGATGCTATCACACCAAAGGAAAAGGATCGCCTTGTTGCTGAAGCTGAAGCAAAAGTAAATGAAAACGAAAAGATGTATAAGAGAGGTCTTATCACATTAGACGAAAAACTTACAGAAAACATTAAGATCTGGGGAGATACTCACGCAAAATGTAGTGATGCCGTTGTAAATGGACTTGATGAATTTAACCCATTCAGAATCATGATTACATCTGGAGCCCGTGGTAACAACATTCAGTTGAACTCTGTCTGCGGAATGGTTGGACTTAAATCTAACGCTTCAGGACAAAAAGTAGATACACCTATTAAGTCTAACTTCACAGGCGGACTTTCATCTATCGAATACTTCTTGTCAGCTCGTGGATCACGTAAAGGTCTTATGGATACAGCTATGAAAACAGCCGATTCTGGATATTTGACAAGAAGATTAGTTGATGTGTCACAAAATATCGTTGTAACAACTGAAGACTGCTTCGCTGACCTTGATGAAAACGTTAAGGGAATTTGGGTAAGTGACTTAGTTGTTGACGGAAACGTTCAAGAAACGCTTGAAGAGAGAATTTATGGAAGAGTTGCTGTTACTGATATCGTAGATCCTGCAACAGGAGAAGTTATCGTAAAAGCAAACGAGATGATCTCTAAAGCACAAGCTAGTGCAGTTACAAAAGCCGGAATTAAGAAAGTTCAAATTAGATCTCTTCTCACATGTAAGTGTAAACATGGCGTTTGCGCAAAATGTTATGGAAGAAACCTTTCTGGAAAGGATATGGTTCAAGTTGGTGAAGCTGTTGGAACAATCGCCGCTCAATCAATCGGTGAACCAGGAACACAGCTCACAATGAGAACTTTCCACACTGGTGGATCTGCAGCTGCTGCCGATATTACACAAGGTTTGCCTCGTGTAGAAGAAATTTTTGAAGCTAGAAAGCCAAAGGGAGAAGCTCAACTTTCAGAAGTATCTGGAAAAGTAAAAATTACTGAGGATGCTAAATATTACACAATCACAATTACTAACCGCGAAGGCGATACAGAATATGAAGTAAGAAAACCGGTTGTTCTCACCGTTAAGAATGGTGAAACTGTTGAACCAGGTTCACAACTTACAGCCGGAGCTATCAATCCTTCTGATTTACTTAGATTAAAAGGATTGAAGGGATTACAAGATTACTTGCTTTCACAAGTTATTTCTGTTTACAGAAGCCAAGATGTTATTGTTAATGATAAACACGTTGAAATTATCATCAGACAAATGCTTCGTAAAGTAAGAATCGAAAATGCTGGAGATACAAATTTGCTCCCAGGTGAAATCGTAGACGCAAGCGTTTATGAAGATGAGAACATGGAAGTATTCCAAAATGGAGGAGTTCCAGCTTCAGCTAAGAGAATTCTTTTAGGAATTACTAAGGCATCATTGTCAACAACATCATTCTTGTCAGCTGCATCATTCCAAGAAACATCTAGAGTTCTTACAGATGCTGCTATCAAAGGAAAAGTTGATAAACTTATGGGCTTGAAAGAAAACATTATTATCGGAAAACTTATTCCAGCAGGAACAGGTTTGAAGAAATATAGAGAAGTAATGCCAATCGTTGTTAAAGATGAGGAAGAAGCTTAATAAAAAAAATAGAGATGAAAGTCTCTATTTTTTTGATGCTTTTTTTGAAAAAGAAACCTAAAAGAATTTTAAGGATACAATATACAAAAAAAAGAGAGTAATTCCTATTTTTTTATAAAATTTCGCAGTTTATTTGACTTATTTCTTATATAAATATATACTTAAAATAAGAAAAAGGTCGGATTTTTGCATCGGATATCGGGCAAACTAAACTTGGAGATTTAATGAAGAAAGGGAAAGCAGGGATATTTACATTAAGTACTTCATCGATTATTGTTGTTGAAGGCTTAATTTCAATTATTATGATATTCTTAGATACATTCTTAGTATCTAAAATATTGAAAATGACGCCTGGGGATTATACAGGTGTTGCACTTTTTAATTTCTTATATTATGCCATGATTGCTCTTGTTTCCCTCGTTGGAGCTCCAATACTTATGAAAATGAATAAGGGCGTGTTCATGTCAATTGGGGCATTTTTGCTGTCTGGAGTATTTATACTTGTCTATTTCCTTGGAGATAGCTTGACCAACTGGATTTGGCTGCTGGGCTTTCTCGCCGGACTAACTTATGGAATATTCTATGCGGGATTCAATGCGCTACTTGCAGATGCTGTTAGTAGTAAAAATCAAACAATATATTTTTCTGTTAAAAATATAATTATCTTCCTAACAAAGACTATCTTCCCACTAGTTCTGGGGTCAATTATAACAAAATCTTTTCCTGCAATGTGTATTATCCTTGCAGTTGTTTGTATCTTGATATTTATTTTCTCATTTTTCATTAAAGAAAAAAATAGCGGAGTAAAGACATTTAATTTATTAAAATATTGGAAAATAGTCAGAAACGGCGGGGAAGACACAAAGCCACTTAGGACTCTTTATCTTAGCGGAATATTTAGAGGAATATCGTTTGACCTTATTGCAACAGTTCTCACAATTCTTGTGTTTATGCAGTCAGAGGGAAATGACTTCACGATTGGGCTTGTTCAATCAATCTTCACGGCAGCACAGCTTATCGCAATGTTTATTTTCATGAAAACATATCACAAAAGGCTTGCTAGGTGGTTTGTGTTCGGCTCGCTGAGTTTAATAATTGCTGCGGCAATTCCGGTGTTCATAAAGCCTTGCTTAGTTACAGTTCTTGTATTCTATGGAGTTTACTACTTCTTTAGACTTTTCATCACAACAATCACAGATATGCGAAAGACATCACTTATAAGAATACTATCTATGCATAATCATTCGCTGGAACATAACGCTACATATGCAATGCTTGCAGGTTTCACGAGAGCTTGCTCATATCTGCTATTGTGCTTGTGCCTCGTTATTCCAGATGCACAAGTTATGATTGATGTTGTGCTTGGATTTAATTTAGTGGGCTACATCGGATATTCAATTTGCTTAGTCGCACTTGAAGATCAGCTTATCGTTCAGGATATGAAATGGAAAGCTGCACATCCAGATGTGAACGCAGTGCATGTGGAGGAGAAAGTTGAGCCAAAGCCAATAGAAGTGAGCTCGGAAGTTAAGATGATTGAAAAAGAAATTCTTTCAAAGAAAGATTTAAAAGCATAGAGATATCAAAGTAGATATCTCTTTTTCATACAATAAAAACAAAAAAG
>ERZ808286.127-NODE-127-length-61497-cov-4.171951_pt1 | contig 61497 bp, 54 predicted proteins | sample MGYA00521276_ERZ808286 | MGnify/ENA primary metagenome ERZ808286 (study PRJEB31516, sample SAMN03275607) | gut metagenome | biome: mammalia-associated habitat; material: feces | host: Papio cynocephalus | place: Kenya | collected 2012-08-01 ... | reverse complement strand
ATTTGCTTCTAGAGCCTCTATAACCTTTTGCTGCTTTTAATACTTTTTTACGATTTTTATTTGCGTTAACTGCTCTTTTAATTCTCATTGTACTTCTCCTTTAAAATATTACCGATTAAACATTTAACATTGTTTTAACATTCTTTTCGTCTGCTTTAGAAACATATGCTGGTTGACGTAAAGCCATCTTTCTTGCAGGTGCTTTCTTTGTTAAAATGTGTCTACGATTTTGTTTTGCGTGTTTGATTTTACCACTTGGTTTTACTGAAAAACGTTTTTTTGCAGTACTTCTTGTTTTTTGTTTAGGCATAATAATTTTCTCCTTACGATATATAAAATTTATGTTTAATTTTGTGCATAATGCACATACAAAGTATTTAATTACTTTGTATTTTTTGGTGATATTACCATAATAATTTGTCTTCCGTTAACTGTTGCAGGTGAAGTAACTTCTCCTTCTTCAGCAACTAAATTAGCAAATTTCTCCATAATAGGCATACCCATTTGTGGATTTTGAAGTTGACGACCGAACATTCTTAAAACAACCTTAACCTTGTCACCATTGGCTAAAAATTTCTTAACATTTTTTGCCTTAAAGTTTAAGTCGTTATCAGCAATATTCATACTTAATTGCATACCCTTAACTTCTGCAACTTTTTGTTTCTTCTTGGCATCTTTTTCACGTTTCATCATATCAAAACGATATTTGCCATAGTTCATAACTTTGCATACTGGTGGAGTAGCAAGTGGCGAGATTAATACTAGATCTAGACCTTGTTCTTCAGCAATACGTCTTGCTTCATCAATAGAAACTATACCGTATGTAACTCCCATTTCTCCGTTTAGTCTAACTTCGTTAACTTTGATTTGCTCATTAATTAATAACTCTTTAATGGCTGTATCCTCCTAAATAAAATTAAAAAGTGGGCATACGCACCCACTTCTCACATAAAAAATAAATTAGTATTTATATTAATTTAATTTTTATTACCATGCGAAAATCTTTCATTTGCTGGTGAGAAGTTAAGTACCTCTACTTTTTACGTGTCTATTATACATATAATATTAATGATTGTCAACAACTTTATATAAATAAAATTGATATATAACGTTATTTTTTAATCATCATATAATCTGTATCGACTAATAATATAATATCACAAAATTAACAGATAATAAACCATTTATATTAATAAATAATAAAAAAGCAGAACAATATTAATGCTCTGCTTTTTATTATATCAATTATTTAATTTCTTTACTTTTGATTTCGGCTTTAATCATATTAAGGAATTCGTCTATAGTCATAGAACCTTTATCGCCTTCCTTTCTATGTCTTACGCTTACTTTACCTTCTTCAACTTCTTTATCGCCAATAACTAACATATAAGGCACTTTTTCAAGTTGGGCTTCTCTAATCTTTTTACCGATTTTTTCGTTTCTATCATCAAGTTCAACTCTAATATTATTATCATCTAATAATTCTTTAATCTTATTAGCATATTCAAGATGACTATCAGCGATATTAAGTATTTTTACTTGTACTGGTGCTAACCATGTTGGGAATGCTCCAGCAAAGTTTTCGATAAGTACAGCAATCATTCTTTCCATTGAACCATAAATAACTCTATGAATCATAATTGGTTCTTTTAAACTGCCGTCACTATCTACATAAGTTAAATTGAAACGTTTAGGTAATTGCATATCAAGTTGAATAGTACCACATTGCCATTCTCTACCGATACAGTCAGTAACGTGAATATCAATTTTTGGTCCATAGAATGCACCATCGCCTGGGTTAATCTTGAAATCAAGTCCCATATGTTTTAGAGCATTAGACAATGCTGTCTCTGCCATTTCCCACTCTGATACTTCACCGATATGGCTCTCTGGCATAGTAGATAATTCAACTGTATATTTTAATCCAAAAGTTGTATATACTTGGTCAACAAGTTTCATAACATTTTTAATTTCGTCTTCAATCTGACTAGGCAACATAAATATATGAGCATCATCTTGGGTAAAACAACGAACTCTTAATAGTCCATTAAGTGTACCACTTGCTTCATGACGATGAACTTTACCCAACTCGCCTACTCTTAATGGGAATTCCTTGTATGAATGAATATTTTGTTGATAATATAACATACCACCTGGGCAGTTCATAGGTTTAATAGCAAATGTTTCGTCTTCAACTGTGAAAGTATACATATTAGATTTATAATGATCCCAGTGACCGCTAACTTCCCACAATTGTCTGTTCATAGCCATAGGAGTTTCAATCTCAATATAACCTGCTTTTCTATGAATTTCACGCCAGAAATCTATAAGTGTATTTTTAAGGATTAAACCCTTTGGCATATATGTTGGCATACCTTTAGCATAGTCAGAGATAAAGTATAATTGAAGTTCCTTACCTAGTTTTCTGTGGTCTCTCTTTAATGCTTCTTCCATCATATTAACATATTGTTTAAGATCTTCTTTATTTAAGAAGCCATAAACATATACACGTTGTAGCATTTTGTTCTTTTCATTACCACGCCAGTAAGCACCGTTAACTTTAGCAATTTTGTATGCAAAACCACGCAAGTATTTTGTGTTTTCTACGTGTGGTCCACGACAAAGGTCTACAAAGTCATCACCTGTATAATATACAGTAATTACTTCGTCTTCTGGCATTTCGTTAATAAGTTCGGTCTTATACATATTATCTTTAAACATTTCTAATGCTTCTGCCTTGCTTACTTCACGTCTAACAAAGTCTTCATTATTTTTGATAATAGCGTCCATCTTATCAGATATAGCCTTAAAATCATCTGGTGTGATTGAATGCTCTAAATCAATGTCATAATAGAATCCATTGTCGATGGCTGGTCCAATAGTAAGTTTAACGTCTGGCCAAAGTTGAGTAAGTGCTTTAGCAAGTACGTGTGCCATACTATGACGATACATGTGTAGTTGTTCTTCTTGTTCTTTTTCCATAATTAAATAGTCTCCTTTTTTGATAGGCTTTAAAAAAAGCCCCTTGATATAATCAAAGGACGAATAATTTTATCCGTGGTTCCACCTTTATTGCAACTAATAGTTGCCACTTAAGTATGTTTTAATCCCAAAACATAAAATGGTCCGGTCTAAAAAGTGGTTTCAATAATAAGTATAAGTTAATGCTCTCAGCCAAGGCATTATTCTCTGTAACATATGGACTTATTTCTACTTGTCTTTTCGTCAACCCGAAATAAATATAGTACTTAAATGTACGTGCTAATTATATGATTATTATTAACTAAAGTCAATATATTTTAAACCAATAAATTTACTTTTTTATTAAAAATATAATAAATAATCTTAAATGTATTATCGCTTAACATACCAGCACAATGTAAATTAATAGTTTTAGGTGCTAGGCTTATAAGTCCAGAAATCAAATTGGCTTCTGGATTGCCGGTATTATTAAAACTAATTATATTGTTATTTTCATCAACAATTTCAAAGCCTATACCATTGTAGAATACATCAATATATTTATGTTTTGGTATAATACTTTCTATTAAGAATTTTAATAATTCTAGAAAAGTTTCCGATTCTAAAAATACATTATTATTCTGGCATATACTTACTAACTGCAACCATTTTTGCTTAACTTTTTTTAGCCTAAAATTATAAAAAGAATCAAGGTTAATACCAGTATCAAAGTCTAATTGATTAATTATTTCAAACATATCTTCTTCATAATCAAAATATATAAGACTTTTAATAAATGCAGTTTTATACTCTTCACTTAAATAATTAAGGTTAATACTATTAAGAAGTAATTTCTCTTTATATATAAAAATAATTGTTTCTGCTAAAAGCCTTTTTATATATTCAAAAACTTTTGGCTTTTGATTATAATTTAATGCTACAGATAAAACGTTATCACTTAATGCAGTGATAATATATGGATATTTTGATTTTAAATTATTTTCTATATTACGTAAATATACCCTATCTTTTGGGTTACAAACTATATTATATTCCCACATAAAAATTCCTTACAAAATTAGTATATGAGAAAAGTAAAATTAATATTTAATTTATTTTGACTTATTTTTAATATATTATAGAGAATTTAAAATTAAAAAAATAATCAATAATTTTTAATAGTTAATAAGTCCAAAAAAACAGTGCAAAGCACTGCTTTCGTCTAACTTCCGATAATATAAATAATTATTACATTTATTTGTTTAATCTTTTTAATAATTCTTCAAACATTACTGCATGAGATTCTAACATTTCTTTAGAGTTAATTAAATTATTAATCTCTTCACAAGACATAAATTTTACAGATTCTACTTCTTCTTCCTGTGGCTTAATATCTGATAGATTTATGTCTTTTTTAACATAATATAAAAATCTTATAGGCATATCAAATAACATATATCCAAGTTCAACAATTTCATTTTTATCAATATTTAAACCTAATTCTTCTTTAATTTCTCTTTCAATTGATTGTAGTGGAGTTTCACCACTATCAACATGACCACCAGTTGAAGAATACTCCCCACCTTTTTCTTTTGATGTTTTTTGAATTAAAAATTCACCTTTATTATTTTGTATAAAAACAACAGCAATTGCAATATGTTCGTTATCATTAAATTTTGCAGTTTTATCGCCCCTAATTACTGTTCGACCAGTAGGAACACCTTGATCATTATAGACATCTAATAATTCCATATACACTCCAAAATAAATTTTAATATTATTGTATTTTGTTATTAATAATTACCTGTCACGATAATATCAACACCTAGATTACATACATTTTTAAGCACTATATCTCCTGCTTTAGCAGTATCTACATAAATATCTTTAATTGCATTTAATACATCATTAATCATATTTTTTGGCACTAAATCAGTAGTTTTTACCGGTAGCACACCTTTACTTGTATTAATTAATGCAGTAACCATACGTTTTGGATTGGTAAGTTCGGCTTTACCATATGTTTCGCCCCTAATACAACCGTTGCCAGTAACGATAATATCGTCTCCATTCTTTTCAATATTTAATTCACAACCTACTGGGCACATAATACATGTTGTTTTCATACGTTCCCCCTTACTGAAACTGTAACGTCTCCGTTAATTTTAGATTTATCAATAACTATTTTTTGCATCTCTCCGGCATTGGCTGCAAGAACAAATTTAGAATATATTTCTTCGTTATTACATTTTAATGTGATAAATGAACGAGTGATACGATTGCTTAATCTAAAGTAAATTGTTAGTTGATCATCATTTTTAAATGCTTTTGATGGAGATACATATCTTACACCATCGCCAGCAATTATATTAAATGGATTATCATAATGTAATAATCCTAAAGCATATTTTGCTGCATTAACACCAGCAAGTTTGCTTTCTTCAGTAACATTATCTACCAAATCGTGTACGTGTAGAACATTACCACAACTAAATATACCATCAATGTTTGTTTCCCTATATTCATTTACATCTGCACCATTAGTTTTTGGGTTAAGTTTTAATCCTTTGATTAAATCTGTTTCGGGTATTAATCCTACAGATAATATCAAACAATCACAAGGTACGAAATGCTCGGTTTCTTTAATAGGTTTAAATCCATCAACTTGTGCTACATATACGCCTTCAATACGTGTATCTCCTACTACTTTAGTAACAGTAGTAGAAAGTTTAAGCGGAATGTTAAAGTCATTAAGACATTGCTGAATGTTACGTTTAAGTCCGCCAGATTCTGGCATAATCTCTAGTACTTCAATAACTTTTGCACCTTCAAAAGTAAGTCTTCTTGCCATAATCAGACCTATATCACCACTGCCTAAAATAACAACATTTTTACCTGGCAATTTACCATATAGATTAACCATCTTTTGTGCTTGTCCAGCAGTATAAACTCCTACTGGTCTAGTACCTGTTAAGGTTATACCTGCTGGAGTCTTTTCTCTACAGCCCATAGCCATTACTATTGCTTTTGCTTCGACAACGGTTTCGCCATCAGGATTGATAAATGTTATATTATGTCCTGTAACATCAATAACAAATGTGTTAAGTAAAACCTTAACTTTAGTATCTTTAATTAATGCTTCAAATCTTAAAGCATATTCCGGCCCAGTAAGTTCTTCATTAAAGTAATGTAAACCAAAGCCATTGTGAATGCACTGATTAAGAATACCACCTAATTTCTCATTACGTTCGATAAGTAGAGTTTTTGCACCAAGTTTATCACTTTCTATAGCAGCAGCCATACCTGCTGGTCCGCCACCAATAACTACTACGTCATAAAATAATTTTTCTCCCATAATTACTCCTTTGTCTCTGGATTAATTGATGAAATATAAAAGTTAGAGCCCATATTTTCTTTAACTACTTCTTCGCTAGGTATATTAAGTGTTTCACTTATAGTCTGAATAACTTTAGTTAAGCAGAAACCACCTTGGCATCTACCCATACCCGCCCTAACTCTACGTTTAATAGCATCAACACTATTAGGTTTAAGTGGAGAGTTAAGTGCTTCTTTAATTTCTCCTAAACTAACACATTCACATTTACATACTATTCTACCATAATTTGGGTTATCTTTAATTAATTGGTTACGTTGAACACTATCAAGTTTGTTAATATCTGTATATGGTTTACGTGGAATCATTTTTATTTCTTCTTGATTATACCCCAACAAATCTTCAACAACATATTCTGCTATTGCTGGTGCAGAACTCAATCCCGGTGAACATATACCTGCTATATTAATTATTCCGTCCTGCATACTTGATTTTTCTACAATAAAATCGTTTCCGCTAATAACTCTAACACCAGAGAAATTACGTATATTTTTATTAAAAGGAACATCTAGAATTGTAGTAGATTTTTGTTTAACATCGTTAAGTCCTTCTGTAGTTGTCATAGTACTAAACTCACAAGGATATGATGTAGGTCCTACTAGAGTATTACCGTCAGCAGTAGGAGTAATTAAAACTCCCTTGCTTGTTTTGCTTGGTAGTGGGAATATTGTTAAATCAGTTATATTAACCGTATTATCAAGTAAATAATATTCGCCACGTCTAAACTCAAGTGGATAAGTTTCGGTATTAAGTATCTTTGCTACATCGTTATATCCCATAGCAGATGCATTAACGATATATTTAACTTCTATATCAAGATTATTGGCTTTTAATCTATATCCATTAGATGTATGTTCACAAGAATTTATCTCGGTATTAAATACAACTTTTGCACCATTAATTACTGCTTCTTCTGCTAGAGCAATGGTAAACATATATGGTGATACAACACATGATGTATTAGCATACAATCCGCAAGTCACTTCTTCTTTCAAATCTGGTACTAATTGAAGTAGTCCTGCTCTATCTAAAACTGACAAGCCATCAACACCATTTGCTATACCACGTTCATACAACTCTTTTACTGCTTCTTTATCATTGCCTACAACGATAGCACCACATTTAATAAGTGGAACTGAAAGTTGTGGACAAAGAGTATGAAACAATTGATTGCCCCTTACATTAAATTTTGCTTTTAAAGTATGTGGTTTACAGTCAAAACCCGCATGAACAATACCACTATTGGCTTTTGAACTGCCCATACCAACATCGTTGGCTTTTTCAATAAGTATGGCTTTAACACCGTGTCTGGTTAATTTGTTTAACACTGCACAGCCTATTACTCCACCGCCAATTATTGCAACATCATAATCCATATTTCACTCCTACAATATATTTTTTGAATATTAATTATTGTTTTGCTTAAAAATATTATAACAAAAAAGTCTATGTTAGTATAAATAAATAAGCAAATTGTTTTAATTTTTTATAAAAATTTGTTAAAATTATTATGTAAAAAAATTTAATATTTATTAGGAGTAGTTGTGGGTAAAAAATATATTTTAGGTATAGACGTAGGAACTACTAGTGTAAGGACTGTTTTGTACGATACAAAACAACATACTATAGTAAATGTCGAAAAGGTTAAATTTACTCAATATTTCCCTAAACCTGGCTGGGTAGAACATGACCCAAAAGAAATATGGAAATGTACAGAAAAAACTTTAAACGATACAATAAAGAAATTTAATTTAACCGATAAAGATATATACGGCATAGGCATAACCAATCAACGTGAAACCACTGTAGCATGGAATAAAGATACACTTGATAGTCCATGTAATGCTATTGTATGGCAATGCAGACGTACTGCAGATTATTGTAGCAGTATAAAAAATAAAGACGATATTAAAAAACGAACAGGTTTAATAGTAGATAGTTATTTTTCGGCTACAAAGATGAGATGGATGCTTAACAATGTACCCGAAGTTAAAAAATTAAACAAACTGAACAAATTATGTTTTGGCACAATAGATAGTTTCCTTATAGCAAAGTTAACAAAAGGTGAAAGTTTCTATACAGATGTTACTAATGCTTCAAGAACTATGTTATACAACATTAACACCCTTAAATGGGACGAGAAACTTCTTAAACAATTCGGGATTAATAAAAACTCATTACCAGAAGTTAAACCATGTAATTATAATTTTGGTATGGCAAAAACAATTGCTGGAGAAATACCAATATTAAGTGTTATTGGTGATCAACAAGCTTCCCTATTTGGACAAGGTTGTTTTGAAAAAGGAATGGCAAAAAACACATATGGCACAGGTTGTTTTATATTAATGAATATAGGTTCACAAGCAAGTATGACTAATAAGAAATTACTTAAAACAATTGCTTGGCAGATTGATGATCAAATAAACTATGCTCTTGAAGGAAGTATATTTAATGCAGGTGCTGCCCTAGAATGGGGAAATAGACTTGGATTGTTTAAGGATAGCAGAGAAACTTCTGCACTTGCTGAAAGCGTAGGAAGTAATGAAGGATTATATTGTGTACCAGCATTTACGGGGCTGGGTGCTCCATATTGGGATCCAAAGGCTAAAGGTATAATATATGGCATAACAGGTGGTACTACAAAAGCACACGTAAGTAGAGCCATATTAGAAAGTATGGCATATTCAACATACGACATAGTAAGAACTATGGAAAATAAGCATATTAATATACAAGAATTAAGAGTTGATGGCGGAGTAAGTAAAAATGACTTTTTATTACAATTCCAAACAGATTTAATTAGAGTAAAATTATTAAGACAAGAAAGCATAGAAGCCACAGTCCTTGGTACAATATATATGGCAGGATTTAATTGTGGTGTATATAAATCTCTTAACGATATATCAAAACATATTAAATTCACTTCAACATTTACACCAAAAATGAAAATAAATGATGCAAAAAAACTAATCATTGGCTGGCATGATGCAGTAAAAAGATGTTTATACAAAGGCTAGGTAAAAATTATGAGAAAAGAAATAATAACTGGTTATGAAAATAAAGATTTAGTAGGATACTTTTGGGACGAAGTGTCCAACCCAAAAGCAGTAGTTCAAATAATCCATGGTATGCAGGAACATGCAAAAAGATATGACGACTTTGCAAAATATCTTAATCAAAATGGATTTATTGTATTTGCAAGCGACTTACGTGGTCATGGCGAAACTGCTGGCGATGTAAAAGTATTGGGACATACCAATGGAGATATATTTAAAGAAATAGTATCTGACCAAGTTTTGATAACTGAAAAGTTGATTAAAAAATACGATTTACCTGTGTACGTATTGGGACATTCCTTTGGTTCATTTATTACCCAACGTTATACTCAAATATGCAATTTAGCCAACAAGATAGTTATTTGCGGTAGTGCTTACACCAAAACCTTTACAATGTTTATGGCTGACATTATTGCTCATATCACTGCCCTATTTAAAGGCAATCATTCTACTGCAAAACTTATAGAAAAATTAAGTTTTGGTAGTTATGCTAAAAAGTATCCTAATGGCAATTGGCTAGTTACTGATGATGAAGTATTTAAAGCATATCAAGAAGACCCATATTGTGGCACACCATTCCCTGCTTGCTTCTATAAAAGTTTGTTTAAGAATGCGATACGTAACTATAGAGACCTTAAATTGATTACACCAGAGAAAAAAATATTATTAATTGCTGGCGATAAAGATCCAGTAGGTGGCAATGGTAAGTTGGTAACAAAATTGTATAAGACATATAAAAAGCAACATGTTAACGTAGAAATGAAACTATATGAAAATGAATTACATGAAATTCTTAATGGTGCTAAAAAACAAGAAGTATATAAAGATGTTGTAGATTTCTTTAATAAATAACTAATTTTATATTTATTTAAAGCATAAAAAATAGCCGCAATAAAGCGACTATTTTTATTTTTGCATAATATTATAGCATAGTACTATATATTTTGACATAATATATTTTTTAACTATCGAAAGTTATCGACAAATAGTCTAAAAAGATATTAACAGCAACAGATATTACTTTAAACTCAAAGTGCTTGATTTATTAATAAAATAATTAGAAACTATTATATATAATCAAAATTATTTAATATGGATTTATCGTTAAATTAACATCTGTTGTCAAAGTGAAAGTAATCTTTAACTAGACAAGTTTAAAAGTAAGTGTTGCCGGATTATGATCGGAATATTGAAAATCTACACTATTACCATTAACCAAATTGGTTATATTGGTAATTTCTACATTGTCACTAATGATATAACCATCTAACACTGCACTATAATTGACACCTTTAGTATATGGTATATCTGTTGACCTACAAGTAGCATCATCAGTAGATGACGCAAATCTAAAGTGGTCTGCCAAGTCTTCTTGTGTTAATTGGAACACCCATTCTGGTACATATTGCTGTGTAGGAAATAAATTAATACTATTAGCAATATCATGATTGAAGTCTCCACCAGCAATTACATAATTACCCTTTTCATATTCACTAGTCAATATAGCATTAAGGCAAGCCAATTGCTTTTGTCTAATCTTGCCACCCTTATCATATGCTGACATATGTGAATTAATTATTACAAGTTCTTTATCGTTGTTTACTTTAACTCGGTTAATAGAAAAACAACGGTCTAAATCAAAAAATTTATTAGGAAAACTATTATCTACTGGATAAGAAATACGAGTAGATTGTTCTATTTTATATTTACTAAAAGTAGCAACACCAGCGGTATTAGCACCATGTGGGTCATTAAATGGATATGCTAAATATGCCGAATGAAAATTAATAGCATAAGTATAGCCATAATCATCACTTATAGACTTAAGCATATCAAGTTGATTTACATCATAACTTCTATCCCCTTTAGTATCTACTTCTTGGAATAAATAGAAGTCAGAATTTAATTCTTTTGCGATATTAACAACACCATTAGTGTTATCTAGAACAACTTGTTTTGAACGTGCTTTACTATTCTTACCAGTTACTTTTTTACCATCTAGCATTTTACCGCTATCCATAAAAAATGAGAATTCATGATTATACGCACCAAAACCTATATTATATGTGGTAATAGTATAATTGGTGTTGGTAGATATGCTATCATTCTGATTATTATTAATTTCTAATTCTAGATTATCTTCTATCCTATAATATTGGCAAGAAACATATATTAAGTAGCCACACACAAGCAATATTACAGCACCCAACAGACTTGCCAATGTTATTGCTGTTATTTTAAATGCTTTTTTCATATTCTACTCTCCTTAATTAATTGTAACAAAATATTATAAAAACAAAAAGAGAAAATGGCATATTTACCATTTTCTCACTTTTTATTATTCACTAGTTTTATCATTTAATAATTTTTTCTCATTTTTTCTATTTTTACCTAATTTAATGGTGAAAATTCTAATAGCATTAAGTATTGCTAAAATACTTACACCAACATCGGCAAATATTGCTAGGTACATAGGTGCTAAATCTATTGTTCCTAATACCATAATTATAAATTTAATTATTAAACAGAAGACAATGTTTTCAGTAGCGATTCGACGTGTAGTCTTTGCAATTTTGACAGAGTCTACAACACTATTTAAATCATCTGTCATAACAACTATATCGGAATATTCGATAGCACTATCACTACCGTTAATACCCATAGCATAACCTACACTTGACATATCAAGTACTGGAGCATCATTGATGCCATCTCCAACATAACCGACATTACCATATTCTTCACTTATTTTTTCAAATTCGGCCACTTTATCTTGTGGTAATAAGTTGTATTTATAATCATCTACACCGACATCATATGATACGAATTCGGCAGTAACTTTATTGTCACCAGTCAACATAATTGTTTTGATACCCTTTGCCTTTAATTCGCCGATGGCATCTTTAGATGTATCCTTAACAACATCGCTAACAACCACATAACCTAAAAATTCGTCTTTTGTAGCAACATAAATTATAGTGCCAGCAACTGATTGTGGGTTATAATCAATATGGTTACTTTCAAGTAATTTCTCATTACCGCAATATACTTCTTCGCCAAATACTGTGGCAATAATTCCCTGTCCCATAATTTCTCTAGAAGCGGTTATTTGTGTAGGGTCTACTTTATTATCGCCTACAATACATTTAGAAATTGGGTGATTGGAAGTACTTTCTGCATATACAAGGAACTTTAACATTTCTTTTTCATCATGACTATTAATTTCGGTAATTCTAAATTTACCCATAGTTATTGTGCCAGTTTTGTCAAAACATATTGCTTTTAAACTATTAATTTTATCTAATACATTAGCACCTTTTATAAGTAATCCATATTTTGCACTAACACCAAGTCCACAGAAATATGTTAATGGTATAGAAATAACTAATGCACAAGGACAAGAAATAACCAAGAATACAGCGGCTTTATGAACACCACTAACTATACCGCCAGAATATAGTGGGAATAATGCGAACAATACTACAGCAATAGCAACTACACTAGGAGTATAATATCTAGCAAATTTGGTTATAAAATTCTCTGCTTTTGATTTTTTACTTGAATTATTTTCAATTAAATCCAATATTTTTGCAACAGTAGAATTCTCATAAGTACTAACTACTCGAGCATAAACTGCATTGCTTAAATTGATACTACCAGAAAAGACTTTAGAATCTTTTTCAGCAAACATAGGCATACTTTCGCCTGTGATTGAACTTACGTCAAAATTAGTTTCGGATTTAACTAATACTACATCTGTAGGAACTTTTTCCCCTACTTTTATAAGAATAATGTCATTAACTTTTAATTCTTCAGGTTTAACAACTTCTATTTTGCCATCGTTAACTAGGTTGGCATATTCAGGTTTAAGATTAACTATGCTACCTATGGCTGCTCTAGACTTTGCTACTGCATGGTCTTGGAACAACTCTCCCACATTATACAATAACATTACAGCCACTGCTTCGGGCATTTCATTTATGGCAAAAGCAGCAATTGACGCAAGACTTGTTAAAAACTTTTCATCAAGGAATTTACCTTTAACAATATTTTTAACCGCACCAATAATTACTTCGTAACCTACAACAAGATAAGAAACTAAATAAATACCAAATTTCCACCAGAAACCTACTGGCAATACTAATCCCAATATAAATAATACTGTAGAAATATATACTTTAATAAATTCCGAGTTAAACCAATTAATTTTATATGTTGATGGCTTTTTTGCTTCAATTTCGGGTTTCACTTCTTCTTTAATTTCTGGCAAATTATCAATAGTAATCTGTGATATTACGCTGTCAATATCAGTATCACTAACATGGATATGAGACGACTCATTAACAGATACTTCACTATCTTTAAACTTTTTGTTTTTACTCCTTGCTTTTAGAGAATCAAGATAATTTTGTTTTTTTAGATTTTTAACAATAACATTGGGCAATACTTTAGATGTAAGTTCTTGCAACATATTCTCTAATTCTTGCTCTGTATGATTAAAATCATCAACAGTTTCTACATATAATTTAAGGTCAACAAAACTTAATGTTGCACTTTTAATATATGGTAATTTATTAATTGCGTGTTCAAGTTTACCAGCACAAACAGCACAATCAACACCTACTAACTTAAAATTAGACTTCATAAAATTATTCTCCCTGTTCGTTAATGTGTATACGACAAATAGTGATTAATGTATTAATATGTTCGTCATTAAGAAAATAAGTAACAAAATTACCATTTTTCCTACTATCGACAATAAAGTTATCTTTAAGTATCTTTAATTGATGTGAAACTAACGATTGAGAACTAGATGTAGCAAGTGCTATTTCATTAACATTCTTTTCGCTCTCCAATAGGCTAAATATTATCTTAAGTCTAGTTGTGTCACCAATAATCTTAAACAACTCTCCTACTTTATTAATTTCTTCTAAAGTCGGGCTTATATATTTGTCCATAATCCACCTTTAATTAATTATTATCAATTAACCAATAAACATATCATATAGTCGTTTTTACCACATAATATGAATAGCGGTTCATATTCTTTTATAGTATATGAATTTCTATTCATATTGTCAAGAAAATATATGAAAATAATTTAAGAAATGTTAAAATGCATAAATATACATTATTAATAATAATTATCAATAATATACATTATAAAACCAATCCAAAATTAATATAGATATTTAATTACATAATTAAATAATTACATTTCATTTATGTATATATGATAATAAAAAAATAGCCTAAATATAGGCTATTTTTAATGATTAAATATTATTCTTCATATTGCCAACTAGGTTTGGTAAAGAAATCTGTTTTTGGCTCTAGGAAAGTAGGTTTATGATTATGTGGATCTGAAACAAATGCATAAATATCTTTATCAATATTGTCCCAACTAAATATTGCTGGATCTAATTTAAAGAATTCAACTACTTTCTCTACACTTTCTGGAGCAATTGGATGCAACAAAGTTAATGCAATACGACTCATATACAATGCATCTACTAGAATTTGTTTTGCTTCATCAGTATGAGCATTATCACCATTAAATGCAGTTAGAGTCTTATTGATATTACGTATTAATGTATCAAGTTCATAGCATACCATATGGAATTTATGTTCATACACTGCTTTTTCATATTTTAGTACACTATATCTGCATTGATTCTTAATTTCTTCACTAACTTCACCATATGGCATAACACCATCATAATATTTTTGCCATGTATAGCATAAAGTACGTAATGCTCTATTAAATACATTGGTTAATAAGTTATATTCCCTAACAACTGGGTCTTGTTCTGATGGATTAGCATCTGGGTTAAGTGGTTTTGGCATAAAACTTGCACTATTGTTACCTACATTCATACCTAGGAAATGGAAACGTAATTGTTCTGCACTATAAAGTTTTAACAATTCGTCTGCCATTGGTGGTTTAATTGCAGAACTTGAACCTGCTTTTTTATTAAGGAACAAAGTATGCTTATTGGCTACAATTTGTGGTATAGATAAATCTCCATCTTTTACATCAATTGTAGGATTATCGCCTTGCATAGCAAACCACATAGCAGTTTGAGCAGGACCATAGAAATATATATTATCTTCGCCAATAAATTGATAAACTTTACTATCTTTACTGCACCACCAATCTTTCCATGTGTTTTGGCGATTGAATTTATTAAGATATGTGCGTGTAAATGAAATAGGAGCCCACAAACTTTCTGGCCATACCCAGAATGTTAAATCTTTTAATTCTTTAGTATCTGGTGCTTTAACACCCCATTCAATATTACCAGTAAGTCTAAATGGTACTAAAGTCTTACCTGTACGATACCTTATACCTTTTTCAGTTAAAATATCACAAGAATGTTCTCTATCAGTTAATTTATTAAATATAACTGTAAATGATGGCTTATTATCTACTACTAATTCATGTTCTGGTAATTCACTTTCGATGGCTTTAAATTGGTCTAAAAATTCCTTCTTTACGTACAATTCTGGTTTTTTCAAAAACTCGTTAATTTCTTTAGTTACGTATTTTCTAGTTGGAGTGTTTTTATCCAAATATTCAGTCCATTGTTTAAGCAAACCAATATAATTTTCTAGATTAAAGTACCAGTTACCAATTTCTTTTAAAACTGGTTTTTTACCAGACAATGAACTTACTGGGTCAATAAGTTCTTGTGGCATATATTGGTGTCCTAAATCACATTCGTCAGCATATGCATGTTCGGATTGACAGCCTTCAAATGGGCATTTACCCATAACTTGTCTACCATTAAGGAAAGTCTTTTTCTCTTCATCATAAAACTGTAGTGTTTTTAATGGACTTAAGTTATTGGTCTCTAATAATCTATTAAATACTTGATTAGACATTTCTTGATGTATAGGTTTGGCTTCCCCAATACCTGACGCACCAAAGATATTAAGCGATATGTTATATTGATTAAGAATGCTCTCTTGTAGATTGTGATATGACTCTACATATTCTTCAATAGTGCCGGTAACTTTATTGGCATCTTTTGCTTTTCTATATCCTTCCATAATAGGACTACCATAGCAGTCTGTACCAGATACATAGATAACATTGTCTTTACCTAATCTATCACGTAAAAAACGTGCAAAAAAATCAGAATGAATAAATAGTGTAATATGTCCACAATGCAAAGATTTATTACCATATGGCATACCACTAGTAACTATGGCACGTTTTGGCCATACAGGTCTATTTTCACTCATTTTGTCTAAAACTTCTTTTGTTATACCCATAATTTTCTCCTTAAATACGATATAATTCTAACACATAATAACGCACTTATGCAAATATATAAAAAAATTTCTATTATATTTTAGACTATTTTTATTAAAAAATCCCTATATTTTAAGTTATTTTACACATAATAGTAATATGTATTTTAATTATCATGCAAAAGCAAAAAAATTAATACGTGATGGTAAATTAACTGATTATAAAATTGTAGAAAAGTATCATAACATAAGCCCTGCACTACTATTAATTTTTGATGATTATATTATGCCTATTCGTCAACACAAATGGAATGAATATCTAGAAATTATTAATAATCTGGATTATTTAAGATAATATTTAAGACATAAATATAATTTTTAATAAAAAAGTACATAAATCCAATAATTACCATCATTTTTTAAGTATTATATCTCGTAATTAGATAAAAATAATAATACAAAGTAAAAACTTTGTAATTCATGGGAGGTGAACAGAATGGCGATTAGAAAATCAACCAATTCTACCAACAAAACTAGTGCAAAAACAACTGCAAAGACTAGTGCTAGAGCAAGAGCAAAAAGTAGTAATGAAAGTTCTAAATCAGTAACTAACAGAACTTCAAATAAAACTACTAATAAGACATCTGCTTGTGGTTCTAGAAGTGCTAAAGGTTGTACCAACAGCACAACAGGTAGAACAAGTTCAAAAACCACAGGAAAAACTAGTGCAAGAACTAAAAATTGTGACTAGTTAACCAAAAAAAGCACCATCTATAAAGATAGTGCTTTTTTTATTTTTTACAAAAAATACATTATATAAAATGTAAAAAATGGCTAGATTACTAGAATTTTCTTATTTTACCATCAAGACCATGTAATACAACATAACTGCCATCATTCTTATTATCACATAATTGTGAAGCATAAGATAATGCTTCTTTTTGAGTGGAGAAAAGTTTGATTACTTTATCAGAACCTTGAATAAATACCTTCCATTCTCTTCCATCGTTATCTCTTTTTGATACATGATAAACTGTCTTTTGTGCTGCCATATAATCTCCTTTAAATAATAATATTATTATTAAATTTATTCTTTAGTATTATAAACTACTAAATAATTGAAAAATTGGCTTAAAAAAAGTAACTAATGCTAGTTACTTATTATGGTGCCGAAGACCGGACTTGAACCGGTACGGTATTGCTACCCCAGGATTTTAAGTCCTGTACGTCTGCCAATTTCGTCACTTCGGCTTAATGGAGGCACCGTCCAGATTCGAACTGGAGCATAAAGGTTTTGCAGACCTTGGCCTTACCGCTTGGCTACGGTGCCACACTAGTGCCATACTACAATAAATAGTATTTTATCCTTAATAAAAAAATGGAGCGGAGGACGGGATTTGAACCCGCGACATTCGCCTTGGCAAGGCGACGCTCTACCGCTGAGCCACCCCCGCAAATAAAATGGTGGGAGTTATAGGGCTCGAACCTATGACCTCCTGCTTGTAAGGCAGATGCTCTCCCAACTGAGCTAAACTCCCACACCAATATGTTTGCAATGCATCAATAACTTATTTATTAACGCTCTTATAATATACCAAATCATACGGAAAAAAGCAAGACTTTTTTATCAATTTTTTAATATTTTTTAATTTTTTTTTAACATTATAAATTTATGCGTAATTAAGCCATTTTTGTTACTAAAAAAATTTGATTTTTTAAAAATATGGAAGTAAAAATGCTTAAAATTATTAATAAAACACCATATATATTGATAAAATTATTAATGTTTGATTATATTTATTAATACTTTAAGCAGATTTATGATTGTAACATAAAATTTAATTAAAAAAATTTTAATTACAAACAAAAAGACCTAGTTAACATTAACCAAGTCTTATGTTTGTATAAATTAAAGTATTTAATTATTCTAGACTAATTATATAATAATATACTGGTTGTCCACCCGGAACTAAAGTAATATCACAGTCTGGATATTTTTCTTCAAGTCTTGATTGAAGTGCTTCGGCTTCTTCCAACTTAATATCTTTACCATAGAACAAGGTAATATTTACTACATCATCATTTTTAACTTTTTCAATTAAATCAATGGTAGTATCATTAACTAGTAGACCTTTAGCCAAAATATTACTATCATTAAGACCAATAATATCGCCTTGATTTAGGTCAAATCCGTCCATATGAGTAGTACGAACCGCATAAGTAACTGATGCTGCAGTAACATTGTCTTTACTGCTCTTCATATTCTCGATATTTTCTTCAGCGGTAGCATCTGGATTAAATGCCAATGCAGCAGAAATGCCTTCAGGAACTGATTTTGTAGGTATAACGTGTAACTTTTTGCTTGTAAGTTCTTTTGCTTGTTCAGCAGCAAAAATAATATTCTTATTATTAGGCAAAACAAAAACTTCTTTTGCTTGTACTTTATCGCAGGCTTTAGCAATGTCATCAGCACTAGGGTTCATGGTTTGACCACCTTCAATGATAGCATCAACTAAAATATCGTTAAATACTCCTGCAATACCATCGCCTGGTGCAACTGCAACCATACCAAAAGGTTTAAGGTTGGCTTGTGCTTGTGTACGTTTACGTTTAAGTTCACGATTTTGTTCAAGCATATTTTCAATCTTAATATTGATAATTTCGCCCATTTCTAGCGCATATCCCAAAGCAATATTAGGTTCGTTGGTGTGAACATGGACTTTAACAAGTTCTAGGTCACCGATACATACAACGCAGTCACCAATTTGCATTAAATTTTCTCTTAATTTATCAATATCAGAGATAGTAGTTTTTGCTTTCATATGTGTAACCATAAATTCGGTACAATAAGCAAACTCAATATCTCCTAGATTGTCTAGGTTAATGATATAATCATTACTATCAGAGCCAAAAGACGGAATATTATTGTTGGCAGGTGCTAATTCTTCAACACTAATGTCAATTTCTTCGCCTAGTAGCATCTTTTGCATACCGGTAAAGATAACTATAAGTCCCCTACCACCAGCATCAACAACATTTGCCTTTTTAAGAACAGGCAACATCTCTGGAGTTTGTTGAAGTATGGCTTCACCATCGGTAAGAATGATGTCAAAGAATTGCTCGAAATCGCTAACTTTCTTTGCAGCCTTTACTGCTGTTTCTGCCATAACTCTTATAACTGTAAGAATAGTACCTTCTTTAGGTACAGTAACTGCTTTATATGCTACTTGTGAACCTTCAACCATCGCTTTGGCGAATTGCTTTGTAGTAAGTTCGTTCTCACACTTACCTACTTCGGTAGCGATACCTTTAAGTATTTGGGACAAAATAACACCAGAGTTACCCCTTGCGCCACGTAATGCTCCTTTACTTAAAGCATTAGAAATTGCTGCAAATGAATTGTCTGGACAATTGTTAATCTCCTTTACAGCACTGTTAAATGTTAAACTCATGTTTGTACCAGTATCTCCATCTGGAACTGGGAAAACATTAAGTGAATCTACAAATTTTTTATTGTTATCTAAAACTTTAGCACCCGCAATAATCATTTTGCGAAAAAGAGTGCTATTAATAGTCTTTTGCATTAAATACTCCTTTTAATTTACGAAACGGAAAAAACACGACGAAATACTATTAAACTCTAACGCCAACAACATTAACATTGACAGAGTCAATAATCATCCCCGTGAACTGCTCTAATCCATATTTTACTGATTTTTTTAGGCTATCAGCAACTGCACTGATAGACACGCCATATTTTAAAACTACGTAAAGGTCAACATATATTCTATTATTAACAGTTAATATCTTAACACCTTTACTTAAGGTTTGTTTTTTAAACAATCCGGAAAAACTATCGGTTAATTTTTGATTAACCAAATCTACAACGCCATAACAATCACGTGCAATATAACCTGTAACTATAGCAATGGCTTCATTGGATATAGTAATATTACCGTAAGCGTTACTTGTTTTTACAGACATAAGTTGTTCCTTTTAATTATTTTCTATGAATGATTGGAAAAGAAATATTGTATATATTAAATAATGAATTATTGTAAAAATTATTTAATACTACATAACTAATGTAATATTTCTTAAACTAACATACACATTATATATTACAATATAGAGCCAAAAATGTAAACAATTTTTTTTGACTTTTCACTTTAACCATATAATTTTAACTAAATATTAACTATATATTGGTGTTTTATTAAAAATTTTTCAAATTATGGTTGCACATATCAACTTTATTTGGTATAATACATTGCAGTTTAAAATTAACGGAGGAGTAATTATGCCAAGAGTATGTTATATCTGTGGAAAAGGTAAAGTTTCTGGCAACCAAGTAAGCCATTCTCATATTGCTACTAAACGTACTTGGAGTGCAAATCTACAAAAGAAAGCAATTGAAGTTGACGGAAAAGTAGAAAACAAATATATTTGCACAAGATGTCTAAAAACTTTAAAGAAAGAAGACTAATTATAAGACAATCTAATGAAAAACATGGTGCAATTGTCACACAGTGACTAACCTACTGTTAGCATTATGATTATAGTATTAGTATAGACTATCCATTATAGTTATAAAAAATAAGGAGTTAAACTCCTTTTTTTTATTGCTGTTTATGTATTTAATTGTTTAGTTCTTCCATATCTCCATTAAGTGCTTTTCTAAAGATAAGTTTCAATAATGGGCTTAAAAACTTTGGGCATTTTATGCAGTATATTCTCATCTATCTTACTCCTTAAAGTCTTTTATATCTTATATGAATATACTCTGTTTTTCGTTAAAATGCACAAAATCAATATTTTAAATTAATTGCATAAATTAATCACAAATTAAAAGAATTAAACAATATTAATAATATTAAAATAAGAGGAATTTAGCCATATAGTGTATTACTCGGCTATTTCCTTTATTTTTTTAATAAAATTGGCTTTATTTTCAGATTTATACACAGCACTGCCCATAACAACTATATCAGCACCTGCTTTATTAATTAATTTAATATTGGTAGCATCAACACCACCATCAACTTCTATTTTTACATTATAGTGATTATCAGTGATTATTTTTTTTAGTGCCATAATTTTTTCATAAGTACTTTCTATAAATTTTTGTCCACTCTTCCCTGGTACAACACTCATAATCAAAACTAAATCAATCATAGGTAGATATGGTAATAAGACATCAATAGAAGTATCAGGACAGATACTTACACCTACCATAATTTTCTTTTTATGTACTTCATTAATAAAATAGAAAAGATTGGTTTTATTGTTAAAACTCTCATAGTGTGCAGTAATAATTGTAGGTCTAGATTTATAATATTCTTGCCATACTTGAATAGGATTGGACACCATAAGGTGCACATCTAACGGTATAGTAGAATTTTGACCAACTTCATATAATAATTCTGGGCTTAAACACTTGGCTTCAACAAACTTTCCGTCCATAACATCGCAATGAAGAATATCGGCATTAGCGAGTTGAAGTTCCTTAACATAATTAACCAAATTATCTTCTTTTTCAGGATTCGTACTAGGTGCGATTTTAATCATACTCTCTCTCCCATTTTTCTTTCAATTGTTTAAATAATTCAAGATACCTATTATATCTATCATTATTAATCTTTTTTAAATTAACATCTTCTTTTACACCACAGCCATTTTCACTGGTATGAGTGCAATTGTAGAATTTACAATTATATCCGCTAAATTCAGGATAATAGTCTTTAAGTTCGTTATATTTAATATTGAGTTCAAGCATACTAAATCCCGGAGTGTCGGCTATCATTATATTGTCTTTAAGGACAAAAATTGTGCACTCTCTTGTGGTATGTTTACCACGTTCAACTTTCCTACTTAATATGTTTGTTGACTGATTAATATTGTTATCAATACAATTAATAAGACTACTTTTCCCTACAGCACTTTGCCCTGCAAATACACTTACTTTTCCTTTAAGTATATCTTTTAATGAAGATAAGTTACTTTCAATAGCACTAGTCAAAATAATACTATCAACTACATCTTTATATTGGTTAACAATATCATTAATTTCTTCTTTAGTAAACAAATCTAATTTATTGATTACTATAATAGGATCGATATTATTGGCATATGCATTAATAATAAGTTTATCAACAAGATAAAAATCTGGTTTCGGTGTCTTTGATACAACTATCAAAAGTTGATCAATATTAGTAACTTTTGGTCGTAATATTTCATTTTTGCGTGGCAAAACTTTAGTAATAACATAATCATTACTAAAGTCATTTTTTATTAATTCTACATTATCTCCAACCAACAATCTACCCATTTTTTTTAAGTTACCTAATGGGACAGCATTAAGATACTGGTTGTCACAATATACTAAAAATTGATTGGATATTCCTTTTACAATTTTGCCTAAAATCTCTTTTTACCCCTACTATTTTTGTTATTATAGTCCTGTCTTTGATAAGCATTGGTTCTAGTATTTTTACTAGTTCTAGAATTTTTGCCAAAGTCATCTTTATAAGAATTTTTATTATACGAATTATTGTTAGATGTTCGAGAATATCTGGAGTTTTTATCATAGTTATTAGATTGATAATCACTAGATTTTTTATTTAAGCCATTACGTTGATTACGTTCAAAAGAAGATTTTTCATTAAATTTATTACCGCTATTTCTATTATTTTTTGAACGTGAATTTAAGTTATTATTATAACTTCTAGTGTGACTTGATTTAGGTCGATTAATAGATTTTTTAGTATTATGCAAAGTATCAATATCTGCCTTAATTAACTCATTATCACTAGATGGCATAGTACTATCTATTTCGCCATTGATTTCCTTATTACGTAACTGTCCACAAGCACCATCAATATCATCACCTAGACTTCTTCTCACTGTCGCACTAATACCATTCTTTAATAACTCACGCAAGAAAGAATTGGTCTTATTATCAGTAACACCTTTTAGTCCACGTTCCTTAACTTCATTTAAGGAAATTAAATTAACACGGCAGTCTAAATTACGTAACAAATATGCTAATTCTTGAGCATTCTGGATAGAACTATTAACACCATCAATCAAAGTATATTCGATATAAATCATACGATTGGTTATTGTGTGATAATAGTTGGCTGCTTCAATAACACTTTCTATAGAAAAACTTTTTGCTACTGGCATAATGCTACGTCTAATCTCATCATTAGGAGCATGCAAAGAAATAGCCAAATTAATACTTAAACCAATATCGGCTAATTTTTCTATCTTACTAGGGATACCACAAGTAGAAAGTGTAATATTACGTACACTAAAATTAAACCCATCTTCACTTGTAACTAGTCTTAAAAATTTAACAACATTGTCAAAATTATCTAGTGGTTCACCAGAACCCATAAGTACTAAATTGGTAATTTCTCTGTTACTAACACTACCCTTTAAATATGCGTTAACGGCTACTATCTGTCCCAATATTTCTCCAGCCGTAAGGTTACGAACAAAGTTAAGACCACTTGCACAGAATGAGCAGTTCATCTTGCAACCAACCTGAGTACTAATGCATAGTGTACGGCCATAGACATGAGACATTAATACACCTTCTATGATATTATCATCGTTAAGTTTATATAAAAATTTAATAGTCTTATCTTTTGACTTAAAAACTTTATAAATCTTAACACTCTGCATATCAAATCCAAGTGTTTGCAATTTTTCAAGCAAAGACTGTGGTAATACAGTATTTTGTCCGTAGTTTTTACCATTAAGTATAGCGTTATTAAGTTGTTTTGCTCTATATTTAGGCTCGCCTAAATTTTCAATTATTTTTGTAAGTTCGTTAATATCGTAATCTAATAAATTATTCATATCTTTCTAATTTCCCTATAAAAAATCCTTCTGTATGGCTGATATGTGGGTAAAAAGTTTTTAGTCCACATTCATCTTTTGATGGCACTTTAAAAGTATCTACGCAAGTAATCTTATAATTATGATGGCTATTAAGAAAGCCATTAATTATATTTTCATTTTCTTGTGGCAATATGGTACAAGTGCTATATACTATACTTCCACCTATTTTAACATATTTTGATGCTATATCCAGTATTTTTGCCTGAATTTTTGGTAGTTCTTCAAACTTTAATTGGTTGTTAAGTAATAAATCAGGCTTTTTATCAACTACACCTAATCCCGAGCAAGGAACATCTAAAATAACACAATCAAACATATTTTCAAACTGTGGATTAAATATTGTAGCATCATTAAGTAATGTGGTCACATTATCAATATTTAATCTATTTTTATATTCATTAATAAGTTGTAAACGATGTTCGTAAATATCACAAGCAATAACTTCACAACTAGGATTAAGTGTGGCAGTATAAATGGCTTTACCACCCGGCGCAGAACATAAATCCAATACTTTATTACCTTTAACATTTCTAGCGACAATCATGCTAGGAATCCCCTGCGCTGTATACAAATTATTTAATTGTTTTTGTCTAACCAAACTTGAATAATCGACATATAAAGCATCTTCAAAAATTGATGGTTTATATTGTATGCCCAACTCGTCTAATTTTTGTATAAACTCTTTAACATCTACAAGTCTAGTATTAACTCTAATATGAGTATCAGTAGTTAATTCACAACTTAACAAACTAACTACAAAACCATAATCAAAGTTATTAAGTAAAAGGTTTATATACCACTCTGGTTTTGAAAATTTAATCGATAAAAATTGAGTTTTGTTATTAATATCAGGCAAAGAAAATGGTGTAATAACAACTTTTTTAAGCACTGCATTAATAAATGATTTATATGGACGCATATAAGTACGCTTTGACAATTCGACAAGTTCGTTAACCATAGCAAAATCTGGTATGCTATCAACATTAAAATGCACATATGCACCCATCTTTAATAGCAATAAAACATCTTTTTTAGGCGATTTTTTATAAAATTGACTTAAATAATAGTTTAATTGGATATCTTGGTCAATAACGCCATAAACAATCTTTGTAACAAGATTAAAATTAATGTCATTAGTGCTATGTTTATTAAGTTCGATAGAAGCATACGCTTTTTTAAAATAAACTTTATTTAAAACTTGGTATGCTAAATCAAGTTCTTTATTCATTAACTATTTGTCCAACCCTTATATGTTTACCATTAAGTAAACTTTTTGCATTCATAACTTTACCATTTTCGGCTTGAATTTCGGTAATTTCCACAAAGCCATCGTTGGCTTTAATAACTAAACCAGATTTTGGACTAGCAAGTACAACTTCGCCAGTTTTGTAATTATCTACCATCAAGTCGTTATTATTATAAACTATAGCCTTATATACCTTAAATCTGCCTTCTTCTAGTTTCATTTCGGCTACCGGCCATGGATTAAGACCCAATATAAATTGTTTAACCAAATATGCTGAATTGTCAAAATTAAGAGTACAATTCTCTTTTTTAAGCATTTTACATACAGTGGCTAAAGAATGGTCTTGTGGTGTATAAGTAATAGTACCATCTTCAAGTTGTTGTAAGGCTTCCATAAGACAATCAGCACCAATTACTGCTAGTCTATCAAACAACTCACCCGCTGTTTCTTCAGGCATAATATCTACTTCATGTTTAAGAATAATATCGCCATCGTCCATACCTACATCACTACGTAGTATTGTAATACCAGTAGTTTTTTCGCCATTAATAACAGCCCATTGAATAGGTGCTGCTCCTCTATATTTAGGCAATAAACTTCCATGAACATTAAATACACCATAAGTTGAAGCGTCCAAAATTTCTTTACTTAATATCTGTCCATAAGCGGCAGTTACAAATAAATCAGCCTTAAGTCCTACAAGTTCTTCTACCCCGTCACGTCTTATTTTTTCATATTGGTATACAGGAATATTATATTTAAGTGCCAATTGTTTAACAGGACTAAACACAATACGTCCATTACGTCCTACTGGTCTGTCTGGTTGAGTGACAACACCTATAACTTCGTGGTGACTATCTATAAGTTTTTGTAATGTTGGGATTGAAAAATCTGGTGTTCCAAAAAATACTATTTTCATTATTTACTCTCTTTTTTCTCTTTTTTAGGTTTGTAATCTTTTTCCATCTTATCTATAAACAATATACCTTTAGTATGGTCAATCTCATGACACAATGCTGTAGCCAAATATCCAGTACCAGTAATAACAAATTCGTTACCATATCTGTCACATGCTTTAACTGTAACTTGTTCGGGACGTTTAACGTAACCAGTAATATTTTTAACACTTAAACAGCCTTCAACTTCACATTGTTCGCCTACTGTCTCCAAAATTTCTGGATTAACAAGTTCGATAAATGCGTTGTTAATCTCGACAATAACGACTCTTTTAAGCACTCCTACTTGTACGGCAGCAAGTCCACAACCATTGAACTTATGCATAGTCTCTTTCATATCATCTAAAAGTTCCCATAAACTCTCATTAAAATTGTTAACAGGTTTACTTATTTTTCTTATAAATTCATTATCACTATAAACTATATTACGTATAGCCATATTATCTCCTTTTTTATTAAAATTCTAATCCAAACTTTGCGGATTAATTTCTGTAAATATTGTTGCTTTATTAGTAATAACATTAGAAATATCAAATATTTTCTTTATTATTTCTTTATTATCTTTTATTCGCATTAACACTTGATAACGGTACTTATTTTTAATTTTTGAATGCGGAGAACGCATTGCTTCTAAAAAATAAAATTGGTCTTTATTATCAATACGAAGTTGTTTATATTTTAAAAACATATCATGAGTAAGGTTCTTGGCATCTTCATCATTATCGGAAGTAATTAATATACGAACAATTTTTGAAAATGGTGGGAATGATGCTGTTTCTCGCAGATTAATTTCTTTATTATAGAACCTTATATAATCATAATTGGCACAGAAATTATAGACATAATGTTTAGGGAAAAATGTCTGTAATACTACATGTCCAACTCTATCTGCTCTACCCGCTCTACCTGCGACTTGTGTAACCAATTGGAAAGTTTTTTCATTGGCTCTAAAATCCGAATAGTACAAACTTAAATCTGCATCAAGTATACCTACTAAAGTTACTAGCGGAAAGTCATGTCCTTTAGCGATCATTTGCGTCCCAACTAAAATAGCAGGACGTGTATTTTCAAATTCCTTTAAAATACGTGCATGTGAGTTTTTTGATGTTGTCGTGTCGTTATCCATACGAAAAACTTTAGTATTAGGGAAAAGTTGACTTAATTGAGATTCGATACGTTCGGTACCAGTGTTACCAAGTTTAATAGTATCTTTATGACAGTTGGGACATACAGTAAGTGGTTTAAACTTTTTGCCACAGTAATGACATTTAAGCAAGTTGTCTTCCTTATGATATACCAAAGATATATCACAATCTGTACATTTGGCTATATAGCCACATTCACGGCACATCTGAAAACTTGAAAATCCACGGCGATTAAGAAACAACATAATTTGTTCGCCATTATTAATCGCTTTACTCATATCATTAAGCAACTGCCCAGAAAACATAGTCTTATTGCCACTTCTAAATTCACTACACATATCTACTATATCCATCTTTGGCAATGGCATATTGTTAATACGTTGGTCTAAAGTAATAAGATTGTACTCTCCGATTTGTGCTTTATAAAATGATTCAATAGTAGGAGTTGCACTACCTAATACTAACGGACAATTGTTGTATTTTGCTCTAATTTTGGCAACTGTAATAGTTTCAAAACGTGGATTATTATCAGACTGATATGAAGAATCATGTTCTTCATCAATAATTATAGCACCAACATTAGTAATCGGTGCAAATATCGCACTTCTAGCACCAACCGCTATTGTTGCTTCTCCCGTATAAAGTCGATACCATTCATCAAATTTTTCACCATCAGAAAGTCCAGAATGCAACACTGCGACTTTATCACCAAATCTAGATCTAAATTGTTTAACAGTTTTTGGTGTTAAAGATATTTCGGGTACTAACATTATTGCTGTCTTACCCATTTTTAGTGCATAATTAATAACTTGCATATAAACTTCAGTTTTGCCACTTCCTGTTACACCAAACAATAAGTTAAATAAATTCTTGTTATTAATAATACTATCAACAGCATTTTTTTGTTTATCAGTTAATGTAAATGCAACACTAGTTGCAATATCTTCACTAAAAGGATTACGATTTTTACCAACAATATCAAAAGCAATATAGCCTTTTTCAATAAGTTTTGTTATGGTAGCATTACCAAATTTCTTATTAAGAATAACAATATCTTCTTTAATCTTTGTTTTTAAATATGCACAAGCCAAAATCTGATTCTTTGAATTAGGTTTAATTAAATCTAAATGTCCTAAACCATATTCGGTTAAATAGCACATTTTTGTGCTTTGTGGTTTAATCTTGCCATTACGTATTTGGGCTGGAATGATAAGATGAATAATATCTATTAATCTTAAATTGTATGTTTCGACTAACTTATCAATTACTTGAAACATTTCTGTAGTAATTAATGGGTTATCATCTAGTGGTTTAATAATATCTTTTACAAGGTTTACGTCATAATTTGTGGTATCTTTAAGTTTAAGTACATATCCTTCTAAACTACGTTTACCGAAAGGTACTAAAACTCTATGCCCTACTTTAACATTATCATCGGGGCATCTATAATCAAATATTTTGTCCAGCAAATCCGCTGATACATCTACAACCACTTCTGCGTACATAATACAACCTTTAAATAACTAGAATCATTAAACCAATGTAAAATAATAAAATATTAATTAAAAATAAATACAAAGAAAAATTCTATTGCTAGAAATAGAAGCAATAGAATTTACTTTGAAATTATTTTTCCGTTATAAACCTCATTGACAGCACGTGTAACTTCTGGAATTTCTTCTCTTTCTGTTTCAGTTAGAGTTTGTTGAAGTGTTTTTGCACGTTTACTTACCATAACTGCAAGTTTATATGGGTTACCAACTTTAGCAATAAGTTGATCAATAGGTGGTTCTAATAACATAACATTGCCTCTTTATATATATTTAATACTTATATAGTATAGCAATATTATGTTTATAAATAAAGTACTTTTATAAATTTTTTTAATATTTTTATTAAAAAATCAAATTATACTTAAAAATAATCTCTAAATTTAATCGAAAATTTTGAAAAATTAAATTAAAAATGCAGTAGAATTATTTTAAATTGTCAAGCAATTCAGGTTCAAGCATAATAGGAATATTAAGTTCTTTAGCCTTATTATACTTACTACCAGCGTTCTCTCCTACTATAACTAAATCGGTATTTTTACTTACAGATGAAGTTACTTTTGCACCAAATTCTTCAAGAATATTGGTTAATTGTGTACGAGTATAATTGTTTAAATCTCCAGTCAAAACAATTGTTTTTCCAGTAAATACTGGGTGTGATTTTTGGACATTGTTGGAATATTGAATATCAATACCTAAATCAAGCAATTTATTGATTAGTTGAATTTGTTTTTCATCTTTAAAGAAATTAACAATATTATTGGCAATAATCTCGCCTATGTCGTTAATGGTTAACAAATCCTGCAATGATGCATTCATTAATTGATTCAAGTTATTAAATTTTTTAGCAATATCTTTTGCAGTTTTTTCTCCTACACCAAGTATACCTAATGCATAAATAAAATTGCTAAATTTAGGCTTTTTACTATTATTAATACTATTAACAAGATTGCTACTTTTCTTGTCTTTAAATTTATCTAATTGTTTAAAATCATCATAACTTAAAGTATATAAATCAGCAACAGTGTGAAGATTAAGTGTAGTACGTAACATTTCAATCGTTTTTTCACTTATACCTTCTATATTCATAGCATTTCTTGATGCAAAATGGTCTATACGTTGGTCTATCTGATCAGGACAACCATAGTAATTTGGGCAAAATAAATTAGCACCATCTTCTATTAGTTGTGTACCACAACTTGGACAAACAGTAGGTTTAACTATATCTACACAAGTATTATCTACTGATGCGACTTTTAATATCTCTGGTATTACTTCATTACTACGTCTAACAAACACTTTAGAATTAAGTTTAACCCCTTTTCTAACTATATCTCCATAGTTATTAAGTGTGGCTCTTTTTACTGTAGCACCTGCTAATTCAATAGGGTCAACTTCTCCAATGGGTGTAAGTTTACCTGTACGTCCAACTTGCCATACAACATTGTTTAAGGTAGTAGTAAGTTCTTGTGCTTCAAATTTATATGCAACAGCCCATTTTGGATACTTGGCAGTAAATCCCATCTTATCTCTTACCTTTAAATCATTGATTTTTAATACTGCCCCATCAATCAATATATCAAGGTTCTTTTTAGTCTTATCTATATTATCAATTTCACGTTCAATATCTTCAATCTTTGATACAGTCTTTTGATAATCATATACTGGGAAACCATTATCTTTTAGAAACTGCATAATCTCTAAATGAGTAGAAAATTCATATCCTTCAATATATGGTATACCATAGAAAAACATACTTAAATTACGGCTTCCTGTAACTCTAGGATCTAGATTACGAATAGCACCTGCAGCAGCATTACGAGCATTTTTAAGTGGTTCGGTAGCGGTACGATTGTACTCCGCTAAATCACTTAATTTAATCATCGCTTCGCCTTCAACGACAAGTTTTGACTTATATGGAATATTATATGGGATACTTTTTATAGTTAAAACTTGTTGAGTAACGTCTTCGCCAATATAACCATTACCCCTAGTGGCAGCAGTAACTAATTGACCATTTTCGTAAATTATAGAAATACGCAAACCATCAAATTTATATTCTAAAGAATACACTTGTTCGCCATATTGCTCTGTAACATTATTAACCCATGATTCAAGTTCGGCAAAACTATTACATTTATCTAAAGAATATAGTTTTTTAATATGTGTGTACTTTTTAAAACCTTCAAGTACCATATCTCCAACTTGTTTTGTAGGACTATCTGGAAAAACAACACCAGTTTCTTTTTCTAATGCGACTAATTCATCATAAATAGCATCGTATTCTCTATCAGCAATAACCGGATTATCAAGTACATAGTAATAATAATTGTACTTATTAATAATTGTTATTAATTCTTTCATTCGTTTAATTTTGTCCATAAATACTCCATAACTGTTTATAAAATGTATAATTATTCATTATAAAATTAATTTATTGTTATACTTTAATAACTTTATTTGGTTATACATTTATAATTATTTTTATTTCTTTTTTAATATTTGAAGTGGTGCAATTGATAACGACATAGTCTTGTTACCAAATTTTCCAAAATCAACTGTAACATCTGGCGAATTGCTAGATATATTACTTTTTATAATTGTTCCTATACCAAATTTAGGGTGCAATACTTGAGTACCAACTGTATAATTGTCGTAATTTGATTTTTGATTGGTTATTTTTTTAACCATTAAATCTTGTAAATTAGTTGACACTTTTTCGCTTGTGTCTTGTGCATAATTATACATACTTTCTGTATTATTATTAGTTTGTTTATATTGACTATATGAATTAGAATTATATGAAGATTGATAATTATTATACTTTTTACTATACGAATAATTATCGTTATAATTGGATCCGCTATAACTACGATTGTACTCCCCGCTATAATTATTACCAAATCTATTAATTTCAGTATTAACTCTTTTTGGCTCTAGATCCATTTCCTTAATAAATCTAGATGGTGTTGTATAACTTCTATCATGATATAAATATCTTGACTTGGCATTAGTAATATATACTTGTTTTTTTGCTCTAGTAACTGCAACATACATTAGTCTACGCTCTTCTTCAATTTCGTCATTATTGTCCATGGCTCTAGAAACCGGAAACAATCCTTCTTCTGCTCCCATAATATATACATAGTCAAATTCAAGCCCTTTGGCAGCATGAATGGTACTAACACTTATCGAGTTATTATCATCATCTGTCTCGATACTATTTTGTAAAGTAATACTTTCTAGATAGTCAGAAAGTTCACAATTAGGATTCTGATTTTCAAAAGATTTAATAGACTGCATTAATTGAGAAATATTAAGTAATCTATCATTGTCTTCATCATCTTGTTTGTTATATGCACCATAAATTTCTGCATTTTTAATTATCTTATCACAATAATTAAACATACCACTTTTTACATCTGGTAGATTGTCATATACGTACTTCAATGTACTTAATTTATCTCGTAAAGATTTAGGGAGTTCGTATTGTTCGTTAAGTACAACATCAAGCATACTTACACCATTCTGTTTTGCTATACTCTCTATTTTTTCAATACTTACGCTACCAATTCCACGTTTAGGGAAATTAATAATACGTTTTAAACTCTCATTATCTTTAGGATTAACAGTTAAACGTAGGTATGCAAGAACATTCTTTATTTCCGCTCTTTCAAAAAACTTAAATATTCCTGATACAACATAAGGTAAATTATAACTTAATAATTTTTCTTCAATAAGTCTACTTATTGCACTTAATCTAAATAATATCGCTATTTGATTAGGATTAACACCACGATTAATTAAGTTATATATCGAACCCGAAACATATTCGGCTTCTTTAGTTTCATCATATGCAGAAAAATATACAGGTTTTTCCCCTTCATCATTTTCTGTCCACAAAACTTTTTCTATACGAGATGTGTTATTTTTAATAAGTTTGTTGGCTATATTTAGTATATTTTTAGTGCTTCTATAATTACGTTCAAGTTTGTAGCACTTAACATTATTGAAATCTTGTCTAAAATTCATAATATTTTCAATATTAGCACCACGCCAACCATAAATACATTGGTCTTCATCACCAACAACAAAAATATTTTGGTGTAAGCCCGCAAGCATTTTTGCTATCTTATACTGTACCAAGTTGGTATCTTGAAACTCATCTATATGAATATACTTAAATCTCTCTTGGTATCTCTTAAGAATATCAGGACAAGTTTTGAATAGTTCTAGTGTTTTTACTAGTAAGTCATCAAAATCAAGAGCATTGTTATTTTTTAATTCATTTTGATATGCACTATAAACTTTTTTAACTTCAGCCGCATCACTTTTAAATTCGGTAATCTGGTAATATTCGTCTGGGTCAAAACCTAGGTTTTTTGCCCTATCAATTTCACAAGCAAAATCTTTAACTTTGTCACTTTCGAAGCCAAAATCTGTAACTATTTTTTTAAGTAATTTGTCTTTATCGGTAGTGTCATATATAGTAAAAAATCTATTAAAACCATCTAAAGCGGATATATTTTCTCTTAATATCCTAGCACACATACTATGAAAAGTAGAAATCCATAAATTTTCTGCACTAGGGCAAAATTTAAGTATTCTTTCTCGCATTTCATTGGTTGCTTTATTAGTAAATGTGATAGCCAAAATATTGTAAGGATCTACACCACATTCCTTAATTAAATGACTGATTCGTTCAGTTAACAATCTAGTTTTTCCACTACCAGCACCCGCTGTAACAAGTATAGCACCATCTGTATCCATTGCAGGTTTAATCTGTTCTTCATTAAGTGAATCAAGCATAAAAAACTCCAAAATTTATAATCAATAGATTATAACAAATTTGGAATTTTTAATCAATTTATATATATGTTAATAAGATACAAAATCCTATATTTTATTAAATACTTATTAACCAATTTTTGATAAAGACTGCTGATACTCTGTTTTGATTTTATTGTACTTATCAACTATATTAAGTATATAAAATTGTTTTTCAATATCACTTAATTGTGTATAAGTATCCTGATCTACTAGTCTACCAATAGGATTGTATATTTCTATAGGACTATTAAGTATTTTGTATACTTTATCATAGAATTCTTCTTCAATCTCGTTGGTGATACATTTAAATTCAGCCTGTCCATTTAATTTCTTTAATGATTCAAGATTTTTAATAAAATAACTATTCACATTCATTGCATTTTTTGCTTTTATTTTTTCTGCATTTGTGTATAAACCACGTTTTAAGCGTTCTTTGGCAATACTAGCCATACTTTTTAAATTATTACTCATAAAACTTTTAACTCCTTGTAATTTCTACACCATTGTAGACTTATAATTGAAAAAATTAAAGCAATTTTCACAGCAAAAGTTATAAACTACATAACTAGTTAAAATTCGTTTTATTTAGACAAAAATCGCAAGAAATTAATTGAAGAAACAAAAAAACAAGGATATAAAATCCTTGTTAAAAACTACTATACTCTATTGTTTTTCTTGTTACGTTTGATAGCGGCTTTAGTTTTCTTTTTACGTTTTACGCTTGGTTTTTCGTATGCTTCATGTTTACGAAGGTCGCCAATAATACCATCTTTTTGGCATTTACGTTTAAAACGTTTAATAGCGCTTTCAACATTTTCGTTTTCACCAACTCTAACTGTTGACATTAATTATTCACCCACTTATAATAAATTCTTAAATATAATACCTATATAAAGACAAAATGTCAAGAGAAAATTGTATTTTATTTAAGTTTAAGATGTTCAAGTATTGCTTCCATATCATAGCCTTGATTTTCTCTTGTTGGATATGTATGCAAACCGTCATTTGATTTTCTAGGAATAATATGAAAATGTAAATGCATAACACTTTGTTCGGCGCTCTCACCGCTAGCATTAAGGACATTAACACCATCAAAACCACATTCTTTAACATAGTGATTAGATATTAATTGAGTTGCTTCAATAACAGCATCTAGATAATCTTTTGGACAGTCTAAAATATTAACACAATGACATTTTGGTACAACCAAAGTATGTCCATAATAATCTTTAGATATATCTAAAAATGCATAAACTTTATCATTTTCATAAATTTTATAACTAGGCATTTCCCCTTTAATTATTTTGCAAAAAATACAATTATCCATATATAAACTCCTTTTATTTATTGTAATGTTAAAATATATTTACCATTAAAAAATATATTATTTAATGGTAACAAAATTAATCAAATTTAATTATAAACTCTTTTAATTAAAATTCAAATTGTGTTTGTTATTCAATTTATTATTTGTAATACAATTATATAAACAAATATTATTTAATTAATTGGGCTAGCATACCTTGTTTAATTGGACGTAACAATTTAATTTTATAGAAATGATTAGATTCAACTTCTTCTTCAAGGTACACTTTGACATAATTTTCAGTATAACCTACATAGTATTCATCTTCTTTATCTTCTACCAAAACTTCAAAATCTTTATTGGCAATTTTGTTATAATACTCTAGTGTAAGTTCATGTCTAACTTCTTCTAACTGTTTAATACGATTTTTAACAATGTCGTGTGGTGGTACAGGTAACTTATATGCCATTGTACCTGCTCTTTTTGAATATGGGAAAATATGCATATTACCAAAACCAGCACGGCGACAAGTTTCAACTGTCTGTAGAAATTCTTCATCAGTTTCGCCTGCAAATCCTACTATAACATCAGTAGTAATATTGGCTAATGGGAAATATTTTTTAATTAAATCAACTTTTTCTAAATACTCGCCACTTGTATAGTGTCTATTCATACGTTTAAGAACACTATCACTACCACTTTGTAAACTTAAATGAAATTGTGGACAAAAGTTAGGCGTGTTTTTAAGATATTGCAAAAACTCTGGTGTAATAATATTAACTTCAAGACTGCCAATACGTATTCTTGAACTTAAATTACGCATAGCATAAACCAGTTTACCTAGTCCCAATTCGCCATCTATCTTAAAACTACTCATATCAATACCAGTAAGTACTATCTCTGAACTATTACTGCTTAATACTTTTGCTTCATTCATTATATCTTCAAAATCTCTTGATCTACTTCGACCCCTTACATATGGTATTAAACAATAAGAGCAAAAATTATTGCAACCATCTTGAATCTTTAAATATGCTCTAGTTTGAGACTTATATGGGTTCTTTACATCTTGGTTATATTTTGGATAAAATTCAAATTTTTCAAATCTTGGATTATCGATAAGTTCTAAAATACGTTCCTTACCTTCATTGCCGATAACAGATATTACGTTAGGCTTTTTGAATTGTTCGATATTATTCTCGCTAGCACAACCACAAACAATAATCTTTGAATCAGGATTAAGAGACGACAATTTTGAAATATACTGTCTTGATTTTTTTTCGCCTTCATTGGTAACAGCACAAGTATTAACTATGTATAAATCTGCAGGCTCATGCTCTGTAGTAACTTGCCAACCCGCATCATTCAATATTGTAGCCATACAATCAATTTCATATTTATTTACTTTACAGCCTAAACTAATTAAACAGGCTTTTTTTAGCGATTTTTTATCATTTTGCATAGTACTTAACAATACTCCTTAAACTCGTATAAAATAATACTTGCAAGCATAATACTTGCTGTTTCTGCTCTTAATATTCGACTACCCAAGGTTACACTTTTAGCACCAGAATCCACTAAATAATTAATCTCTTCTTCAGTAAATCCACCTTCACAACCAACAATAAAAGCAATATTTTTAGCATTAGAATTTTCCAGCAACACTTGATTAAGTGGCATACTTTTTTCGGTTTCATTGGCGAATATTATTAAATCATGTTGTGATAATAATGGCTTAATATCTTTTAGTGAAATAGTACTATGAATAGTCATAGGTTTACTACGTCCACATTGTTTAATGCTCTGTTGGGTAATTGTATTTAATTTATCTGTTTTTGTGCCTTTATCTTTATTAACTGTATATTGACTTTCAAAAGGAACAAAATCCGAACAACCAAGTTCGGTTAATTTTTGAACAATAAGACTTAAATTATCGTTTTTAATAAGCGCCATATAACAAGTTAACTTGGTATGTGGATTGGAATTATTAAGTTGACGTGAGTCAACTTTTAATGTTGTTTCTGACTTACCTATATTAGTTATAGTGCAAAAATAATCGTATTCATCTCCCGTAACAACTTTAACCTTATCATTAACGTTAAGACGCATTACATTTTTTAAGTGATTATGTTCGTCATTATTAAGTTTAACTATACCGTCTTTAATATCGGTAGCAAAAAATGTTTTCATATAGATATGATAGCACATAAATACATTTATTTAAACAAAATTAAATTAACTGCATAAAAAAACTACTATATTTTATAGTTAAAAACTTAAAACATAGTAGTTATATTATTAATCTTTTAATGATTGAATATCTTTAAGATAACTTTTATATCTAGAATAATCATCTGTGCTTATACTATCACTTAACTCGGCTAGTATCTTTTTAGCATCTTTATTTAAAGACTTTGGAGATTCGGCTACCAAAGTAATATTAATGTTACCATAAGAGTTAGAATTTAGTTTCTTTATACCCTTACCTTTCAACTTAAAGACAGTATTACTTTGAGTAAGTTCTGGTACTTTTATTGTTGTAGTACCTTTAGCCAATGGAACTTCCAATTCGCCACCAGTTAATAACAAACTAAATGGGACATATAATTTTAAATTCAAGTCAGTGCCGTCACGTGTAAACAATTTATGTGGTTTAACAGAAACATAGAAATGAATATCACCATTTTTACCACCCCTAATACCAGCATTACCTTTATTAGGCATAGTCAAAATCTGGTCATTATCTACACCTGCTGGTACTTTTATAGATATTGTTTTGTTAACTTTGTTATAGCCATCGCCATTACAATATTCACATTTTTCAATAATCTTTTTACCAGTACCATTACAAGTTTTACATACCCCAGTACGCATAATTTTGCCTAGGAATGATTGTTCGGTATAAGTAACTGTACCTGTACCATTACACTCTGGACATGTAGAGTATTTAGTACCATCTTTAGCGCCAGTACCACTACATTTTTCACATCTCTCTACCAATGGTACTTTAACTTCTTTAGTACAACCAAATACTGCTTCTTCAAAACTTAAATTCAATTTAATATCAATGTCTGCACCATTAACTGCTGTACTACGCTGGCTAGAACCAAATCCACCAAAGTTAGAACTAAATCCACCACCAAACATATTAAACAAGTCGTCCAAACCACCGAATCCGAAGTCACCACTAAATCCGCCCTGACCACCGCCAAATCCACCAAAAGCATTAGGATCAGCCGAACCATAGGTATCATAATTTTTACGTTTGGTCTCGTCTCCCAAAACTTCATAGGCTTCATTAATCTCTTTAAATTTTTCAGCAGCACCTTCTTCATGATTTAGGTCTGGGTGATATTTTTTTGCTAATTGTTTATATGCTGATTTAATTTCTTCTGCAGTCGCTGTTTTGGATACACCCAAGACATCATAATAATTTTTAGCCACGATATATTTTCCTTTATTAAATGAATTTAATCAAGTTAGACGAAAACACATATATGCATTTTCGTCTTAACTTAATCATTATTAATATTTATTAAATTAATTGTTTTACTTTTTATCGTCTTCAACAATTACTTCATCATCTTTTTCATCTTTCTTTTCGCTAGAAGATTCAGATTGTTGTTGAGCCTGTGCCTTTTCAGCGGCTGCTTGATATAGTTTTGTTACTACACCTTCGTTCTCTTTACTTAATTCTTCCATAGCCTTTCTGATAGTATCAGGGTCATCAGACTTAAATTCTTCTTTTGCTTTTTCGATAGATTTTTCTAGTTTTTCTTTATCTTCTGCACTAATCTTATCGCCATTATCTCTTAACATCTTTTCTAGTGCAAATACCAAGTTATCTGCTTCGTTGTGTAAATCAACAAGTTCTTTACGTTTTTTATCTTCTTCAGCATGTGCTTCTGCTTCTTTTACGGCCTTGTCAATTTCTTCTTCTTTCAAGTTAGATGAAGAAGTGATTGTAATACTTTGAGTCTTATTAGTACCCAAGTCTTTTGCACTTACTGAAACGATACCGTTGGCATCAATATCAAATGTAACTTCGATTTGTGGTACACCACGTGGTGCTGGAGGAATATCGTTAAGTTGGAATCTACCTAAAGTCTTATTATCTTTAGCAAATTCTCTTTCACCTTGTAATACGTGAATATCAACACCTGGTTGATTATCAACAGCAGTACTGAATACTTGAGATTTCTTTGTAGGAATTGTTGTATTACGTTCGATAAGTTTTGTAAATACACCACCTAAAGTTTCAATACCTAATGACAATGGAGTTACATCTAGTAACAATACATCTTTAACATCACCTGCAAGTACACCACCTTGAATAGCAGCACCCATAGCAACACATTCGTCTGGGTTAATACCTTTAAATGGTTCTTTACCAGTTAAGTTTTTAACTGCTTCAACAACGGCAGGAATACGTGTAGATCCACCGACCATTAATATTTTAGATACGTCATTAAATGATAATTTAGCATCTTTCATAACTTGTTTTACTTTTTCTAGAGTTCTGTCAATTAAGTAACTTGTAATAGATTCAAATTTTGCTCTACTTAATTCATATTCCAAGTGCTTTGGACCAGTCTCATTAGAAGTAATGAAAGGTAAACTAATTGTTGTTTTTGTAACAGCACTTAAATCAATTTTTGCTTTTTCACTTGCTTCTTTTAGTCTTTGCATTGCAAGTTTATCAGTAGATAAGTCAATACCTTCTGCTTTCTTAAATTCTTCAATCAACAAATTCATAATTTCTTGGTCAAAGTCATCGCCACCTAGTTTGTTGTCACCAGCAGTAGCCAATACTTCAAATACACCATCACCAATTTCTAGTAATGAAATATCAAATGTACCACCACCTAGGTCATAAACTAGAATCTTTTGGTTCTTGTTATCACCTTTATCTAGACCATAAGCCAATGCGGCTGCAGTAGGTTCGTTGATAATTCTCTTTACTTCAAGACCAGCAATTTTACCTGCATCTTTAGTTGCTTGACGTTGAGAATCTGTAAAGTATGCTGGAACTGTAATAACTGCTTCAGTAACTTTTTCTCCTAAATATGCTTCTGCATCATTTTTTAATTTGGTTAATATCATAGCAGAGATTTCTTGTGGAGAATATTTCTTACCCATTATCTCTACTCTATAATCACTACCCATATGACGTTTAATAGAAATAACTGTATTATCTGGGTTAGCAACTGCTTGACGTTTTGCTACTTGTCCTACTAGTCTCTCACCATCTTTTTTAAATGCGACAACACTTGGTGTTGTTCTGTCGCCTTCTGCATTAGGTATAACAACTGGTGAACCACCTTCCATAACAGCAACACATGAATTTGTTGTACCTAAATCAATACCAATAATTTTTGCCATAATAATATATCTCCTATTTATAAAATTTTACTTTATTTTTTGATTTTTTTAATATATGCATAGTAGTTAAAAATTAAAGTCTATTAATCTTAACTACGCTATGTCTAATAACTTTAGAGTCGGACTTAAATCCTTCCTGTAATTCTTCCAAAACTACTTCATCTTCTTTAGTTTCGTCACAATCAGTCATAACTGCATTGTGTAAATTAGGATCGAATTTTTGTCCTACACATTCAATTTTGTGTACTCCAAATGAAGCCATTGCCTTAATAATTTGACTATGAATAATCTCCAAGCCTTCTAATGCACTCTGGTCTTTAATGGTTGCTCTAGCCTGTTTAAAACTATCCATAACTGGTAATAGTTTAGCAATCATAGCATAAACACCATTGTTAAAACTTGTCTTTTCAATTTCTGCATTTCTACGCTTATAATTTTCAAAGTCAGCCTGTATTCTTTGTGCTAATTCAAGATAACCTAAAGCATCTTGACTTATGTCTTCATGTTCACACCCGCAATCTTCATTTTCGCAATTGCAATCACATTCATCGCCACAGTCACAATTTTGATCATGACAATCACAATTATCTTCATTGCAATTACAATTGTTATCATGGGTGCATTTATCGTCACTGCACTCACAATTGTCTTTTACATCATTGCATTCTTTATTTTCATGACAATCGCAAGCACATTGCTCGTCTTCGCAAATATGTTTCTTTTTTTTCATTTACTACTCCTTATTATATTTATCTAATTCGTCAGATATATATTTTAATGCTGAAGCAATTTTGGCATAATCCATACGTTCGGGTCCAAGAACACTTACGCTGGCTACTACACCATTACCAATATTATAATTGGTATTAATGATTGAATAGTCTGAATATTTTTCATTAAGATTTTCTTCGCCAATCGTAAATACTACATCACTAGAAGAATTATCATCAATATTGTCTATAATCTCTTTAATCTCTTTTTCGTTCTCTATAAGTCTTAAGAATTTCTTTGCTTCATTAATGTCCTTATATTCTGGCTCATTAAGTAAACGAGTCGAATTAGCATGAACAAGTTTTGAAGCACGTTGCTCTGTAAATTGTTTCAATATACCAGTAACTGCAACAAACAATTCTTGATAAAAGCTTATTTGACGCTTGAACAATTGATTATAATAGTCAATATTTTCAATAATGTCAGTGATTTTTTTATTATACAGATTGGTTGTAAGATACTTGGAAGCATCTTTACATATATCTTCTGTAACATCTGGATTAAGATCGATAGTGTTGTTAATCAATCCTGCACTTGTCTGGAATAACAATAACCCTTGACCAGTAATCAAAGGAATAATATTAATACCCTGAACAGTCAAATCATCATAACTTTTTATCCTAACGTATGTAGGGAAATTGGTTATCTGATTAATACTCTTGGCAATATCGCTTAACATATCACTCAAGAATGTCGAACGCATAACAAACTTATCTTTTATTTCATTAACCAAATCAGCATCAATATCTCTATTGTTGATAATATGGTTAACATAATATCTATAAGCCTTAGTTGTAGGTACTCTACCGCTACTAGTATGAAGTTGTCTTAAATACCCCATCTCTTCTAAAGCACTTAACTCATTACGAAGTGTAGCACTACTTAAATTTTTAAATAAAGTATTATGCACTTTTTCACTTGTTATAGGACTAACATTTTCGATATAGTTCTCTACAGCACTTATCAGCAAGTCATGTTTACGCTCTGATATTTTGAATTCCTTTTTCATTATCGTCCTTATTAGCAAATAATATTTTTATTTGTTAGCACTCTCTTTTCTTGATTGCTAGCACTATTGTACTCTTATTATATACGTTCGTCAACATTTTTATGTTAAATTTTTTAAAAATTTTTATATTTTTTTGTTAAAATTTATCAACTACAAAAATAAGACATCATATACAAATGATGTCTTAAATTAAATGATATTTTATTTCTAATATAACCAATTAAAATTAGTTATTATATATTTTATAAATATATTTATTTAATCTATTAACCTTATTATAATTTGATTAAGCACATAGAATCCAGCAGTCGTAGCAGATAAACGGTGTCCATCACATATAACTAATCCTAAATCAATAAGTTGAGCAATTTCTTTAGATTTAATATTATATAAATCATAATTAAGTTTATGCTTTAACATATCTAAATCTACACCTAATGTTGTGCGAAGCCCAAGCATTATACTCTCTTCTACAAGTTCTCGATTGTCTAATACTTCACTATTCTCTACAACACTTTTATTATTGGACATACATTCAATATATTTATGAACATCACTAATATTGTTAAATCTTTCATTACCGACAAAACTATGTGCCGAACAACCAAATCCAACATAGTGACACATATTCCAACAATTAAGGTTATGTTTGCATTCAAATCCGCTACGAGCGAAATTGGAAACTTCATATCGATTAAACCCTGCCAATTGAGTTTGGGTTAAAACATAATTAAACATATTAATAACTTTCTCTTCTTTAGGTAAAGATAACTCGCCATTAGTTACTGACTTATATAGTGGTGTATCTTCTTCCAAGATTAAGGTATATGCACTGATATGAGTAATACCTAAATTAAAACAATATTTAAGTGTATTTTTGACATCACTTTGTTTTTGTGTAGGTAACCCCAGCATTATATCGGCATTAATATTATCAAATCCAACTTTTTTAAGGACTTCCATAGCCTTAACGAAGTCATCAAAGGTATGTGCTCTACCAATCAATTTGAGCAATCGATTAGAAGTTGTTTGAAGTCCCACAGAAATACGATTTACACCACATTCTTTCCATGATAATGCTTTAGTATATTCAATAGAATTGGGATTACTTTCTATAGTTATCTCACAATCATTTAATACATTATAATTTTCTTTAATTGTATTGACAATAAGGCTTATAGCACCTACAGGCAATATACTAGGTGTTCCGCCACCAATAAATATGGTATCTATATCATAGTCTTTATACTTAATACTTTCTTTAACGATTTCTTTAGTTAAAGCAATTAAATAATCATTAGCACAATCCAATTGGGTAATTGAATAGAAATTACAATATTTACATTTACTTACACAAAATGGTATGTGCACATATATTCCTAAATTCATTAATCTATCTTTAGTATGCTCATAAATGCTTCTGATGGTATATCAACAGAACCTATTTTACGCATACGTTTTTTACCTTTTTTCTGTTTCTCTAATAGTTTTCTCTTACGAGTGATATCGCCACCATAACATTTAGCCAAGACATCTTTTCTTAATGCCTTAACTGTCTCTCTAGCAATAACCTTACTACCAATTGCTGCTTGAATAGGAATTTCAAATAATTGTCTAGGAATAACTTCTTTTAATTTCTCTACTATGGCTCTACCCTTATAATATGCTCTATCCTTATGAACAATCATAGATAATGCATCACAAATTTCGCCATTAAGTAGAATATCAACCTTTACTAAATCACTTATCTTATAATCAATTATCTCATAGTCTAGACTAGCATATCCCCTAGAACAAGATTTAAGTTTATCAAAGAAATCATAAATAATCTCGTTAAGCGGAATATCATAAACCAACTGGCATCTATTTTTGTCAAGATACTGTAAATCTTTATGTTCGCCACGTTTTTCTTGTGCCAATTCCATAAGATTGCCCACATATTGTGGTGGAGTAAAGATATTAACTCTAGTCATTGGTTCTTCCATATAATCAATATCTTGTGGTTTAGGTAAATCTGCCGGATTAGATACCAATAAAGTTTCGCCAGTAACTGTATGGACTTTATAACATACTGATGGAGCAGTTGTAATTAAATCCAAATCAAATTCACGTTCAAGTCTTTCTTGGATAATCTCCATATGAAGTAATCCTAGGAATCCACATCTAAACCCGAATCCTAATGCCTGACTAATCTCTGGTTCATATTCCAAAGAAGCATCATTAAGTTTAAGTTTTTCCAAAGCATCTTTTAACGCATCATAATCAGCACCATCTACACAGAATATACCACTAAACACAACTGGCTTAACTTCCTTATATCCTGGTAGTGGATTGGTAGTAGGATTAATAGCACTAGTGATAGTATCGCCTACTTTTGTCTCCGATACATTCTTGATACTAGCACAAATATATCCTACGTCACCCGCAGACAAAATATCTTGAGTAACTGGTTTAGGCTCGAATACACCAACTTCAGTAACATCATATTCTTTACCAGTAATGAAAAATTTAACTTTATCGCCAGCCTTTACACTACCATCAAAGATACGTACTAAACATACAGCGCCTTTAAAATTGTCATAATAACTGTCAAAAATAAGCGCTCTTAATGGAGCATTAACATCGCCTTTTGGAGCAGGAATATAATTAACTATTTGCTCTAAAACTTGATCAATATTAGTACCTTCTTTTGCACTTACTGCTGGAGCAATAGAAGCATCAATACCTATTATTTCTTCTATTTCTTTTCTTGCAAGTTCAACATCAGCACTAGGTAAATCAATCTTATTGATAACTGGTAATATTTCTAGATTGTTGTCTACTGCCAAATATGCATTGGCCAAAGTTTGGGCTTCTACACCTTGTGTAGCGTCTACAATAAGTATAGCACCTTCGCAAGCAGCCAAAGACCTACTTACTTCGTAAGTAAAGTCCACATGTCCCGGAGTGTCTATTAAATTAAGTTCGTACTCTTCTCCATTATAAGTATAATTCATCTTGGTAGGAGTAAGTTTGATAGTAATGCCACGTTCACGTTCGATATCCATAGAATCCAGAACTTGATCACTTAATTCACGTTTTGATAAAGTACCAGTATATTCAATAAGTCTATCAGCCAAAGTACTTTTACCATGGTCAATATGTGCTACTATACAAAAATTACGTATATTTTTCTGTTTGTCTTGCAAGGTATATCTCCTATATTATTAATATATATTAGTATAATGTAATTAAAGAAAAAAAACAAATAAAATAAAAATATTACTTTATCTTAAATCTTAAGCATATAATAATCTAAAAGTAGCACAATTATATTCAATTTAATGAACAATACACACTCATTATTGACAAAAACACCACTTTTATTGGTTAAAACTGCTGATATTAGAAAAATTTTCGCAATCAGTTTGCAATTTTTATTTATTTTTGATATTATAGTTCTATCAATATAACAATTTTTTGGCGAATTTCGCCTTTAATATAAGGATATTTATGGACATATTTGAAAGTTGGCTTGTAAACAATGCCATAACTAGATTCGGACTAGTTACTACTACAGAACCCGAAAATTCAAAGGGAGCAATTGAAAATTCGATTAAAGAAAAAGCACCAATTATGTTGGCTGTTGAAAGTCTAGATGACGAGAATTTGATATGTTTTCCTTACAAGAACATTTCTAAACTTACAGATGGTACAGGATATGTACAAACACTTAATATTAATGATGTAAAAGATCTTAAACTTAAAAATACCGAGTACAACATTCTTACTCTTAATGATGCACTTAATATCATAAATGGTCAAGTACCAGTACTTGTATATATTCTTAATGACAGCACAGTAGGAAAAATAGAAAGCAATATATATCGCATATTAAAAGAGTACACTGGCGAATATGCTATAGTATGCTCTAACCCTTATGTATTAGAATGGTTTAAGAACAATGCTCCTGATGTATGGCGTGGAATAAAAAGTGGTAAATTCCCTGACAAACTTTATGGCAGTTTAAAATCTAAAAGACTTACAAAGTTAAAATATAACAAGATTGCAGAACCAGATTTTATAGTATATAATGCTGACGAATTACCTAATAAGTATGTAAGAAAATACAATGTATTACCTATTATCGCATACAATGTAACTAATGAGCATGATTATATGGAAGTAGTTAAACACTGCGACAATGTAATTGTAGATGGGTTTATACCACAAATTTAATATACAACCTAATACCCATTAAAACCAATTTGTATAAAAAATTGAGACATAAAAACTATGTCTCTTTTTTGTTAAACAAAAGAGATACATAATCAAAGTATCTCTTAAATTAAAATCGCATTAATTAAATGTTCTCTGCAAGGAACATATTTTTAAATTTTTCATTATTATTAAACAAATAATCAAATGTACCTTTATCTATAATTTTGCCTTCATCTAGGAAAAATATAGTATCTACATTCTTAATTGTCGACAATCTATGAGCAACAATAACAACAGTACTTTTACCCTTAAGATTATCTATACTACGTTTAATATTCTCTTGAGCGAAATTATCTAGCGAACTTGTACTCTCATCAAATATTATAATACTTGATTTACGTAAAAGCGCTCTAGCGATAGCCAAACGCTGTTTTTGTCCACCAGATAGTTTAACACCACTCTCGCCTACTTTTGTATTAAGACCATTTTTTAATGTATCTATAAAGTCATCAAATGATGCTTCTTTTACTGCAATATCTATTTCTTCATCAGTAGCATCTTTTTTTGCAAGCAATAAATTCTCTTTAATAGTCATATCAAAAATATATGGGAATTGATTAACTAATGAAATAGAATTACGCAAAGTTTCTTTTGATAAGTCGTTAATATTAACACCATCAATTAAGACTTCTCCGCCATCAACTTCAAACATTTTACTCATAAGGTTAAGAATAGTAGATTTACCACTTCCCGATTTACCGACAAATGCTACAGTTGTATTAGGCTCTATTTCAAAATTAAGCCCATCAAAAATAGTATTGGTATTAACTATTTTACGTTTTTGTTTTTCCTTACCTTTTTTAGTAGAAATCTCTAATTTGTCATCACTAGGGTCTTCATAATCATTGTATGAATATTTAACATCTTTAAATTCAATCCTACCCTTAACATTATCTAATGTAACATTACCAAATTTTTCACAAACAAATTCATCGTCATTAAATAATGCAAACATACGGTCTTTAGAAATTTTGATTTCGGAAAATTTAGAAGCCAAATTACCCATTTGCCAGATTAGATTATATAGACTATTATTATTACCATATACTATCATAAATGAAGCGAATGTAAACATACTTTTATTGATAAGTATTACACCCAAAATCAATATTACTATAGCCATAGTTTCAATTATAAAGTTACGGCTACTCCAAAAGCACATATCTTTAAAATTGGTACGATAACTTACATCTTTATAGTCATCATAATATTTTTTACTAACTTCGCTTAATTTTTCTTCTAGACCTATGGCTTTAATGTCTTTTTCACTTCTAACTATTTCGGTAGTTAAACTATTAATTTTGTCCGATGCTTTGCGTGTTTTTCTGACATTGGTTCTGTATACCTTAACTCTAAATATCTCTAAAGTAATACCAACCAAAAGCACAGCCACCAATACTAGTCCAATATAAACATTAAGAGTAACTATGTATATCAAAACAATTAATGAAGACAAAATATCAGTAATCATATCTACTACGTCTGCCAAGTTGTTAATAAGCCTTTCGGGATCATTAACTATACGTTGAACAAAAGTCCCTGTCTCATGGTCAGCATAAGTTTGTGAATTAAGTTTGAATGCTTGTTTTGCCAAGTCCAAATTTAAGTCCGCCATAATTTTTGAAGAATATTTAAAGAATAAATTGGCATTAGAAATCCAACACAATCTCCTTAAAATAGAACAAGTCAAAGTGAATGCAAACACTTTAAGTGACTGTGAATACTTGGCTAAAGTAACCAAGTCTATTGCTTTAGCAAAGCCAAGAACCATAACTATAGACAATACTGCTGATATAGCATTGAATATTATATATGCAATAATTGCCCACTTATATCTAGCCAAATACTCTTTTATTGATTTATTTTTCATATAAAAAAACCTCCGTAATTACTCATACGAAGGTGTGAAAACAGTGATAAAATCTCACAAATATATTAATACAGTATTAGTGCTGTATCAATTAAAAAGAACCATTCGTATGGCATAAAATTAAATTCATATTTTTAGTGTATTTTTTGTTAAAGTTAAAAGCAAATTTAATTACGCTCATGCGAACTGTCCTCCTTTTTTAATATTTTCATTTTTAAATTTAACAATTAGAAAATATACTATTTTTTTCTATCTTGTCAATACTTTTTTGCAAAAAATATTAAAAAAGTGAGAATTTAAGCCATTTTTTATATATACTATTATAAATATATTATATATAACAAAATGATTTTTTATTAATGTTTATTTATTACTATAAAATTTTATTCAATTACTTGAATAAATTATATTTTACATATATTTTTGTTACATTTAATTATTTGTTACGTTCTTTTTTACGTATCATACCTTTTTCTCTACCATTATTAAGTGGCTTATAATAAACTCTGTCTTTTAATTCTTTAGGCATATACTGTTGTTTAACGTAACCACCATAATCGTGCGGATATTTGTACGAACCAGTCTTATCATTGTACCCGCTTTCATGATTCTTTAAATTATTAGGCACTGGTGCATCAAGATATTTGATAGCATCGGCTTTAGCCATTTCTTTTGCTAATAATACCGAATTACTTTTTTCGGCTTCACAGATATAAATAATTGCGTGGGAAAGGTTAAGTTCACATTCTGGCATACCAAGTTCCTTAACTGCAGTCAAAGCACTAATAGCCATAAGCAATGCATTACTATCAGCCATACCTATATCTTCGCTTGCGTGAGCAATCATACGTCTGGCAATAATCTTTGGGTCACAACCACTTAATAGTAATTTTTGACTATAAAACAAAGCAGCTTCAGTGTCACTACCCCTTAAACTTTTACAGAATGCACTTAAAGTATCATAAAAACTGGTTTCGTCTAATGTAACTGCTTTACGTTGAATACACTCTTCAGCAACTTCTTTATCAATCACTATAACACCATCAGAATTAGCAGGAGTAGTCTTTACAGCAAGTTCAAGCGCATTATATGCAGTTCTTACATCTCCAGCACTAGCCCATGCCAAATGTTCTTTTGCTTCATCAGTAAAGTCAATCTTCAAATCACCATAGCCATTAATTTTATCGCTAATTGCTCTATCAAGAGCAGTAATAATATTATTTTTAGTTAATGGTTTAAACTCGAAAACTCTACATCTACTAACGATAGCACGTGTCATATTAATGTAAGGATTCTCGGTAGTGCTACCTATAAAAATAATACTACCTTCTTCTACTGCTTGTAGTACATAATCAGACTGTGCTTTATTCCATCTATGACACTCGTCAAGCAATAAAAATGTACGTGTACCATAAAGTTTAAGATTGTTACGTGCTTCATCAATAATTGCTTTAGCATCAGCAACACCACTAGATACAGCATTAAGTTTTCTAAATTGTCCTTTACAAGTATTGGCTATAATATTGGCAATGGTAGTCTTACCTGTCCCCGGTGGTCCATAAAAAATACAACTACCTATACTACCGCTTGTAATAGCCCTAACAAGAAAACTATTCTTGTATATTAAATGTTCTTGTCCTAAAAATTGGTCTAATGTATTAGGACGCATACGGTCTGCAAGTGGTGCAAACTTTCTGATATTTTCACTAAATAAATCTTCCATAATTAACTCCACTATGAGTGTATCACAACTAATTAATTTTGTCGATTTTTATTAAGTGAGAATTATCTAAAAATATAACACTGGGATTATTGTATACTATACCATTATACAAGACTTTAACCCCATACAATGTATTGTTAATGATAAGTGTATGAGTAAAATTATCACACTTTATACAAAAAGTAAATTGCCCCAAATAAATGCGAGACTTAAAAAATTTAATTTTTTTATCATATATACTAATACCTAATACTTGTGTAAAAAGATAATTAAACACATCAATATATTTATGTCTTTTTAACAAATATTCTATAGTAGATTTATAATTGAAATCATATTTTTTATATATAAATAATCGTGAAATAAAAGGTTGAAAATCAAACGATTTAAGAAATTCATTAATCATATTATCATATAACTTACGTGATAAAATCTGACTCAAATACGGATTATTAATACGTAATGAAAACAACTTAAAAATACTGTAGTCAAAACAATTGTTGTTAACTTTCAACTCTACACAATTACTGGTATTATTTAATAAATTGTTACCACATATATTTTTTATTGCAATACGATTTTTCACACTATTCTTTACTTTAAACAGATTATAAATATCTGTATTAAATAATATTGAATTATTTTTAATCATAAATTGTTTATAATTAAGTACTTTATTATTATACTTTTCACGTGTATTACGCATAGTACTTAAATTATAATTAATATTGGCTAAATTAAGGCGAAAACTTGAACTATGCATAGTAGATAAATTAATTACATGTGTTACCTTAAAATTAAATAAATTGCTATATGTGTACTTACGTCTATAAAGTCGATTAATACCAGTATAATTGATTACTTTTATTAAGTCAGTTCCTTGCCTATTATTGCCTAAAAATACAAATTGTATATTATGTATATTTAAACAATTACCTTTAATACATATATAACTATTACAACAATTACCACCGTTATTTTGTGGCAAAACTGCAATTACCCCATTAATATTTGACTTAAAAAAGAAACATCGATTACCTACATAGCACCTAATAAAATTACGTAATCGTATACCATCTATTGATATATAAAGATTACTAAAATTAATGTAATCGTTAATCACTTTTTTGTTAACTTTTATTAAACTTTTTAATACTGGACTATATGAAAAATTGTTATCAGAAATACATAACAATATTACTGAAACAATAGTTAAAAATATAAGGACATAATACATATTAAATTATGATACAACACAAAAAAAATAAACGTATAAAAATATACGTTTATTAATTAGATATTAAATAAGCCGAGTTCTGTATTAAGTGGTCATCTATCTAGACATGGTATTGCTAGCATGTTCAAGCGATGTATCAAGAAACGAAGCGAGTAACTTTTAAATGTTTCTCTTATCTTGCAGCAGGTAGTGTTTACAGCAAATGTTAGTTACCTAACAAGTTTGTGGGCTCTTACCCCACCTTTTCACCCTTACTCTTGCGAGCGGTATATTTCTGTTGCACTTTACCTTAGGTCACCCTAGCCAGACGTTATCTGGTACCCTTACTCTGTGCTGCTCGGACTTTCCTCATAAATAAATTTATGCGACCACATAAATATCTAACTTCAAGTATTATACTATAAATTGTATTCTAATGCAATACTTTACTAAAAGTATTTGATTATTATCTTTTATTAATAACGTTTTAACTTAACAAAACAAATTATATATTAATATTGATATCATCAATTAATAATACTCTTTTTTATCTATATTATCTTTCATGGTTTCAAGTGCTTTTTTCTCTAGTCTACTTATATAACTACGACTTATTTTTAACTTACTAGCGACTTCTCTTTGTGTAAGTGCGGGACAACCATTAAGTCCATAACGAAGACATATAATTATATATTCTCTTTTAGTAAGATACTTTTTTAATTTATCATTAAGTTTTTCTGAAATTACTGAATTATGTACACGTTGTTCGACATCATCACTTTCGAACATCACATCAATAATTGCTAGTTCGTTATCTTCGCTATCTGTACCCAGTGCATCTTCAATTGATATAGTATTTTTATGTTTCTTATTAACTCGTAATAACATAAGAATTTCGTTTTCTATACACTTGGCTGCATAAGTAGAAAACTGCGTACCATGGTTAAGTTGAAAAGTTTTTATTGCTTTTATAAGTCCCATACTACCTACACTTATTAAGTCATCGGCTTCGTCTGTACCATTATACTTTTTTACTATATGTGCAACCAATCTTAAATTATGCTCGATAAGGATACGATAGGCTTCCATATCCCCTTCTTTATATCTTTTTAGATATTCATTTTCTTGCTGTGTTGTGAGTGGTTTTTCGAAAGAAGAATTATTTTTGACATACGATGTAAACAACATTATCTTTTGCAAAAATGCCATGTAGCCTTCAATAACCATAATTACTCCTATTTTTAAAGAACTACATTATTTATATGTCGTATTTTGTCAAATTTTGCTTGTACAACAAAAAAAGATATTCAATTTTTATTAACTATCTCTAAAGTATTAATTTTATCGTTAATATTATTTTTTTTTACTTATACCCACCTAGATAAAGTAATAATAGATAATTAACTTGTGATGTCGTTGTGTACAACGGTTTTGCACTAGCAAAACGGGGTTGCGAACGAAAGTGAGCAAGCAACATCACAAGTTATAACGCACACTTTATTAATAAAAAAATAATGTATCCAGAATTGGATACATCATTAATTAATACTTTACAATCTCTATATTTTTGTAAGCATCATTTTTAATTTTAAATGATTTAGGAACATACAATTTCTTTAAATGTTTTTGAAAATCAAAAACTCCGCTAGCAATAGACTTAATATCTTCGTCTACTTTGTATTCATTATCTAATTTATCATTGGGATAAGCAATAATACTCATATTAGACTTATCTATAAGCACATTATCTCGAGTAATAAAGTATGGATTATCGCTATCAACATAGATATATTTAAGGTTGTTAAATTGTCTAAAACTTCCACCTAAAAAGCCTTTAACATCTTTACCAAGCACTAAAATTTTAACATTACAGTCATCGAATACAAAAGAATCAATATAATCACAATTAATAATTAATGCGATAGTAGAAGTATGAAAAGCCAACAATCCATCGCCTACACAAGTAGGACGTGCTTGATTAACATAATCTATATATTCAAGTCCACGTAATTCGTTATTAAAACCTTCTACATAGTAATATTGTTCACCTTGCACAATATCGGGTAAAGACTTCTCATAAGGAATAAGGTTAAGACTAACCTGCTTTGCAAACTTAAATATCTTAAAAAGTCTAGCATCAAGGTTTAAGTCTTCTTTATCAAATCCACTAAAACCACAATCACATTTTTTAGGATAAGTATCAAATGTTTTAAAACATATAGGACAGTATTTATCTTGCATAATTAACTCCTATTAAATCTTTTTACGAAGTATATCTCCCGGTTGTAGTTGCAAGTCAGTAGTTAAGTACAATTTTTGCTGTACTGCTAATGCATCATCAACTTCATTACCCTTTTCATCTGTCATAGGTGTAACTATAATTGTTTTATTGAAAGTATCGGTAGGACTTAAAACTTCTAGAGTGTCTCCTACTTTAAATCTATTACGTTGTTCAATTAAAACTTTACCATTCTCGTTGTGTCCAATAACTGCAGCCATAAACTCATGAGTTTGAACTGGAGAAGAAGATTCAAGACATTCCTTATCGTCACTACCATAATAGAAACCAGTAGTATATTTACGATGGCTTGCCTTGTTAAGTTCGGCTAATAGTTCTTCAGTAGAAGCATTAGTACCTAAAGCATCAATAGCACGTCTATAGGCATTAACAACAGTTGCTACATAATATACACTCTTCATACGTCCTTCTATCTTTAGGCTAGTAACTCCTGCATCTTCCAAGTCTTTAATATGTTGTAACATATTAAGGTCTTTACTATTAAGAATATATGTACCACGTTTATCTTCATAAATAGGATATTCTTCGTTATCTCTGCTTTTTTCATGGATTGTATATTCCCAACGGCATGATTGTACACAAGCCCCTTTATTAGCATCTCTACCACACATATAATTGCTTAATAAACATCTGCCCGAATAACTAATACACATTGCACCATGAATAAATGCTTCAATTTCGACATCTTTAGGTATGTAATCTCTAATTTCTTTTATTTCTTTTATACTTAATTCTCTAGCAAGTACAAGACGCTTTGCTCCCATATCGCAGAAGAATTTTGCTGAATATTTATTGGTAATATTGGCTTGAGTACTTACATGTACATCAAGATTAGGACAAGTATCCCTAATAAGTTTGATAACTCCAATATCTGCTACAATAACACCATCAACTTTGATACTATCTAAAAATTTAATATAGTCTACCATACCATCAAAGTCTTCATTATGTGCAATAATATTAACTGTAATATATGCTTTTTTACCCATCTTATGAGCAAACTCTACACTTTCTCTTAAGTCGTCATCTGTAAAGTTACCTGCATAGGCTCTTAAGCCATATTTTGTACCTGCAAAATAGCAAGCGTCTGCACCAAAATAAAATGCAGTTTTTAATTTTTCCATTGTCCCAGCGGGTGCTAATAATTCTAACATATTAATATTTCCTTTTTTATTTATTTTTTAATCTAGATATTGTTACCCCGTCACCAACATCAAGTTCGATGGTTTCAAAATCGGGGTCATTTTTAATTTGAGCCAAATACTTACGTAAGTTAACCACTATTGTACGTTTCCTATGTGGTATCGTCCCTTCCATAAATACCATACCTTTAAAATGAACATTGTCAGCAAACAATATTCCGCCATCATTAAGCATAGATTTTAATATCGGCAAATATTTAATATACTGACCTTTTGGCCCATCTAAAAATATAAAATCGAATTTACGATGATTATCGTTAAGATTAACAATAGCATTGTAAGCATCATCGAATATCATTTCTACTCGATTAGTTAAGGTGGCGCTAGCAAAATGTTTTTTAGCAAGAAGATAGTTACTTTCAAAATTCTCGATAGTAGTGAGTATGCAATTAGTCGCATTAAGTAACAAAGTACCCGAGTAGCCAATAGCCGTACCTATCTCTAATACTGTACTTGGTTTTTGATTGTACACTGTCGAAAACAACAACTTTGCTGTGTCATCTAAAAGTACAGGTATATGATTGGCTCTAGCATAAGTAAGTATCTCTTTCATTTCGCTATCAAGAGTATGATTATACTTTTGCATACTCTCATTATTAACTTCAATAATTTTTTCTAATTGATCCATAGTAATCATATTATAACAAAAAAAAAATAAAAAAGTGTAAGAATTAACCTACACTTTTTATAATTAATTTATTTTGTTTCTAGTATTACAGGAATAACTAATGGACGGCATTTAATCTCTCTAGCAAAGAACATAGTTAAATTCTTTCTAATATTAGATTTAATCAAACTCCAATCTTGAGATTTGAAATCTGCTTGGCTAATAGTATTAATAACAATATTTTTTGCTTCTTCAATAACGTCAAGTTCGTCACTATTCTTATAGATAAAGCCCCTAGAAATAATGTCTGGCTTACTTGTTAATGCACCTGTCATCATACTTATAGATATAACGACAACACATACGCCTTCTTCACTTAATTGCATTCTATCACGCAAAATAGTGCTACCAACTTCACTAACTCCAACACCATCAATAAGTAGACTACCACATGGTACTACACCTGTCTTTGACAATGTGTTTTTAGTAATAGTTATCTGGTCTCCAAGGTCTGGAATAAGTATGTTCTGTTTTGGCATACCCATGGCTTCTGCAATATTAGCATGTGCTCTTAAATGTCTAAATTCGCCGTGAACTGGCATAAAGAATTTAGGTTTTAATAATGCGTGAATTGTCTTTAATTCTTCTTGGTTAGCGTGTCCTGATGTATGAACTTCAGCAAGTGATTCATATATTACTTCAGCACCTTTTTTATATAGTAAGTTAATAACATTATTAATAGCCTTTTCATTACCTGGTATTGCTGATGATGACAAAATAATTAAATCATTTTCGCCAATTTCGATTTTGTTGAAATCGCCTTCAGCCATACGAGTTAAGGCACTACGTGCTTCGCCTTGAGTACCAGTAGATAATATACATATTTCATTGTCTGGATACTTATCTACTCTAGTAATATCAATGGTGTTCTCTTTATTGAACTTTAAATCACCCAATTTACTAGCGGTTTCGCAAACGTTAATCATACTTCTACCGCTAAAAGCAACTTTTCTGCCATATTTTTCTGCAATATTTAATAGTTGTTGTACACGATAAATATTACTTGCGAAAGTGGCTACAATAATACGTTTTTGTTTGTTTTGTGAGAAAATAGTATCTAGAGTTTTGCCTACTTTGGCTTCACTTATACTAAATCCAGGACGTTCGGCATTGGTAGAATCTGCTGTTAATAGCAAGACACCTTTCTTACCAAGTTCGCTTAATCTAGCCAAATCCATAACTTCATTGTCGATAGGAGTATAGTCTAGTTTAAAGTCTCCTGTATGGAAATATGTGCCTGCAGGAGTTGTTATAGCAAAACCAACTGCACCACCGATAGAGTGAGTTACTTTAATAATTTCTATAGTAAATACACCCAATTTAATAACTTGTTTAGGTTTAACAGAAATTAATTTTGCTTTAATCTTCTTATGTTCTTTCAATTTGTTTTCAATTAATGCATTAGTAAGTCTTGTAGCATATATAGGAACATTAACATTCTGTAATAGATATGGTATTGCACCTATATGGTCTTCGTGTCCGTGAGTAACAATTATACCCTTAATACGGTCTTTATTTTGTACTAGGTAATTGGCATCAGGTATTATTAAATCAATACCTGGCATATCTTCTGATGGGAATGTAAGTCCGGCATCAATAACTATCATATCATTGCCGTATTCTACCGCCATCATATTCTTACCAATTTCTCCTACGCCACCTAAAAATGATATTTTTAGTGCTGGAGCAACTTTTGAACCACTATAACGTGGTGTACGTCTTTGAAATTTCTTTTCTTTTGTTTCTTTTACAGTTTCTTTTGTAAGTTCTTCTTTATTGGTGTTTTCAGAAATATCTTTTTTCTCTACTCTATTTCTATTAACTCTTTGTGTACGTGGTGCACGTTGATTACGAGTTCTTGGTCTAGGTCTAGAGTTTTGATTAACTGCACCATCTTGAACTTCAACATTGTTTTCTAATTCCGAGTTCATCTTATCTCCTTTTTTATATTAAATTTTACTTATTACATTACAAAATAGATTATTATTTTTTCAACCCAAAAAAACGAGTAAATAAATTTACACACAAAAAAACTTTTGGATTAAAAACCAAATAACCAAAATTTTATCCTAATGAATATTCAAAACACGATATATACGTGTTAAGTAACAAAAAACAAAGTTATAGTATTGTAAACTAAATTTAACAATTTGTAAATAGAAATTATGCTGATTTAAGAGAAGTTTTGTCCAAAAACAACATTTACATTTACAATTGTCTTACAAAAATAAACATAGATAATACAATTAAGTATTATTTACTTAATAAATACAATTATATAATATATTTCAATGCCCTAATTGCGTCAGTTTCTTCAAGACGTTTAGGTGTAACAACAGTGTCGCTATCAACGTAGAATCTCATACCTTGGCTAGAATAGAACATAGTCATATTAAACACTAGTATAGTGAATAAAGTTAAAGGAATAGTAATTATAAAACTAGCACCAAAAGTACATAAAGCACATACAAAATTAACTACAAGTAATGTCAATAAAATTAATATTACTGTAGAGAATGTACGATAAAATCTTCTAAATACGGCTTTTATGCCTAATTTTAGTCCTTTCCATACACCACAATCAAAAGTAATAATTGCTGGTATCCAACCGCTAAATAGCACTATCTTAAATGCAAACAATAGCATTAGCACAATTATAAGTGTAATAGGTGCAATTAATAATAATCCTTCGGTAGTAATCACCCACCTAGCAAGATAGAAAAACAATGCGAACAACAACACATCAAGTGGTAATTGCACTAGTAAAGATGCTAATTGATATTTAAGATTGATACGAATAGAAGAAAATAAACTTGTAGTAAATCCAATCTTAATATTACTACTTAAAGAATTATACAATGCATTGGTTGTAGCAAATTTATATATACCACTTAAAAAGGCTCTTACTACTATAACTATAAACAAAAATAATACAATGTATACCCAAAGTTTATTAATATTGGCTGCAATTAAAGTACAAAAATCTTCTATAAGTCCTACAATATTAACTAAAAGCCCATATACATTAAAATCACTACCAAACTTCTTAAATATTCCAATTGTTGTTACCAACATACCTTCTGACTCTAAAAGTTTAATTATAGGCAAACTGCATGCATATGCCAATCCCACTACAAAAATAGAAGAAAGAACAATGTATGCAAGTATCTTCCATACAAGATTAAAGTTGGATATTACGAGTTTAAATGTGTTTTTGTACATCATAAATAATAAAACCTTTTAATAATAGTAACGTCTAATATTGTCGTACCTATTAATTCTAGAAAAATCAAAATATGTCGTATATGCCATAACAGGATAATACATAAATGCAATAGCAACACCTAAAATATTGCTAATTAATTGGAAATGAAATAAATGTCCACAAACAACTAGTGGTGTGATAAATACAAATGGTAATACAACTAGAAATACCACTTGCCATACCCTATTATTAATAATATCACTTGCATCACTGTAACTAGTAACTACAGAATATCCGCAAATATTGGTATCAACCATAGCAAGTAAAGTTAATCCAAACAAATATGCCATAAATACTAATGCTACCACACATAATACTGTCATAACTACAAACATAGCAACAGTTGGTGTACTACCCAACCTACCACAGATAATGTGCACCACAAAATATAGTAAGCCAAGTAATAATTTAAACAAACTATATGCAATTAAAAAGATAAACACATAAGTACATACACTTAAAAAGTTGTTATTGATAAAGTTTAATGTATTAGATGGGTTAAGGTGTCCACTCTTAAAATGATTTTCGATATTGCCTACAAGTGCTGAAAAAATTAACACAAAAATTATTGTAGCAAAAAACCAATTAAGAATATCAATCCAATTGGACGTAAATAATGCACTTAATATATTGGCAAAATTGTTTACAACCAAATTTTTGTAATCAACCATAAAATTAAGCACAGAAAAAGGTTGCAATAGCCCACCGATATAGAAAGATGGTAATAATACAAATCCAACTACAAATATTAAATTTTTACCTATATATCTGATTGTTTCGTTTAAATTTTTCATACTATTTACTTATAATTATCAACTATTAACATAGTTTCTACTCATAGTATATATTAAATTTATTAATTAAACAACTTTTTTACGTTTTTATAAACTTAAAATGCAGAAATTAAAGCAATATAATACTCTACAAAGGTAAAATTTAATTATTAATGTTAAAAATTAACAAAAAAAGATATATCAAGTACAGAAAATTACTCACACTTGATATATCTATAATAGTGCTTAATTACACTAAAATTGAAATATTATTATTTTTTATTACTGGACTGGTCGACTTGGTCAACTTCTTGATTATTGTCATTAGATTGGTCACAATCATTATTATGTGGATTTTCACTTATTTCTTTAGCAGTATTATCGTTTTTAGTAGCATTTTCCATATTATCGTCTTGAGATAATCCTGTTAAATCAATTTTATAATCTCCTGGGACAAGAATGCCAACTACTACTAAAAATCCACATACCGAAGTAATCAACTGATTAACCAATTCGGAGTCAATCTTGAATCCGCAAAAATTACCTATGGCCTGTATAATCAATACAACTGCACCACCAAGACTAATCCAAAACCCCGTCGTTTTTCTTTTCATCTGCATTTACCTTCTTTTTTGGTTTTACTTTTAATTGGTCATTAATTAATGATGTAAAAGTATTTTCGAGTTTACCTATATTTTCTTTTACATCATCAATGCTTTCATTAAGATTAGTAACATTCTCATCTATACGATTAACTTTATTAAGAGTTTTGTTAAGTTCAAAAATAGTTTGTTGATACTTTTGTTCACGACTTTTAGAATCTTTTAACTGATAAATTAACAATGCTAAAAATAGCACTGCCCATAGTCCATTATTTAATGCCAGATTAAATATTTCTTGCCACATTATCTATACTCTTCATAAATTTTTGAATAATAATCGCCCATTTTCTTTTTAAAATCTGGGTCAGATAGCACATATTCTAGTTCTTCATCATTTAATGAATCCAAGTATTCTTTGACAGTGCTATATATTTCTTCATTTCTGGCTTTATCAATTATTTTTGAACCATATTTACCATATAAATCTACGTTCTTGATTGCTTCTTCCCAATTGTCTTTATCTATACTATTTTTTAGTTCGTCTACCTTTTTATTAAATTCGGCTTCCTTAACTGCAATTTCATTGTTATACTTTATAACTTCATTTTCTTTTTTAGTTAATTCTTCTTGCAAAGAATTAATTTTTTCTTGAAGTTTAACCGCATAACTTATATTAAAACTATTAAGAGCATTGTCCTTTTGTGAAGATAATGCATTGAGTTCAAAATTAATAGCATTGATTTGACTAGACAACTCATCATCAAGTTTTTTATAGTCATCAATTTTACTTTTTTCAAAAGCGTCTAATTGATTAATAACTATACTACTTCTACTTAAACCACGTTTAAG
>ERZ808286.126-NODE-126-length-62650-cov-9.756466_pt1 | contig 62650 bp, 82 predicted proteins | sample MGYA00521276_ERZ808286 | MGnify/ENA primary metagenome ERZ808286 (study PRJEB31516, sample SAMN03275607) | gut metagenome | biome: mammalia-associated habitat; material: feces | host: Papio cynocephalus | place: Kenya | collected 2012-08-01 ... | reverse complement strand
CGCCGCAGCCATTTGGATACCCGCGATAACTGCCATAGAGGCAAGAACAACGAGTACAGCAATAAGAACATAAGAGTGGTCCATGAGCCAAGATATGCCTGTCAGTGCAGCCCGCACAACCCATGTCAATACGGTTCCAACGACAGACAACCCAGTGGCTATACCCGCCAATAGACGAATACCGTCCTCGCTCTTTAGATAATCTGCAATAATCCACACGAGTTCAGAAATTTTACTCAAGGGGCCACCTTCCATACTCTGCAGATACGCAGTCATTACCTTGATTGTATTCTGAATAGAGGTGATGCCTTGAGCCCATGTACGCGGGGCCTTATCTGCGAATGTAGCGTCTACCTGGTCCTGCATGGCTTCAAGAGCCCTAATTACGACATCAGAAGTAAGTTCACCCTGAGCACCCAGTTCCTTAAGGTCACCCACGGTTGTACCGATGAATCTATCATCAATCTTGTTAAGACCTTCTGCCAAGACAGACGCAAGATACGGAGCCTGCTCTCTGATAGAACGAAGCTCGTCGCCTTGCAGTACACCAGAAGACAAACCCTGACTCAGCTGAATAAGTGCTCTCTTGTTCTCCTCAGCTGTACCGCCACCTACAACCATTGCCTTGTTCAGAATTTCTGCCATTCTGGTTGCAGAACCCAAAGACCCCGCTTCCTGACCGTACACGCCACTCATCATAATTCTGTTAATCAGTGTGGTCGTATCCGATAGGTCGCTTCTGGAATTTTCAGCGGCTCTATATGCCATGCCGTATGCTTGAGCATTCGACATATTTTTATCGTAGTTAAATAGACCAATCTTTGCCACGTCAGATGTGACTGCGTCATTCGCAGACATCAGGCCATTGATTGCTCCAATACCCTTTTCTACAAGGTTGATAAAGGACAGAGTTTCTGTATATGCCATACGGCACCTTTCAGAGACTCTGTCAAAGGCATTTCCAATACCGCTTGAAAGATTTTTAATCCCCGAAGGTATTTTGGAAGCGGCAGTTATCATACCGCCTACGCCCATCATCACTCTGCTTGCAATAACCCCACGAGTGTTGCCCTGTAATTTACTCTGATTGAGGTATTGGCGCCAGCTCGATGTCATATTTGTACCAAATGTATTTGCCTTTTGACTCACTCTATCCATCAAAGAGCCTGTCTTTTCAAGCTGACCGTTTAACGAACTAACAGCAGAGTTAGCGGCATCAATATCAGCCTTCGCACGTTTGAAAGCGGCACTATTCATGCCCTTGTTCGTGGCGCGGTCCAGCTGGTCCATGGCCTTCATGGTGGAGTCAAGTGCTTTCAGCACTGTCTTAAGAACCGGAGACATCCGGTCGGTAAGATTGATGGAATTGTTGATTGCAGCCATTGAAGATTACCTCCTTCTTACCGACCGGCGTCCGGAACCTCTCTTATGAGAGTTCAATTTCTTGCGTTGCTTTTCTTCCTCTTCGCACCGCTCCTGAATGAAGCAGTACATAAGAGCTCTCTCCTTGGCGGGGAGAAAGGCGAATTCACTTGGTTTCCAATGCAGTTTCATCACCGCATAATAGCAATACCAAGTGTCTCCGTCTTTCTCCTTTAAGAGTTTTTTACCTCATCCATCTCTTCCTCGACATCGGAGTCGAAGCCGGACATGATGAGAGCCTGCTCGGCGATGGTGTTGATTTCACCCGCCAAGAAGCATCTATACAGAAGCTCCTCAGGACGGTTCACACCCGCGGCCTTGAGCATCTCAGGGTCCTTCAGGTTGGGGTCCACCAGGCTGTTGATGCAGATAAGCTCGTTGAAACGCTTGGTATTGAACCGGCGCTTCTTCGCGCTGTTGGGGTTTTCGATGCACTGTTGCTGGTAATCCGTGTACTGCTGACCCGTGATGACACGAATGGTCAGCGGGTGGTCCTTCATGCGACCGCCGATGTTGATGGTTTTCTTAAGGTCGTTCACATTGGATTCGAGCAGAAACTGCTGAAGAGCGTTCATTGTTGTTCCTCCGTATTCTTAATTATTTGTATGAACTCTTAGCCGCCGAGCTCAGGCGCCTGAAAAGAGTCCAGAAGGTCCACATCGTCAAAGGTGAAATCCAGGTCCTCATCCAGCACTTCGGACTCCACATCGAGCTTTGCAACGATAGAAGAGTCGATAGAGCAGTTCTTGAGGACGACGGTCTGAAGACCCACGGAAGAGCCGGGGTCGTCGTTGGTGATGGTAATGTCAAAGTACACGGGCTTGCCCGTCTTGATGTACTGAACAACCATCTTACGGAACAGAGACGTGATGTAATACACAGTCATCGAGCCAGAACCGGACCAGCCGTTGGGCTTGTGCTGGGCACCGCGCTTGCCAAGAGTGTAGACATCAGTCTTCTCTATTTCCGCAGTAGCTTCCAGGTTCTTGACCATGAACAGGTCTTCCACTCGGTCGCCACTCGCATCATGTACGAGCATAGACGCCCAACCTTCCTGACCAGAGATTACATCTCCTGCTTTCAGATACGGCATATTTTACACCCCTTTCTTAGGCGTTGACATTGACAGTCATGTAGAGTTTCTCCATGCTGTCAACGGGCTGAATGGTCATGTCCACGACCACGCTATCGACGTCTTCACCGGGCAGGACGGTGATATCGCTTGCGCCATCAAAGTTGTCGATAGCTCTGATGCCGACCAGAGTGTCAATCTGGTGAATCAGCTCGGTCTTGTACTGAGCACGACCCTTGGTGTCATTGGAAATCTTACCGCAGTAGTTACGGTTGAAAACGAGCATCGCCGTATTGGCAATCTCGTCCAGACAACGAATGACGCGGTTCTTGCTGAAAGCGTAACCCTTATCCACCGTGAAGGTGTGAAGAGTGTTGATGTCCTTTTCTACCACAACCGCACCGTCCTGGCGATAGGACAGAACAAACTTGCCTGCCTTGAGAGCATCTGCGATTTCATCCTCATCAATGGGGTTGATAATCTGAACAGCACCCTCCACCTCTGCGGCGGTCAGGCTCTCGTTTACTTCAGCGCCTGCAGTCTGGGAGGCGGCCCACAGCATAAACATGGTTTCGTCGACGGTTTCTGTCTTCGTCTTGAAACCCTGGTTAACGCTGATAATGCCTTCGTAGTCTGCGGTGTTGTAGTCATATACGACTGCCTGAATTTTCTTACCGCGCTTCTCTCTCCAAATCTCCACCATATCCTTGATGAGCGGAGCGGTAGAAGATGTCTTGTCATACATGGCAAGGCACTGGAAATTTTCTGTGTTGAGAAGCTTCCAGAAGTCTGCATAGGAAGTGGGGTCGTTGTCACCGTTCGTACCGCCGGCCAGCGGAGTGCCCGCAGTCTTAGGAACATTCGCAGAAGGCTTCTTGACCTCGAAGTCCACATACTGCGACTCAAGGTCCGCCAGTGCGGAAATGGTTCCGACACTGAACTCCTCCTTCAGGAGGTTGTTGAACAGGACCTGAACGATGCTATTACCCACCTGCTTGGTGTCCGCGGCGATGACGACGGTAATCTTGTTACCGGACGTGCCGTCATATTTTGCAGTGAGCGTCAGAACATCTGCGCTCTCTTCCTGAATGGTGGCAGTTGCCTTGGTCCCTGCCTTATCCGTACGATACAGAAGTGCGGTGAAAGCACCGGACAGCGCAACACGATAGATAAGACTCTCTTCCGTATCAGTTGCAGAACAACCGATTTTAGGAATACTGCCACCTGTGAGAAGTTCGTCACCCGTGACTTTGATAATAGAACCGCGAGGGCCCCAAGTCATCGGAAGACCGATTGCGACCGTACCGCGCTCACCAAGAGTGCCTACGGCCTTAGGCACGGAAACAAAGTTGATATAGGCGCCAGGCCGAACTTTGTTCTGTGCAATCCAGGTACCACCACTGGGCATTCAAATCATCCTTTCATTCTTTAATTTTTTGACCATAGGTCAATGTCTGCATATCAGGTACAACATCACCTGTCTGAAGAACTCTATAAGAATATCGAGCAGTTACATGAAGCACATCATCTACTACTCTCCACTCCATTCGGGTGGCTTTGACCTGTTGCCCGCTTACTTGAATTCTACTGATGGCCTCTAAAACCATCACAGCTACGCCACGGGCCCAGGTCTGTATATCGTTCTTCATCTTAGGAGGATGACACCTGACATCAACGGAGTGGTCCCACATCGCATATCTTCCAATCTGCGCTGTAGAAACCGTATTCACTGACTCTACAAAGATGCAAGGCAACACCATTCCCTGAACAGGTTTGTCTTTATAGACTTCCTTGAACTGGTTGGTTGTAAACCTTGTGCGGAGTCTGGTTACAAGTTCGGAGATAACTTCTTGACCTGTGAGTTCTTTAGCCACTACATTACCTCCAATCCTTTACACCATTTTTGAAATTCCGAATTAAACCGAGCAGGCATTTCTGCGTATATTCGGTCCATCGAAATCTGCATCATGTGAACGCCTTCTACCCAATCATTCACAAGGCGCTTTCCAATCTGCGGAACGTACCGTCCAGGCGTTTGGCTGTGACCATACTCGACAAATGTCGCGTAGTCCATGGGATTTATAATTTCCACACAGAGGGTGTTGCCTTGCCTGAAAATACGCCCTATTTTCCAGTGGTTACGCAAATCACCTGTATCTACAGGTGTAAGCGGCTTGACGATTGCCATGAACCTCGTTGCTTCTTCAAGAAGAAAAGACTGTAGCCACTCTTCGTAGCTGTCTGACAACTTGGCGAAGTTATTCCTCAGTCTTCTAAACTGAAAATAATTGAAGCCCATTTAGGCCTCCTCATCTACTCGGATAAAAATCTCCTGATGGGTAGAATACCAGGACGGCTGAGCCGCGAGACCTTTATAGGTGTGAATGAGTTTTCCATCGTCTGAATATCTGCGAAGTACAATATAGTCCCCAGCTCTGATGTCAACATCGTGAGCACAGAAGAGCTTGGGGTTATACTTTATGGGTGTCTCATCAACCGCTGTATCCGAGCCCGTGTCGTCACTGGAAAACGACAGTCGTCCAGGCACGTCAACATATTTAGGGGTCTCTTGATAGAAAATATCAATAGAGGAATCTTCGTTGGCTTTCTTGTCTGTTCGATAAATATCAAATCTATCGTCATACAGCATGGTCAAGAATACTCCCATACCCGACAGTTTCATCACAGAATCCTCCTAAACTGGTTGAGCTGTTTCGTATAGTTCATCAAAATCTCATCCAGATTCGCGTTGTGAGACTGAAGAGTACGACTGCGAAGGTTACTGCGGTACTTGTCTCCGATAAACACGCTGGTGTCGCCCACCTTGATAGACGACAGGTCTGAAACATCCAGACCATCCAGCGGGTCTTTCGGAGTGTTGTTCATCTCGATGTTGAAAAGGATAAGGTCGACGGCCATATTCGCCCACACAAAATTCAACTGAGGCGGAACACCCGGAATCTGGCAGTAGTTGAGAATGGACTGCTCGACTTCAAGCATATTGAGCATGATTTCGTCGTCCGTAAGACCACCGTGTTCCATATCCGTGATTCTCTTATTCTTAGCCTTGATGATTTTAACCACGTCCAGATACTGCTGTTCTCTGGTTGTGGTGGCATTGGTGGGGATAGCCATCGACCATTTCTCCTTTCTTTACGTCTTAGAGAGAAGCGACAATGAGATTGTAGATGTCAGCCTTACGAGTCTTGCCCTGAAGGTCGATATCATTTTCCTTTGCAAACGCCTGGAGCTGTGCCGTGGTGTACGTCAGAAGCTCTTCCTTGATGTCTGCAACGGTGTCCTCATCGCTACCCTCATCCTGGCCGTTGTCAACCGCGCTCTCGTCCGCATCGTCTGCGTTCTCAGCAGGGCCTTCAGCGGGAGGAGTAGAAGGCTGGGCAGGCGCCTCGTTGTACGAGAGCACCTGACAGCCCAGCTTCTTAAGCTCCGGAACGTCCTTGTCTTCCACGTCGAATACGGTATGGGCGGGATGCCACACCTTAGCGTACTTGACGCGGTGGTCAAATTTTACAGTTGCCATATCGTTGTCCTCCCTGAATCACATCAATACTTGATGTTGAAGACAGTGTTCATGCTCTCGAAGGAGGGCAGAACAATCTCAGACACCCAGTTGATGATGTTGACGGGCAGAGCAATCTTCTGAGTGCTGACAGCGACGCCGGTATTGACCACCTTAACGTCTGCAAGAGTGTTGCCACTCATGAGGTCAGCTTCCTCAGGGGTCGTGCCGTACCAGGTAGAACCCAGATTGCCCGCAGGCAGAAGGGTGGCACAGCCCGCATTGGGGTAGAAGTAGTGCTCATTGTCGTCCAGGCCCTTGTAGAGCTTTTCGTAGACGGCAATCTTGATGCCCGTGGCGGTCTGAATGAAAGACTTGACCTGGTCATCCGTGACGATGACGTTCGCGGCGGCAGCGGCCAGCGGGTTCATGCCCAGGCGAATTTTGGCGTTGGCAAGCAGGTCCTGCCAGGTGCCCCAGCCGATAATCATACGAGTGAGCGTGATACCGCGAGATGCGGCCTGACGCTTGACGTCCTGAATATCGCCGATGGGGTCGGAGTTGGCGTGGTCACTCCACTTGTCGGTGCCGGTCAGGGTGCTCAGGTTCTTGCTCTTCCAGGTGTTCTGCGGGTCGTAGTTGTAGTCGTAAGACACAGACTGACCAGAGTCGTTGGAAGAGGCGATGGTGAATGCGCCGTCGGTGAGCAGAGCCATACGCATGATTTCCGGAGTCACCATGGAACTCTCAATGAGGTTCGCGGTGTCGTCGAAAATACGAGCGATGATGCTGTTGGCGAAACCTTCGTTGTTCGCGTCCAAGAACATCAGCAGGTTCTGGCGGTCCTCTTCGCCCATACGCATAGCCTCACGGAAGAAAGGCATCTTGGTGGACTCGAGGCTCACGCCGCCACGGTCACGGAGCAGAGGCTTGGCGTCAAATGCGGAGGGCTGAAGAGCGATGGGCAGGTTGTCCGCACCCTTAATCCACTCCAGCTTGAGGCCGGCCTTCTTCTTGGCGGGGAACAGACCCTCGCCCATATAGGGCACACGATTGGACGCGATACGCTCATAGTATGCGGCAATCGCCTTAGCGGTTACCATCTCAAAAAGGGATTTAGGCATTTCTTTTCCTCCTCTCTATTACGCCACGGTTACGATGGTGACGGCAGTCGCGACATCGCCGGTGGAAGTTGCGGCAGCCTTGGGCGCAACGGTGACAGAACCGGCGGCGGCTGCGGCACTGTTCTTCAGGTTGAACAGAGCGTAGGTGCCGTCAGGACCAAGCTCGATGCTCTCAACCTTGACCTTGGCGGTGTCCTCACCGGTGATAGTCCAGTTGCTGAGAGTAGCGGCAGCGTCACGGAAGTGAACACCCACGATATCGACACGAACCTGGTGCAGAGTACCCGTGTCTTCGCCGGCGGTAATCTTGATACCCTGAGCGGTCATGGTGGGCGTCACAGCCTCGAGAGGCAGGAACTGAATCATCTTCAGTGCGCCCTTCGCGGCGGAACTGGGGATAACGGGCAGGGCCTTGGTCTTCACGAAACCGTGAATGATGAGAGCGCCGGTGCGGTCACCGTCAGTCACATCATAGTCGGCCCAAACGATACCAATGGCGCTGGCATCGTTGCTGGGGTACAGAGTGCCGGCCTTGACAATCTTACGACCGTCCTCCGTAACAGCCGCCGCATCGTCCTTCTTGAAGGTATGAGCGACGCTCACGTAGTGGTCGGGAAAGACAAGGACACCCTTCGCGGTGGTGTAATCGGTGTGCTTGAACTCTACCATTTTGGATTTCCTCCTTTTAATAATTTATTAGCCGAAGTAAGTTTTATCTGCTTTCTCGGCGAAAGTATTCCCCGCCGAAACTGCCTCTGCCAGGCTCTTTCCGAACTCCTCTTCTGCACTACCGGAACCGCCGCCGCTTCCGCTCTCTTCGGGTTTGCGACCAAACGGGGTCCAACCGCCGGGCAGATTCCTGCCTGCGTTGTCTTCCTTGAAGTAGTAAGGATTGGATTTCTTCAGAGCTTCCATCTGCTCCACAAGACCGGCTACAACAGCTCCGTCCTTGAACGTAATCTTGGTAACGTCCAGTTTGGGAAGGATATCCTCCACATTGTGGACCTTATCCGCGATTGCGAGCTTCAGAGAGTTTTCCTGAGCCATCTTGGTCAGCTTGGCCTCGTACTCGGTCTTAGCGGTGTTGTTCGCAGTGGTGAGGTCGTCAACCTTCTTCTGCAACTCTTCTGCCGTGCCCTTGAACGAGCCGAGTTCGGTAATCTGCTTATCCCGCTCGGCGATGGTTGCGTTCGCATCCTTGACCTTCTGGCGCTCCGCCTCGAAAGTTGCCTTGGGAATGTAGTTACCGTCGATAGACTTCTGGTGCATTTCCAGAATCTTCTTTGCCTGGTCCTCAGTGAAACCAGCTTTGGTCAGTTCTTCGAGTGTCATTGAATACTTCCTCCATTTCTAATCTCGACTTTTTACGGCGGTTGTCTCCGCCTGATTAGGTACCTCTCGGTACTTTTTTATTATATTGCATATTCCTCTGTTTGTAAAGACTTATTTTTGAGATTTATAAAATCTACTCGTAAATTGAAGTAGTTTATCTCGGTCTTCTTCAGGAGCATACTTTTTAATCCACTCTTCCTGAGACATACTACGAGGAACTCTGATATTTTTACCCTCAGAATCTTTCGCAACTCTTTCCAGGCCTTGCAGGTCTGCATGATACGCAACGGTCGTAGAGCGGCAGTTGGGGTGCAAGGGCGGGAAGTTAATACCGGTTCTTGCCTGACTGACCTCATGCACGGTATTGTCCATGCTTCTACAAATTTCAGACGTTCTAAGGTCCAGCGTTGCAACAAACTGATATTTCTCGATTCCTGCCGCCTTATACACGGCGAGGTCCGCCTGGTTGCAGATATTATTGATTTCAGTTCTTGCAAGAGTCCTTCCTCGGTTCTGAGATACGTTGAGCTCTTTCGCGAGCATATCGCCCAGCTTATTTACATTTAAGCCTCGACTAAAAGACTGCGGAAGAATAGTGGCCATAGCTTTCACAAGCCGATTTCTGTCATTCCATACTCGAGTGCTGTAATTTCCGTCGTCCCACTTCTTGGCGACCGCCTGTGCCAGGGTATGTGCGTCAATTGTATCAAAGCGCACAGACATCTCAGCACCTGTTGCAAAATCATGATATCTGACATAGTACGCTGCCAGGTAGTTGATTTCCATCAGGTCTTTGATGTTCTTCTCTTTATTATTTTCGATAAGCTCAATCTGATATCTGATATCAGCTTCAAGCATTTCTAGACGAGTGATATACTTCATATTCAGCAACTTTTCAAGGTACTGAATATATACTCGATTCCACCCGTTTTGTCGGGCATAGTCCAGCCACATTTTTACCGTTGCCTTGAATTCCTTCATCTCTGCAGATACAAGGCGTCTACGAGCCTCGGCATAGGTTACCTTATTTTCCCTTGCGTATTTAGAGAAGAACGATTCCAGGTCTTTTTTGATTTCTCGGAGTGCCACTCTATAAGCATCAAGGAGAGCGTTTTCATACTCAAGTACGGAACGCTCTCCCATCAGTGCTTCGTTGAGTGCTCGCTCCGCCCAATATTCGGCATTACGCATACTCAACCTCCTTATTCATTTTCGCCAGAACTATTCTTGGTCTTAGAGCCGTTTGAAGCGTTCCCCTCCGAGGGAGTGTTGCTGCCCAACGTGTAGTCCGCTTGCAACTCAAGCTCTTCCTCCTCTTCCTGGCGCATATCCTCCAGTTCCTTCTGCTCATCCAGCGTCCAGGGATGATTGGCGGCAATGGTTTTCTTAGAGATGATGCCCTGAGAGTTCATGCAGTTGGTGATGGTCTCAGTCTCGTTGATGATTACATCGGTGTTGAATACGATGTCGTACTTACAATCCGTGTAATCCTTCCCGGTCTTGTACAGAATGTCCTGCTGTATGAACCAGAACAACTGCATCAGACTAAACTTAACTTCGCTACCCCAGTCTGTGCAGTCCATATCCAGGTCCGCATAGATAAATCGCAGAGCAACACCGGAGGTGTCTCTGATATCCTTATCTGCGGTGTTGACACCCTGACCAAATTCATAAATATCTTGACGCAGACGCTCCAGGTGGACATTCAAATCTGCAAGAGCGAGCGGAGTAGTCAAGGACTTTGCATCACCGTCTCCCTGGACGAAGATGGTTCTGTACTCGTTTTTGTTCTGAACAAATTCCTCTTTGCTCGCTCCGTCGTAGTTTTTGATGACCATGGTCGCATTAGGGTTATCCTCAATGCTGTCAGATACCTCAGACGTCTTGCTATCATAGTCATCGATAAGCGATTTGATTCGCTTGAGAAGACTCTGCTCGTCTGCGTCGTACTTGAACGGGATGAACGGAATATGATTCCAGTTCACAGGTGTTACCTTGTCCTCTGTTCCCCTAAGGGCGAAGTTGGGCACGGGCATCTGATTAACAGTGGGGTCAGGAACAAGGTGGCCGCTGTCATCATAAATGTAATAGTAGACACCACTGGGGTCGTAAAACTCGAGATGCTTTACGATTTTCTTGATGCGGTCTGTGTACTCTTCGATTTCGTATCTACGAGCAACAGCTCCCAGTTCGGTGTGGTCGTTATCGTTCCAAAACGGAATAACCTCTTCAGGCTCGCATCTACGGAACTTGAGGTTGCCTTCGTCATCGTAATAAACCTGGACCCAGCCAATGCCTTTTACGATGCTGTCTCTACCCACGTTTTTGATGAACTGATAGAACCGCATATCCAGGTACGGCTCGCAGGCGTTGAAAAACTCCTTCACATGGTCATCATCCGCCTTCATAGCGGTCATGGTGAACGGCTTACCCAGCATATACGCGATTTTCTGCCGAGTCAGCTTCTTCATGAAGTTGTGGTGTAGCTTGTTATTTGCGAGAACCTTAGATTCTTTGAGAATGGCGTTGTTTTCGATGTCCTTGCCAATCACCATTCTCTTTTTATCCTTGATGTCGTTTTCATTGCTGTAATACCGTTCAGCGGTCTCCATGAACTTCACATGGGGCAGGTTGTCGAACTCGCACACAGCACGTTCAAGAAATTCCCGAAGCCCTTTGGGCTCCGAGATATTCTTGCTCTTATCCGTAATAAGGACCTCCTGAATTTTAGGCCGTCTTTTCCTCCAAGGCAGTAACATTTCAATGCCCTCCTATCAACCCTGATTCTTGTGCTCTTCCTCCAGATTCTGTACTCTATGCTGGAGGGACTTGTGGCTCTCCTGGAGCTTGGTAAACTCCACGAGTAATTCTCTATATTCGTTTTCCCTCTTTTTGTCCGTGTTGTCCATCTTCTTAGATAAGTCTTCCAAGGACCGGGAAGTCTTCTCAACCGATTCCTTGATGTACTTCAAATCAGTCATGATGCCTCCCGTTTCGCGAGCATCATCTGATGTCGCTTTTTTACGACCAAAGTAGAAAGACGCGATACTGCAAAGAGATACAAAAATACCAAGGACGGCAATCAGCCCTCCGAAAGTCAAATCAGCCATAGTCCACCTCTCTACATATTGATATCATAATAATATAATATGTCAGTAGATTTGTAAAGACTAATTTTGTCAGAAGCTGAAGTTTTGCGAGCCAATCTTCTCGCATGAATATCTAAAGGCATCCATGGCATGGTTATAGTCATCGATGGGTACCTGAAGAATTCTACCATCTTTGTCCTTGTCCCAAACGTAGTTATTGAACTCCACAAGAGTATTCGAACATCTGGGGTGAACATAGATATGGTAGTCTTGAATCTTCTGAATACCTGCTCTAAGAGAGTCGGGGCCCTTCTTTGCAGGTCTAATTCTCTGGATTCCCATTTGCCGCACTTCTTCGATAGACTTAGGTTCCGCAGAGTCTGCTACGATTAAACAGTTTTGCCAACCCTTTGCCCTGATTGCCGTTGCGATTGCCTGGTTGGTCATGCGATACCCATAAATCTCATCATAGATGAAAATCTCTTTCGTCTTCTCGTTGACGAGGGAAGCTATTACAGCAGTAGGGTCATTAGAGAAGCCCCAGTCAAGACCGTACAGTTCTTGATAGATAGGATAATCGTGCCTATCGACCATAGATTTAAGTTTCTGCTCATCAAACTCAAGCTCTTCCCAGTTATTGTAGACAAGGCCTTCTGCAACACCCCAGTCGCCCAAACCCTCAATCTGGTAACGACGAGGGTTCTTTTCTTTCATCTTATCGAATACGGCGATGTCCGCGGCGTCTAGAAACTCATTGCATAGATAGTTGGTTGTATCGCAGAATAAGTCGTCTCTCTCGCCGCGTTCATAAGCATCGAAGAACCTTTTCTTAATCCAGATGTTTTCAGACCACGGGTTGAAGGTCATCGTAATCTGTTTGAAGTATCCCTCAGGTAACTGGCCACGAATAGAAAGGTCGAGCTTATTGAACTCTTCCTCATCTGAAATTTGGAAAGCCTCTTCAATCCACACCCAGCACAGGTGGCCGACTTCGACTGTAATAGAAGTGATACTCTGAGGGTCGTCGAATCCTCTAAACAGAATCTTCTGGCCCGTGGGTAGGTAGGTAAGCTCCAGAGGGTTCATTGTAGTCTTCCACAATGTCTTGACGCCGAGCTTATTTATTGCCCACTTGAGCTGAGCAAATGTAGAGTCTCTATGAGTATTGAAATATCGACGAATAACGACAGCATTTGCAAGGGGCATTTTCATCATGTTGATGATGAGCCAAAGAGCCATGGTACAGCTCTTTTTACTTCCTCGACCGCCCTTTACGATTCGATATCTCTTTTTGCATCGCCAGAATTGACCGTACCCCCGACCTACTTCTTTAGCGATGTTTATTTGAGTTGTCATTGTTGACCTCCTGAATATACATCGACTGAGAAATGCGTTTTTCTCGAACAAGTTTATCTATTACTTGACCGATATCTTTGTACCCGCTAAATTTCCTCATGTTTTCGAGATGAAATAATGTCTGAGCAGATACAGTAGTATGAATTCGACGCAAATTTCTGTTCGACATAATAAATGCCTCCCTAAAATATGGTGTTGAATACAGTATAACACGGATATGATAGATAGTAAAGGGCTGAATATCGATATATCTGGGCCGATATATTCAAAAGTGTGTATTTCTCCTATATAGAGAATAGACACGGGCGAAGCGGCGGGATTGGCTCGATTGTGGCTTGGTTTTATGAGACCCATTGAGACTTGGTATTTAGACCCATGAGACATTTTGACCCAGGTATATACGAGAGAGAAAAATTTTAGGTCGACCTTTATGAATGAGAGGGTAGCGAGAGCGTCCTGAATGAGCCTTTACCGCCCAAAACCGGGCCCGGGGTGGGGTTATGGAGCCCTAACTGGTGGAAAAATGCAGTAGAAAAAGGGTGGAAAACGTGCATTTTGACCCATGTTTGCTGTAAAATGCACTTGCATTTCGCACCCACCGCATATCTTACCGCTGTAACCGTGAGATTTGGCGTCTCTCGCACGTTTGGCTGGTGGTCTATATAATCGCATGGACACGTTCTTCCGCTGTCATCTTGGTAAAATAACCCATATCCCTCACTCCTCATCTAACCACAATATCTCGTGTCTCTTCCTCAGTTACATACACATTATCTCGTATACCTATATATCTCTACTACATCTTGTATCTATTCTTTCTTTTATCTTTTATATCTTACTATATCTTGTGGTTTAGTTCTTCTACCCACCCACTCACCCCTTCCGCCTTCGCTGTTCAACCCTATATCTTGTGTATATAGACATATATCTATCCTATATCTTGTCGACCTTTTATTATACCACTCTATCTTGTAGTATATATCTCTATATCATACTGTATCTTGTATTTTACCTCGCCCTTTCACCCCTCAGCCCTTCATCTTGTGTATCCTTAGATATATGGGTACTATATCTTGTAGACCCGAGACAATATGGGTATATCCTGTATGCCTTGGAATAACTCGGTACTATATCTTGTGTAGACCCAATATCTTGTGGTCTGTTTTGAATATCTACTATATCTTGGATTCACTTTGAAACTGTGGAAACTGCTATATTTCACCCCTTCACCCCTCAGCGCATACAGCCACACATAGCGCACATAACCCTTGTCGCCTGCGAGAAGTACGGTATCTCGCTTTCTAAGGGCTGCCTGTAAAATCACACCAACCTAAACCGTCTCGCACCATATCGAGCGTTTTCCAATATCTCGTACTTTACACCCATACATCAACCACAATATATTGTGGTTTCAAATAGGGCGATGAATATGTGCAAAATGTACAAATATCTCATCTACAATATCTTGTTGTTTTAAGGCTACTATCCCACAATATATAGCAAGCTGTGAGAGACTGCGAGATTCACTGTGTCTCGCGCAGTTTACACCCTACATGGTAAATTACACCAGTATAATTAAAACTTGCGAGATAGCGCATATATCGCACAGCTCAGCCCGATTTTACACTGTGCGCTTACGCTGTATGCTGTGCACATAGCAGTTAAACCAGGCTAACTGTGCGTTCGTTAAAATGCACAAAAACAAGCTGTTTACATTGTGCATTTTGCTATTTTAGTTAAAATGCACAAAAACAAGCTGTTTACATTGTGCAAAACGCTATTATGCGCTTGTTTAGTTAAAATGCACAAAAACATACAGTAAAAACAACTTATTTTTTGTGCAGTTTTTAGCAACTTTGTAATTTTTTTTTGTAAAACACAATATGTTGTGTTTGTAAGCGCAAAAAACGCTGTTTTTAACGCAAAAAACACAATATGTTGTGTCGAGTAAAAACTTGCAAAGCATTAGTTCAGCTGTTATAATGTGCGCAAGCACAGCAACAAAGCACAGCGCAGTACAAAGCGCACAGCGCAACGTACAGCGCACAGCGTGCTTGCTTGCAATGCGTGTACTTTGTAAAGTAAACAACGCACAGTTAAAGCCGCTCGTCCGTTATAGCACAGGACCATTATGACAAAAACAACGGACGGAAGCTAAAAGCCGGCACAGCACAACGCAAGCGCACAGCAAAAACACAAGCGCAAGTGTATACAAATAGCCGGTAGCGTACGAGTGCCGAGTTGAAACACAAGTGTACTGGTGTACCTTGAAAACTAAACATAGAGCAGTGAGGATACAGCTCCACCGCCGCGTCACGGTAGTTTTACCAGCGCAGACGGTATAAAAGTGCAAAATGCACAGGCTGAAATACTGTCCGCAACTACGGGCAAGGAACGTAACTGACCCACGAGGGTTGAGTGTAGTTGTCAGCACATAGCCACCATAATAAAAACATCTAAATTATATGGAGGTAACATTATGTCTATCAACTTCACTTCTAACATCAACGATTTCGCTTCCACTCAGTCCCGCGCCACTCGTGTGAAGAACTTCACGGAGTTCACCAGCAAGAAGAAGCTGGAAGACGCCGCGGTTCTTACGCCGGCTCAGCTGGAGGAAGTCAAGAAAATCAAGGGAACTTTCACCTTCGCTCTGCACAACGACGGCCGCTACATGGTTGTCACGCTGTACCACGCCAACGCCGAAAAGAAGTACCAGTTCATTATTCTGGACCTGGAAACTTTGCAGGTTGCGGAGTGCGACAGCGTGAAGAACGCAAAGGCAGCCGTCATGGAGCTTGTATCTGCTGCCGCAACTGCACCGCAGGAAGCGGAAAATGCAGAGGAAGCACACGGCGAGGAAGAGCAGAACACGGAAGAAGCTCCGAAAAGCAAGAAGAGCAAGCGTTCTGCCAAGTAAATTGCAAGAATTCAAAGAATCAGCACATAACAAAAGGCTATGTGCTGACACATACACTCAACCCGAACTTGGAACCCAGCTATATGCCCTCGCCCCTATAAAATGGAGGAATAACAAATGGCTAAACAGATTTATTGCATGAATCTCCAGCATCATATGGGAGTTGCGGAATCCGCAGAGGAGCTCTTCGAGGAACTGAACACATTGTACTACGAAGGACTGAAGAGGGAAGACGTTGATATCAGACTTGCTGTTTCGGAAGAAGCTACGAAGAAAATGCTCCTCCTTCATCGAGTGATGTATAAGAGTGAGCAGTTTGAGTACCAGGACATCTTCAACGCTATCCTCACACTCGTTCCTTCTGAAAATTGGGACGAACGAGAGGAAATTGCAGATGCCGTGTGCGTAACAGGTGAGCGACTTTCCGATTTGGACGAAGAGGAATTTATGGACTGGTTTGTCACCGAGTAACTAACAAATAAAACTCGGGCGAGGGCGTATACATGGGCTCCAAGCGTGGGAACTATTCACCGCTATACAGAGGTTTCATAGTGCGGATTTTTCCTTAAGAAACTTTTTATCGACAGTGTCGATGAATACAAGGTGAAATCAAGGAGGAATACCACATGAAAACCACTCATTTCCGGTTTAGAACCCCGTGCTACGGTCGAATTTACGGAGATAGCGTATTTGAAGGAACGCCCTACGAAAGTGGAGGGCAGGAAATCGGCGCTACCGCTATGGCATACCTATATAACCGCCACGCTGAGCTTTCTCAGTTCCTTGAGAGGAACAAAGAGGAAATGACTCAGTATATCGATTCTGAGAACAAGCCTTTGCAGGACGTTGTTCGATTGGAATTGGGCGACTACGGAGTATTTGATGGGCAGTTCTGCCTCGTTCACCATGTGTGGATTAAAGGCCAGCTCGATGAAATCTCCGAGGAAGAGCTCCTCGCAGTCGAGGAATACATTATGGGTCAGCTGTCTGACGGATGGGGTGAAGGACTCGAACAACGTGAATGGATGAACCGTTATGTTGAATGGAATCATCCCTATTTCGACTCAGACTCTGCACAGTTCGAGGAAGAGGAGTATAGAGACAACGTCAGCTATTACCTTGTTCCTTGGAACTCTGAAGTGGAAATCACTCAGTTAGATTCCGAGGAATGCGAACTCGACGTGTCTGCAGAACTCATCGCAACGATGGAACGCAAGGAAGACCGATTCACTCGGTACGTCATGTCCGTGAAGAATGAACTGGAGTTGAAGACGGTAGTCGAGGAACTTAAGGTGAAGAATCCGTATCGAATCGGAGAATGCGTAGGAAAGTATGGATATCCCATGCTTCTTGCCTTTAACAAATACTTCGATAACGAAGGAATGGACTTCACCTTCTACGACAAAGCATTCGCCGTTGACGGTCACTGCTACGAATACAAGTTCTATAAGAAGAACAATTATTCGGACGACCCTGTTAAGAACCTTCGCATCTACGATGCCGTTACGGAACTTCTCAAAGCATAACAAATCAGCATGGAGAAATCCGTGCTATGAAGCCTCTGTATAGGCTGGCGGTGGAATAGAGGACAACCTAGAAAGCGAGGAAATTATGTCTTTCAAAGTCAATGCAATGGTTCATTCTATCAACGCTGTCAAGGAAGTTGAAATCATCGAAAAGAGAGGAGACAATGACTACCTGGCTAAGGTGGGCGATGTTGTCTGTACTGCTATTTTCAATCCGTTTGTCGGCCTCTACTATGTCGACGACGTATACGGAGTGGTTAAGTCCAATGACTGAGCAAGAGATGAAAGAATACGTTGACTCTCTAGAAAGAGAGCTGGACGGTTATAGGAAACTTGGTACGCAGAGGAAGATAAAGGCTGCTCTGCGCCGGGATTATAGAGCACGTCGCAGAAAAAACACCATCATTTGGTGTTTGAAACAGATTCCACTCGTACTCAGCATCCTCTTCACCCTCTGGGTATTTTTCAGCTGGATGGAGGTCGCGATTCACAACTCTACTCCAGGATACGATTACTGCTTCTACAATTTTTTCAAAGTCATGTTCTAAATATCAAATGAGGTTGTCCTCTATTCTGCCGCCAGCTACCTTGCCATTATACAGGCTCTCGACAGAATGGAGGATTCCAAATGACGAGAGAAGACGCTCTTAACCTGATTCAAAAGCTGTTCAACCTTGGAGACAAGGAAAGAAACGACTCAGACCAGGAAGCGGAGCTTGCGATACTCAAGGCGCAGAAATTGATGGCAAAGTACGACATCTCAATCGAAGAAGTAAAAGAAGAGAAAGAACCCGAATACGCTCATGAAATGTGCGAACACAAGTGGAACTATGGATATAGAGTCCCTCTTGCACAGGTACTCGCAAAGAATTTCAGATGCGAGCTGTACGAAAGAGGAAAGTCTATTGTGTTCATGGGTCGAAAGATGGACGCCGCTATTTGTAGACAGACATTTGAGTTTGCCTACAAGTACATCATGAAAAGAGGAAATCAAGAGTATAATAGAAGATACGAAATGGGTTATACGACTCGAGGAGTATTCAACTCTTATGCTCAAGGGTTTATTATCGGACTTAAGAAGAGTTTAGACGAACAATGCGTGGCTCTCGCCATTGTCACCCCGCCAGATGTCACAGCAAAATTCAAGGAAATGTCCGAAGGGTGGAAACAGAAGACCACAAAGATGGGAGAAGCAACAGACGCTGAAACTCTTCGCAAGGGTATCAAAGATGGGGAACGGTTCTTGCAGAAGAACAAGTTACCTGAATAACAAATGATGAGTCGAGAGTCTATATAATGGCAAGGTCGGTGAACCTACTTCCTGATTCAGGGAGTAGGTAAGTGTGTGATGATATGAGGGCTTCCCTAATGACAAATTAAGGAGGAACTTATAATGTCTGCAAATGTTGAGTCTATGTTTTCTGTTCGTGAAGTACCCTGGCACGGTCTTGGAACTATCATTCAGGAAGCTCCGGATTCCGAAGCCGCTCTTAAGCTGGCTGGTCTGGATTGGTCTGTGAAGCAGGTTCCTGTCCTGTACGAAGGCCAGAAGACGGGCCACCAGTTCAACGTCCGTGAGTCGGATAACCGTGTTCTTGGAGTTGTCGGCGGCAGATATAAGCCTGTTCAGAATGCGGAGGCGTTCGCATTCACAGACGAGCTTGTAGGCGGCGATGTTCGCTACGAGACGGCAGGAAGCCTGGCAGACGGTAAGCGTGTTTGGATGCTCGCCAAGATGCCGGACACTCATATCTTGGACGACGTCGTAGAGCCTTATCTGTGCCTGACAAATGGACATGACGGATTCAGCTCTCTTAAAGTGTGCATGACGCCCGTTCGTGTCGTCTGTCAGAATACGCTGAACATGGCACTGAGTGGTGCCAAGCGTACCTGGACAGTTCGCCACAGCGGAAATATCAACGCAAAGATGGAAGAAGCTCAGCAGACTCTCGGACTTGCTCAGAACTACATGGAGAAGTTCGCAGAGGAAGCAGAAGAGCTCTATTCCATCAAAGTCAGCCCGGCGCAGTTTAAGAAACTGTCCAATACCTTGTTCCCCATCACAGACGAGATGTCTCGTCGCAAGGAGGAGGCACAGTATCTTCTTCAGTGCCAGCTGAAAGAGGCTTGGGAAATGGACGACCTGGGCAATATCAGAGGCACGGGCTGGGGATTCATGAACGCTATAAGCGATATGTCTACCCACCGTCCGCCGGCTCGTAAGACTGCAAACTATCAGGAGAATATGTTCATCTACACCATCGACGCTCCGGCTCTTTTGGACCAGGCGTTGAAGATGGTTAAGGAGATTGTCTGATGATAGTTAAAGTTGGACCTGTCACTCTTAGAGTGTCGTATCACCTTATCAAAAAGGTGAGTGACACAGAGAACTACGGATTCGCAATCCAGCAAATCATCAATACAAAGATAGTAAGAACCTGGACGGTACATGACCTAGAAGCCGTCAAAAATTTCATCAATTATCTTGTGAAAAAAGAACTGTTAAAAGAGTTCGACAATCTATAAACAAACCATGGGAAGCCTTCATATCATCACACACCATAGTTAAGGGAGGAATAACCCATGGATACAAGAACAGTATGGGAAATCACTTGGGACAGCTATTTACAAGATTGGCTTCCGAAGGCGGTAGATGGATTCGGTCCGTTTAACCGAAGAAGAAAAAGCAACAAAGGAGCCACAGGCGGTTTATGTAGAGTGGTGAGTTTCCTAATAGCAATTATAGGTACACCGTGGATACTCATACACTGTCTTGCATTTGCTAACCACAATGTTCAGCCACAGAACAAGGCAAACAGGATTGGATATTGGATAGCTTCAATCATAGCTCTACTGATAGATGGCGCCTGTATAGCTGCTACTCTATTCATATGGAATACGGTAAAATCGTCCGAAGATACCGCCTTATGTATTATGTCGTTCTCATTGATTATCCCACTACTATACGCAGGACTCAGTAAACTACCGTATCTGTTCATGAATGACCCCATTATTCGTGAAGAAGAACATCAAACTCAAGAAACTGAAATTGAGTATCTTACAGATTATGAAGATGACGAAGAACAAGAAGAGGAAGAAATCGTAGAAGAATTTCCGTTCTGTCAAATCTTCCGCCTTGGTGGAGACAAAGACCTGCACATCATGAGGGTGGAGTATTGCCCAGACGAGACAGCATTTATAAGAGTCGTATCCAATGATTCGTACACCAAGCCTTACAAGCGTAAGGTACAACGAGACAAACGAGGGGAAAGATTTATCTTATTCAACAATGAAAGATTTTATCTTGACCCTAATAAAACTCAGCCTAGAATGCCTGAGTAAACAATTATCCCCATCGGCCTTATGGTCGATGGGGATTTTTTTTTGTGAATTCGTATTCCAGATTTTACAGTCTACAATACTGACCAGAATACTGTATCATAATTTATTCTTAGAACATTGGCGATTGAGCTCACTTTCCCTAGAGCTCTTCACCTCCTGGCAGTTGTATTCACTCATTTTTCTTAGGCGCCGAGTGACAGTTCCAGCGCCACCTATCTGACCTATAGGCTAATCAGGAATGTCTTCTTCTCCGACGAACTGAACGACACAGCCGCCATTCATATTCACGTTCGTCTGATTAAGGCCGTTCATAAGGTTGAGCTCTTTCACAGGAAGAATGATTGCATTCAGACGAGACATTGTGATTCTGTTACCCTTGATTCCGTTATCAGGGTCACCGTAAATCTCTTCCTCTGCCTGCTCTACGAGCTTGAGCAACTTCTTCTCTGCAATCTCCTTCGTCCACAGCGCCTTACCGGTGGCCTTGTCTCTCGCCTCTTCCATCAGAGCGTTGTAGTAGCTATACACATGAGGCAGGAAGAACATACTTTTGGCAGCACGAGAAATACGAGTTCTGGATTCATCGTCCAGAGTTTCGCCGTTCATTTGTGCGTATGCTTCCTCTCGAGTGAGGCCATTGTAAACGATGAGATGAATGAATTCACGCTGGCGAGGGAGAAGAGGACGAAGGTTGGGGTCTCTTGCCATACTTATTTCTCCTTCCTCAATAATTTTTGGTGACCCACCCGGTCTGTTAGACCGCGACGCTGGACACGCCGAGCCCATTGGGTGGGTCTATGGGCTTTATGAACATGGAGGACAACACGGAGGCCTCCATAGTTTATTATAAAGGTTTTTGCTCAGATTGTAAAGAGGAGATTTGAAAAAGTTTCTTTTGACTACTCTCCGCCAGCCACTTGGCGTAGCACACAGGACCCATACCGAGATTTTGAGAATCTAAAGACTTGAGACGCCTTCCACATCTTCTACAGATGTGCTTTACTTCTTCCTTGTTCATACGCTTTCTCTCCGCTTGAAATCTTCACACCGCGCACTTACCGCGACGGAGCACAGCTTACCAGACACTGCGCAAGTCGCGCGGCCATTGCCGTTCTTTTGAAGGTGCTCACAACGTGTGCAGTTTTTCGCCTTCGGGTTCTGCAGACAGGCAAGCTCGTGACGGTCCATCAACACACGAGTCTTCTTCAGCGTACCGCAGTATTTACATTCATACGCAAGAACTCTTGTAGCCATTACTTTATCACCTCTTCACATAATATTCACCATGACATACTCTACAGCAACGTCATCCTCGATTAGCCCAGTCTTGATGCCCTTTTCAGCAAATCGAATAATCTTAAGAGCATCAATCAACTCTGCTATTGAGTAGTGCCCCTGCTTTTCCTTGGCCATCTTTACCTGCCACGCCGTCAGTCCCGTCCGCTTGACAGGCTCCGACTGGTCTCTACCCAGGCCCTGAACCATGAGAATCTGTTTGAAGCCATTGTACAAAACAGAAAGAGTGAGAACAGAAGGTTCCGCGACAGCCTTTGCCTTCAGCAGATAATCAAACGCCTGTCTGACATTTCTTGTAAGAATGGCGTCTGTAAACTGGAAGGTAATATCTCCAATGGGCTTGTAGATTACTCCGCTGTCCACAAGATACTTCACAGCCTGCTCTGCTCCACACCCTGTCGCCGACATATAGTGACGAACCTTATCTGCTTCCAACTTGATTCGACTGTAATCACATTCACAAATCTCTGCAAACTCGACACAGCCTGCCGTTCTCATACCAGGAATTAGTCGGGCGACGTAGTTGGCTAAAATCGAGGAACTGAGTTTTTGAAACTCGCAAAGCCTCTCCTGGTTCTGCTTGTAGAACTTGCTACGCTTATCCATCTTAGAGTAGATAAGGACAAGGTAGTCACTGCTGTTCTCTGCGGCGGAAAATACCTTGCCCCATTGCCTATCCGCCTTAAAGAACTCCGTATCATCTCGCACGACTATCACGCGAGAGCCCGCTGTCATTTTGCGCTGTACAAGGCGCTGATATGCGTCGCTTACTTTGTCGAGGAGCGTAGGCCTGACCTTCACAGCTTTATAGAGATGAGAAAGATATTCGTCCATCACAGCAACTTCTTCTCCGTAGAGAATAATAACTCTGTCGATATCTCCTGAACGAATCTGCTTCTGAAACTCTTGTACTGTCATTTGACTGCCTCCCAATTCTTTGCCAGCGCCTCAGGCGAGTTATACGCACAAGATTTCGTTCCACGCTCTCCAGGAACAATCCAGCTTACTCTAATAGAGGCGCCTCGAGTAAACACCTTCACATCATAAACCTGCCCAACTCTAAGATTTCTGGAACCGCCCCTACCAATGTATCTAAGTAGCATTGTTCTTACGCTCCTTTCTTGCCTGCTTGGCTCTTTCTTTTGCCTTCCAGTAATCGTGCTCTTTCTTTTTACGGAAGTGCCTGCAATCTTTTACAAGGCACCTTTTTCTTTTCATCTGCTTGACGGAAAGAGTAAATCTATGTAGACAGCACCAACCTACAGGATTCTTACTACCGCCGAGGGGAACCCACTTACCCATCGTCACTGTCCTTTCTTGCCTCTGATTCTATACAAGACTAAAAGAACCACACTTTGTGGTCATCCAGGATGTTTTCTTGACGATAGCTGATTACAAAAAGATGAGCACACGCATTTCGAATAGCAGTTTGAAGCTCACTGAGAGCGCCCTCAGATAAAAGAACCTTGCCGCAGACGAAATCGATTTCTATGTCTACCTCAGACTCAACTCCGTATCTGCTGAAGGTGATATGCACATGAAAACTTCCGTCCTCGCTGTCCCTATCTGTGATAAAATCTACAGAATATTCGCAGAAACAAAAGATTCCACTCGCATAATGCGCTTCGGCATTGACGTACTTCAAAAAATCCTCTATTGTCATAGGCCTCATGACATAGCCTCCCTCATTTCAAGAATCCACATATCCAGGGTGGCATCTTTCTTAACACCTACAAGAGTCAACTCCTGTGCGTACTTAGAGCAGATACGAAGCATCTTGGCGTACACTCGACTATCAGAATACCCGTCACTCTCCATGATTCTCCGCATGAGAACATGGTTAAGCATCTGAAAAAATAGGTCGGGCTCGTACCCGTCTCCGTCTTCCTTAATTTTGATTCTCTGCCCAATCTTGAAAGCGTTGACACCTGTGACAACTGCAATCTTATCAACGACAAGGCTACAAAAATCTAATAGCTCTTTCACGTCCATGGCAGCATATCGCTCTACCTGCCCAAGGTTGTCCGCGGCGCACACGATGAGCGAACGAGCCACTCCGTCAAGTGACTTGGCTGACTTTTCCAAGAGGCTGTCCAGATACTCTTGACGCTGTTGCATGGTATAAGGCGCCATAGGAATTACAGTACCACGAGACCTAAGAGTTTCCAATGCGTTCTCCGCATTCTGCACCGTCAACACAAAGTAGGCCTGGCGCGGCGGCTCCTCTGTAACCTTTAGGAGGGCGTTCTTAGCGGCAGCGGACATACGGTCTGCATCTCTGAAGATATACACGGTGTCTCCGGAACATTTATAGCAGTTCTTGACAACCTCTCTTACAGCGTCCACGGACAATTCAGGCTCAACCAAGAATGCTTTCATCTGCTTCGTGAGCCATTTTGCGAGAGTGTACTTACCTGAGCCCTTGACACCCGTGAGTATTAAAAATCGAGGAACTGTGTTGAGCTCAACCATGTCGCGCAACTGGCCTCTTACAAATTCTTGACCAATCAAGTTGTCCACTTCCCTTCGTACATCTCTTCAACGGTTCCGTCACGATGGTAAACCATATGACGAATCCAATGATTGTGCTGAAACACTCGAGCATCAATTCTGTCTTCCCGAATAGACAAGTGCATACTCTCACCGTTCTGGTTGATGCACAAAATAATATGTCCATAAAGCTCGTAATTATTCATCAACTTTACCATACCGCCGCGGTCAGAGGAATCAAACTGGATATCTTTTCGAGCTTCCTGCTTCCACATAGTTAAGCCTCCTGTCTTGGGGTATCGAACAAGAACACACTGGACTGAACAATCGCCTTGGGATTAGACTCCCAACGCAGACCGGAATTGAGTTCACGCACCCATTCCAGAACGGCGAGAGCAAGGTCGATATCATCATCCATCAACCTCTGCTTATACTCAGGAAGGGCGGGGATGTTGATGTACTTGAAATCCTGGAAGGTACAGAACTTGCAGACGTCAAGAACGAAATACTGGAACTGCTTGATGAACTGCTTCAGGTCTTTTCCGCTATTGTACACATCTTCGATGATTTTTACTGCCTGCACCTTATTTCCACACTCCATGGAGAACAACAGGTCAAAGTGTGTGCTGTAATCGACGGTTCCCAGAGCTCTTACAGCATCTTTAACCGTCACAGTGTCGGTGAGAGAAAGACACTTGTCCAGCATCGTGATAGAGTCTCGCATACCGCCGTCCGCGAGTTTGGCGATATACTGAATCGCTTCCTCTTCCACCTCGTATGCTCCATCCGGACCGCCGCTCTCCACAACCTCATCGTTCTCGCAGGCGACGATGTAGCGAAGACGATTGATGATAGAATCCAGCGAAATCTTGCTGAAATTATACCGCTGAACACGACTAAGAATCGTGGCAGGAATCTTCTGCGGGTCCGTGGTACACATGATAAAGATTGCAGTCGCAGGAGGCTCCTCTAAGAGCTTCAGCATAGCATTCCACGCACCGATACTGAGCATATGACACTCATCGATGATGTACGTTTTGTAGTCGCAGTCCAGAGGCTTACGACGAGCGCCGTCGATGATGTCACGAACGTTGTCCACACCATTGTTAGACGCGGCATCCACTTCAATAGGCGAACCCTTACCCCCGTTGATATCGTTCGCGAAGATACGAGCCGCTGTGGTCTTTCCGCACCCAGCAGGTCCGCAGAACAGATAGGAATGCTGAAAGGTCCCTGTTTCAATCTGGTCCATCAAGATATCCTTGATTGCGGACTGCTCTACAACATCGTCGAAAGTGGAAGGACGATATTTGACAGCGAGAGTTTGTTTAGCCATTGTTTGCTCCTCCTCTTTTTCTATACGGTCTACCATTAGACCGAGTGAATCTTACTTCCTTGAAATACCGCCTAACGGCATCCTGGTCCTCTTTTGACATACCGTCTAAGACCGTTTTAGGACGAAATTTTTCGCTATTCTTGCTCCGCTTATCCTCCGCGGTCTCTGAAAAATCTTTGCCCCGCATCTTGTCCACAAGAGACGGAGAATGCCGCTTTTTCTTAAACTGAGCTCTCACAGGACACAACTCGATATTCCTAAAGGAAAAATCAAATGTGATGTTCGCCTCGCTAATACTCAAAGACGGGTTTTGAGTCATAGCCTTTACAGCCACCTCAGCGCCGTATTTTGAGTACACATAAATCTTATTGTCCTTGACAAGTTCTGTGTTGATGATGTTGTCCTCAATTAACTGGTCTACCACGGCAAAGTTCCCAGGATGCCGAACATCGAGCTCGCACACATCCGCAGGCCCCAATCTGTAAACTGCTGCCGTTGCAGGATTCTTAAGTACCCGTTTTATGCACTCATTTACATGAGAGCCCGGATGCCGCTGTCCAGTTTTCTTCTCGATACGCGGGGTTGCTCCGTTATCCACGGCGATTCGTTCTACCGTCTCTGCAAGAGTGAAACAGCAGTTCTTACAGACATAGAACACAATGTCTCCTCTCATTTAGTTACCTCCTCTTGTTCAAATTTTAGTTTCCATCCATGATTTTTTTTTGCGATTGTGAGTATCTTATTTACCCTCTTCCTCGGTCCGTTGAGTATGAAATCGTAAGATACTTCTATATACCCGCCCGACTTCAGCTCAATGCGGACACGAGGCCACGGTTCGTAGTGAATCTTACCCATATCAGGTGTTGTAGAATTTAGACGCCACCATGTCCGCAGTATGGGTCCACAGAACATTGTTGAATCTGCGGATAGCGACATCCAGATTGTCCCACTCGTCCTTTTCATACGCTCCCATGTGATAGCGAATACAAGCGACCTCCTCAGGAGTCAACTGAATAAAGGTGCTTGCGATTGCGACACTCTTAGAGCCGTGCCCGGGGCCCCACACAGAAGGCCTGTCATCATACTTGAATTTTCGACCGGGTTCACCACTTGTGTCTCGCTGATAATTGTCCACCTTACACAAGTCATGGAACAGACCGATGATAACCGGACTGCACTTGCGCTCCCACTCCAGATGAAGAGCATCGGTCAGCTTGAGAAGCTCGGTGGCGACACGATAGCTGTGGTCAAACAGACCGCCCTCGTAGTTACCGTGAAATCGAGTGCTTGCGGGTTGAGTAAAAAACCCCATGTTATACAACAGCTCAATTACTTCATCCATGCTCATAGCAACACCACTGGCGTAGGTGAAGTTGACTCCAACACTTTGACACAGGGCGGCAAACATTGTTTCGCGTTCAAACTCAGACATCATATGTTGTTCTCCTTTTCAATGTATTCAACCAACTCACGCATCACACGAGAGTCAATTACAAAGTAATCAGGCCCATCAGGCTCAAACCGAAAAGCAAGAGACGACCTGAAAAACCCTTGCTCAAATGCCTGCTCCTTCATCTTCTCCATCCACGCCTTCTGAATAGAAAAAGACGACTGGGGCTTTGTGGGCAGTTTGGCCTCTACGAAAAACGACTGGGTATGCACATCGCCTCCTCCAAATCTCGTACCACCTGAGTTACACTGAACTCGCCCACCCAGAAGTTTAGCTATCTCTTTTTCTTGGGCCGCCGAGAAGTCCTTTCCGAGGTTTCTGCTCAACTTTGGGTTCCTCCTTCCTATGTTCAATTTTCTTGGTTACTTCTGCCTTCGCAGGTGAATGACGTTTGGTCCTATAAAAGTCATACTCTGCTGGAGTTGAGGACACTCCATATTTGAGCTTGTGCAGAGCGTCTTTCGTTTCCGCAGACTCGGGCTGGTGGGACAGAAGTCGATAAGCTATATTTACAATCTGCTCATCTCTGAACGGTAGATTATATCCGGTACTTGCATCAAAATCCTTGAACTGCTCAGAGAAGATTACCGACTCTGCTTCTTTGGGGTGCTCTTTCTGTAACTTTACGAGTTCCACTCCCCACTCTGCCCATTGTGCGTCAGACACGAGATTCATATCCAGCTCATAGTAAATCAAGGAATGAACAAGAATCTGATATCTACGTCTCTGAATAAGCGCCGCAACCTCATTATCATAAGTAACAGGTTTTTGCTCTTCCGGCTTCGGAATTTTAATAAGTGACATAACTCATCCTCTCAGTTTTTTTTTGAATTTGGCATAATATGTTTTGGCTGTGGGTTCAGTAAGTCCGAACTTTGCCGCCGCCATCTTAGAACCCTCTGACTCGAAAATACTGCACAGGTCCTGCATAGAAGACACGCTCCACCGATTGTTCACCCTTTCAGGAAAAGGGCACTCATTGTACTCTGTGTCACACTCCTCTAAACCAAGTTGAACTCTAAGAGCTCTATTTGCTTGCTCCATCTGCCAGTCTTTCAAATGAGTTATCTTACTACCCAACTCCTCTACAGGAATAGACGTTACTTTGTCTAAAAGAATTATGGACACTCCGCCGTTTATCACGACGGGCACCTGGGTAGGGTAGGCCTTCTTGGCGCTCGTTGTAAGAGGAGCGACTGTTATCACACCAGAATTAAGATTGCAGGTGTTATTTGATACAACAAGAACAGGTCTTGTCTTATTCAAAAGATGGGGCCTGTTATGAACAGGGCAGTTCCACCAGTAGACATCTCCTCGACTTATCATACGACATACCCCATCTTTCTTAGGTCTTCAAGTACCTCGTTGAGAGTATCGCCGGAAACTACAAACCGGCCGTTTACGAATGCCTCGTAATGCTCCATGACATGACGGATTTCAATCTTTTCTAACTCCATTGTTTACCTCCATGGCGTATTCAATTCCACTCTTTGCAATCCACCCGGACCATGTAATTTCGCTCAACTTTTTGTCTACTTCCTCTACTGCTTCTCGTAGCTCTTGCTCAGTTTCAAAAGGGTTGATATGAAAATGCTGCCCGCACTCAGGACCAAGCCCGTAAAGACGACTCACAGGGTGCGTCAAGGGTCTTCCGCACTTCATACAGTAGTCTGTTCTAAGACGACGAGCCTTGAGGGACATATACACCATTCCTCGCGTCTCTTTAAGAACACGACCAGCCATCACTCTGAAAGGCATGGCTTTTTTGTTATTCCAGTTGATATTGAAATCCATTCCTTCCTGAGTCATCCAGTTCTTGACCCTTACAATATACTCCTTGCCTACCCTTAAAGCAGTACCCGGAATATGATTGGGCGTGGCGGGTTTTGCAACTTCTTCTACACGGTTTGCTCTATATATAACCTCCACCATTTGCCCATCAGGAGCTTCAAGTGCTTTTGCAACATCTTCAGACTCTCTTTCTATGCTCTTCAATAACGCTTCCATAGTATTCACCTCTTTTCAAAATAAGCGCACAGCCGGTTGCCTGGCTATGCGCTTATTATACTACATATTGCGATTCTTGTAAAGAAGTTTTTTAAGAAAACGCCGCAAGCACTCGGTCGTTGAGCTCGTCTTTCCAGTCCTCATCTTCTTCTAAGAACTGGTGCAGTTTGGCCTTTCCCTGGAACTTAAGAGCCTCCCCTTCGTTGAGTGCCACCTTGCCGTCTTCATCCATGATGCTGAACCACGCACCTGCGGCGTTAATGATGCCCGCACGAATAGAAAGGTCGATGATATCCGAAATGTGGTCAATACCTGTAAGATACTTCAAGGTATAAAACCCTGTTTTTCTATCGGACTTGAACACCTTGGACTTGACCACTGCAACCTTTACAAGATTGCCCGCAGGATTTTCAGAATTACGAGGGATAGAGTTTCCCTTATCATCAATATAGTCGCTCTTCTGAAAAGACATACGAACAGAGCAGTTGTGTCTCCACGCTCTACCACCTGTCGTAGTGGTACCGCCGTATGTGCTATTCATGTCCTCTCGTACCTGATTGATTCCAATCAGTGTGCAACCCGTACGAGCACAAATGGGAATCATCTCCTTGCTGAACAGCGTGAGAGCCATTGATATGCCGCCGTATGTGCGGTCTTCAATGGTCTTGGCGTATGCTTGTGCGCTTACCATTGCCGCAAGAGAGTCCATCACACACAGGCTGATATCGCCCGTTTCTACGATGGACTTAACAGCTTCAAAGACCTCTTCTGCGGTCTGCTCATCCGGGCTGAAAAGAATGAGACTGTCGATGTCCACGCCCAATTTCTGCGCCCACTCTGCATCAAGCGTTCTTTCGATATCGACGTATAAAACCTGCTTATCTGGAAACATCTTCTGAGCGCCCGCCACAAGGTCGAGAGCAGTTGTGGTCTTTCCTCCGCCCTCCTCGCCTGCGAACTCAATGATTCTTCCTATGGGCATACCTCCATAGGTCATGTAGTTCATTCTAGGTGAGCTGAACGGAATTCTTCTGACGGCGTCAAAGCTCATGCCTTGCTTGCACACATCGGCCTTGAACTTCTTATTGACATCACGAAGTACATCTTCAAGTCTCTGACTCGACATACTCCACCTCCTGAAAGAATGGGCGGCACTTTTGATAACATTCATCACACATAACCACCGGGTCGCCCTTATCGTCGATAGCTATGTGGTCAGCGGAGCATTTACATCCGCATATCACGCATCTCTGACCCATCATACACCTGACTGTTTCGTAAGGTCAATTTCTGCAATTCGCATACTGAGGACCTTCTTAACAGAGTTCAGCATCTCCCATGCAGCCTCTTCTTTAGACTTGATGGAAGAACCTGCTCTCTGAAGAACGATTACAGAAATAGCCTCTGCTTGAGCGGCAAGGTCCGCGGCCGTATCCTTATCTGCAACCGTTCCTTGCGCTTTCTCACGCACACGATTGAAGACTTCTTTATACACGGCTTTTGCGACGTCTTCCTTGATTCTGAGCTCCTCACGACGAGAGGCTGTCAAATACAAAAGAGACGGAAGATTCAATGTGAAATCCTCCAGCTCATCATCTGAAACGGGTGCGCCCTCGTCGTTGGTTAAAATCTTATCGATTTGGCTCATATAGGAATCCAACTCTCCGCAGGCCTCATTCACGAACGCCTTGACCATAGAGCGAACCACATCCGAAAGATTTTCGATTCTATCGTTATTCTTCCGAACAGCCTCCAGGTCAACAGAAGAGGCGAGTGCAAGGTTCATATCAGCCATTAGAATCTCCTCCTCGCATATTCCGCCATGAGCATAGCCTCCGCCATTCCGTCGCTGGGTTTACGACTTCTTGCCGTGGGAAGCAACGACACATGGGGAAATAGTTTACGACACACCTCAATAGAGGTGTTTTTATCAGACGTGACACAGAATTCTTTCTTCCAGGTCTGCGGAGGTACAAGTTGATAAGGGATATCGAAGGCCTGCAATAGACCTTCGATGTATCCCAAATTGTGCCCAAAGTTAAACATAGACACAACTCCCTGACCGGGCATAGCACCCACTTTCTCTAAACAGCACACAGACGACGGGCCCGATGCCGCCTTGAGGATTGCGGTGTATGCGCTTTCGTGAAAGGGTACCACAGTACACTGGCCGTCCTCGGTGAGTAACGCGAGAGCGCCGCTCTTACCTGGGTCAATACCAATGTACGTTTTCATCACTTACTCGCTCTCCGCTGAATGGTTTCAATGGCCTTACGAGCCATTGCAGCCGCCTGAATGGACTCAGCGGCAGCCTCTTCGGCGCGGTGCTTAATTACATTCAGGATATCCAGCTTCACCTTGTCCTCTTCGTTGTTCTTGACCATCTCAAAGAAAACTTGCGTGAGGTTATCAACGTCCTCCATAGCATCGGCCGCCTCATCCGCTTCCTCACGAAGCACGGCGTAACTTTCGTGGTCCGAGTTGTTCACGGCGCCGAATTTGACAGACGCACGACCGTACTCTTCGCACTCAGCGCACACAACACTCTTAATCAGTTCTTCCATAATTTACCTCCCGGCCTTCTTACAGGCTGTTTTATATTGACACCACCTACAAGGTTTTGTGTCGACGTGCATAGGGGGCGGAACCTGGCGCTCTACATAACTATCGCACTCCAGAATCTTATCCACCCGAGCTTGTTTCATCTCCTGGGTAACATGATACACCTCAGGGCACTCAAGACTACAATTATCTCTGTTCTCGTACAGAACAAGAGCATCTTCCAGGTCCAGGCACATACAGTAGGTACAAACCTGGTCTTCATGAGCAGAATCTACATGATTCTTGGTTACGGCGGACGGGTCTTTGTCGTCATGACCGTACTTGAACGAAATCTGGTTCTTGAACTCGAACAGGTAATCAGTACCCGTAGAAATTCTACGAACGATACCGTCGCACATGAACGAGATGTTCAGAACCTTATGACGAAGAGAAGTTTCTACGCCCCTCTTGCCCCGCACTTCAATGTCCAGGCATTTACCTTCCGCCCACTTTTTGCGAAGATACTCCTCGACATCTAAATACTGCCAGTCGTAGCCTAAAAGGGGCATCTGAATGAGAGCCTCCTGAATGGCGACGTGACGACGAGTACCCGTATCTGCCATGCCCACAGAGCAGTAATCCGTCTTAGAATCATCAGGTGTTGCTCCAGTCACCTGAAAATACATCTGGCGCAAACACACCATCGAAGAAGGTTTGTAGCTCTGGCTGGGTTTTCTTCTGCCCTTCTGGTCAGTGACTTCGATGGCGGACATGACGTCCGCCAAGAAGGCCTTGTTGATAGGTTGCTTCTTGGCGGCCGCCTGTACCAGTAAACCCAGCTTTCGCCGAGAATTAGCCATTCGCAGTTTCCTCGTCCACCATGAGAGCCATGACCTGCGTGACCTTACCCGCGGTAAACTTAAAGCAGTCCTCGTCACCGTAGTAGAGCTCCACAGACTCCTCCGGGCAAGAGTCCACAAGGCTCTTGAGCATATTGATATTGGCACAGCAATGGAACGGGGCGAAGGACTCACTCTGCTGATACGGAATCAGCTCATTGGAGCTGTTCTTCTTGCTCGCAACCTGAATGCCGTCCTTGGTGAAGGTGAAGTATGCGCCACCCTTATCATAGGGCTCGATGAAGATTGCAAGACGGCCGATGACGTCCTGAATGGCAATCTTGGACAGCTTGCAATGACTGGGGAACTCAACCTCCAGATACTGAGAAACAGCGTCGGCGGGGTACTCGTCCTTACCGTCATACTCGACACCATACAGAACCATGTCCTCAGATTCGAAAAGGAATGCGCCGTCCTTGTACCACCAGTTGATTTTTTCCTGCTTGAACAGCGACAGCATATCCATCATCTCTGCAGACAGCAGGTACTCGCCGCCCAGAACATCCATGTCGTTGAAGCAGATACAATCCGCATCAGACGTGATGACACGCTTGCCCAGGAAATACCCGCAAAGGGCAGGAGTGTCGACCGTCTTGGCCAGACAGGGCTTGTTGATGTCCAGAATGTTCTTCACAGAGGTCAGATTGATAATCTGGCCCTCACCCTCTTTCATGAAGCTGTACTCAGGGAACTGAACGACACCGTCTTCGTCCACACACAGGTCGATTTCGTAGCGGCCGTTTGCATGAACAATCAGCTTATCCGTCATTTCCAGCGTGACAGAATCACTGCTGATGCGACTGATGAGGGCCGAGAACTTGGAAACAGGAACCACCGCGTACATATCCTCACCCTGAATCTTATCCGCACGGACCTTCAGCGTGTTTGCGGTATCGGTGGTGGTGAGAGTCAGAACATTGTTCTTCATCTCGATGCACATCATGCTCGTAATCGGCAGGAGCTTATTCTCCGAGGCGCCTTTCACAGAACGTGCCACCATGTCCTGAAACTTGACGGCGGGGATTGTAATTTTCTTACTCATTGTTTTGTCCTCCTTAAATTATTTACCAGATAAAGTTAGAGTTTGCCATCTCACCATTATCTACCAGAAAATCCTGAGCAGTGGCACTCTTATTCACAGCCGTGATAAAGTAAATCCACTGAGCAATCTCTTCGGCAGATGCCCAACGATGAAGGATAGCCTCATTCAGGACTGCGTCCAGCTTAGTCTTGTCCTGAACGATGTGCTCATTGATTGGCGTGTACACGCCGCCGGGGGAAATACTGTTGCACACCGCGCCATACTTGGCCACTCTCAGTGCGAGATTCTTAGTGTACGCAACGACGCCACCCTTGCTGGCCGTGTACCGGGGAAACTCTGCGCCGCTGTGTGCGCTTGCAGACGCCACAGTACACACAGCCTGAATACAAGGCTGGTCTGCATAGGCTTCGCAGAAATTGATGAGTCCGACGAGATTCACATCAATGCTGTCATCATCCTCCTGAGTTCCTGCATTCGCGATTACGATTTCCGGAAATTCAATGTCAGGAAGAGTGTCTCTGACATCCGCGATGTAGTGATTATAATTCGGAGCATTGATAAGAAACTCGCTGTCCACAGGATTCTTATCAATTCCAAACACGTCGTACATCAGATTACCGTGGTCATCTCTTACGAACGCAAACAGTTCTGCGACAGCCTCTCCAATGCCGCTTGACGTACCTGAGATAATTACTCGTGTCATCATACACCTCATCATACATTCTCCAGGTAGGTCTTACCTACACCGTCCTTTTCCCACTTCTTACAGACCTTATAACCAATGGGACTGAATACGACCTCGCACAGCAACTCCGCGACACAACCCGTAATGGAGCAGAACACAACCTGCGTCATGGTCCACCCGAACAACACATGACTGACAATCATAGCAAATACGAAGTTATCCACAAATTGAGCTACCAGAGTAGACACATACGAACGAACAGCGTATTCCGTAAAGGTGCTATTTGCATACAGTCTACCGATACCGTAGTTGATAAACGCATTTACGATAGAAGAGATAATGAATGCGATTGTACTGCCCATGAGAACATACCAGGTACCGCCGATTGTATTATTCAGAGCCTGATTTACAGCAGTTTCGTTGAATGTGTAGAACTCGGACCAGTTACCCGGGATAAGGGACACCAGCTTCATAACCGCACACACAACCAGGTTCATCAGAGCCGCGAACAGCGACAACTGAATAGATGCTTTGGGCCCGAATCTCTTGGTAATCATGTCCATGCACAGAAAGCTGAGCCACGATACCGTGAATCCGCAGTCCAACGCCAGCCACGACAGACCCGTCGCGATTTCCTTATTCGCGAGAAGGTTCATCAAGATGACAGACACGGTGAAGAAAGCCACTACTGCGGCCGGGACGGACTGCATGAGTCTCTTCCAGTCCCTGAGTTCCTTTTTGAAATCCATTGTTGATTTCTCCTTTTTATTTTTATTTTGAGAGAGGGTTTCAAAGGAATACAAAACTCTCTTGCTCAATCAGATGAGTGAACGCTGGCGTACCAGCACAGGCTTATACCGATAGTTCTCAGCCCAGTCCAGCAGAAAGTCGATGTTGAATCTGATTCTTTCTGTATATTCTGTCCCGAGCTTGGACATATCGTAGCCCTTAGATTCCACATAGGCCTGAATTTCACGCTGTGCGGCCTTGGGCATCATCGCGATATGCTGAGGGCTGTGACTGCTCTTCTCGCTGACGAGAACAGAACCGTACTTGGTCATGATAGACCCGTTTGCCCCGTTCATCAACCAGCTTGTAGAGTCCGCACTTGTGAACGGATACATCTCCAGCACATTTAGACTTGTCATACCGAAAGCATGAGTGCAAATATCCGGATTAGAACTATGCTTGATGATATCAAAGCATTTATCGATGAACTTGATTTTGTCCTTAACAGGCTTGTCATTGGCAGGGGATATACCCATATACCAAATCTTGTCCCCTTCCGGACTCCTATAATCCAGAATATTATGCAACCACTTGAAGTCTTCTCCCTGGTGAAAAATTGGAAGCAGTTTTTCCGGGCTTTTCAGGCGTTCTCTCATGTAGATATAGTTATTCCAGCTCATCTCAGGAGCCTCTGCTAATTCTTCACGAGTCTTGGGGTGCCTAAACTTTCCCGGGATTTTATCCACCTGAGCGAAGACATGAACATCATCATCGATACCGTTGAGATACTCGATATATGCGTCCACATCTACCTCGGCGTCACGAGTGTGCGCTGAAAAGGCCCCGGAATCAATGAGCAGATATCCTCTGCATAGCCCTTCGTTTCTTCCTGCAATCCACCCGTCAATGACGTTACGGTCAAGAAGCTGGCTCGCAAGACGGTTTGCTCCTTTTCTCTTAAGGTCTTCTTCAAAAACCTTATTCAAGCTACCTGCGAAATAGAGCTGAAATCCAGGTAGCGGTGCAACGCGAGGTGGCGTCGTAGGTTTTGTAGGTCTTGTTGCGATAAGCGACATAGTTTCACCTCAAAATAATTTCTTCTTGTTGTCCAGAATCACAGGTTTAAGTTTTCTTGAAGCCATATACTCCTCAATTTCAGGAATCCATGTACGAATACTCAAATCTCGAGCGGCAGCATCTAATCTTCTGAGCCACATCATTCTAGATTTGATGCTCTCCTCATCAATTTCGATACCGAACTCCACAGGACACCGTAATTTCCAGTTACGACCGAACTGCGACAGACCAATAGAGGTTGTTCTTGTACTCTGGGAATAATAGAATCTACAATGCGGCATTCCGCAGGTAATAGACCTGACAGGATGAATCTGGCACCTGTAAGTCCCATCTTTTTCGAACAACCATCTACACCTGGGCTGAATATCTCTGTCGGGCCATCCTACAAAAAGAGCGTTTTCGAGTTTGGGCTTAGGGACACAGTAGAACACGACGGGTTTTCCGTTGATAAGGTGATGCTCCTCCCGGATTAGAGTTTCCAGCTCACCCACAACTTCAAAACTCAACCCCCAAACCAGAAAATCTTCCGGGTTAGCTTTCAAGATTCTGTTCATGCCTTCCTGCGTCCAAGCATTGGTTTCCCATGGGCAACACTTTCCGCACATCTTACAGTCATCCTTGACGAAGAACGACTCATTCAGCCTGATACTTGTAGGGGGGAGAACACCGAAAGGTTTGCCGTCCAACACAATAGGTTCACGAGCAACCTTGTTGATGTACTCCAGTAGCTTATAGGTACTATCGACAGACATATCACACCTCCAAAGGCTCGCCGTACCAGACTCTTGTGACTTCAGCGTCGCATTTCATCGGAACTCTAATTTTTTCTGCCGCGGCTCCTACCATCAAAGAAGACAGTAGTTCAGCGCATTCCTTGGCATTCGCCTCGGGACACTCGCAGATAACTTCGTCATGTACCTGAATGAGCAAATGGCAGTCCAGTTCCTTGAGTCTCGGATTATCGTTGATTGCAATCATGGCCAACTTCGTCATGTCTGCACTTGAGCCCTGAATAATGCTGTTGACACATTGTCTTTCAGCATCGGCAATCTTACCACCGTTGTCTGTGATTTTGATGCCCTCTTCACGAGCCCGCATGATGATATCGCGCTTTTCCTTACCGCCCCATGTTTTCTCCAACTGCTTGATGTACTTCTTCTTGACAGCGGGGTCAACCTCTGCTTCGCCTTGGTCTTCTTCCCACGACAGCGGGTCAAATGTGGAAGGACCGCCTGCCATGAGTTCAAACTCATAAGGCTCAAGCTGTACATCTGGCAGACGACGCTTTCTACCCCACGCCGTTTCTACATATCCGTATTCACGAGCGTGAGCAAGAACATCGTTCATCCACTTCTTGACCTTCGGAAATTCGGTGTAGAAAGTATCTACGATTTTTTGCGCTTCCTTGGTGGAACAATTCAACTGCTCCGCGATAGCTTTTGCGCCTCGTCCATACATGATACCCAAAATGATGGACTTCACAGAGCTTCGTCTCTTCGCTCCTTCCGGATTCTTTGTACCGTCCGGCCTGAATTCCTTGCACTCCTCATATGGAACCTTGTAGATTTTCTCTGCAATCCAGGCATAAATATCCTTTCCGTCAATATACGCCTGAATGAGGTGCTCGTCATGACTCATGTGTGCAAGAGTTCGGGGTTCCTGCTGAGAAAAGTCGCTGGATATGAGTACGAATCCATCCCTTCCTCGGAACATCTTTCGAATTTCCTTATTATGAGACGGGATATTCTGCATATTGGGGTCGCTGGAACTGAATCTTCCAGTTGCCGCGCCGTACTGGTGAAAGCTACAATGAATTCTTCCAGTCTTGGGGTTAAGGATAGCGGGCATCTTGTCGACGTAGGTGGACAACAACTTCTGAGTCTCTCGATAGTCCAAAATCGCCTTAGACAACGGTGTGTCCAATTTGAGTAGAATATCTTCACCCGTTCCTCTGGGCTTTTCCTTATCAGGAGATGTGAGACCCAGAATGTCATACAAGATGACTGCGAGCTGTTTAGGACTTCCAACATTCACAGGGTCCGTGAGACAGGTTCCTGGGTTACGCATTCTGAAGTCTGCTATTTCCTCTGAATACATAGCGAGGACTTCATCGATGTTCTTCTGTCTATCAGCCATCTGTGCGTTATACTTGTCTGACAACTGTTTTGCGAACTCAAGGTCTAGACAAATTCCGCGGTCTTCCATGTCCGCCACCACTTTGATGATAGGCATCTCAATATGGCGGAACACATAGTAAGGACCGGGCAGTTTTTCCTCTGTGAGGTACTTTTTCTGGAACTCCATCAGTTCCCACGTCTTGACGGCGTCACCCGCGGCATACAGATACGCGGTGGTCACGGGGATATGCGTGAAAGGAATACCTTCAAACAGCTTATCATAGGTGAGAGACTCGTTGTCCTGAGAATTACAATACTTGAGGTGGAGGTCTTTCAACCTATGGGATTCATTCTCATTTAGACAGCTACCTGCAAGCTGAGTATCCCAATATGCAGAAAGTTCTACTCCGAGTTGATTTCTGCAAACTCGAATATCGAACTTTGCATTGTGAAACACCCATTTCACTCCCGCATCTTCCGCACGTCTAAGTTCCGCCGCCATGTCCGGCATAGACACCTGGTTAGACGACAAAACACCTGTCACATAGCTCACATGATTCAGAGGTATGTAGCAGGCCTTACGACCCGGAACGTACAAGCACACGCCGGCGATGGTTGTAGTTATGGGCTCCAATGACGATGTTTCGGTATCGATTGCTCCATATCCGAACTTTATGATATCGTCTACATAAGCTCGGACGTCTTCCGCAGTCCTGAGAAGCTCGTACTTGTCTTTGTACTTGCCCAACTTGGTGTTGACAACTGCAACGATAGTAGAGATTCTCTCGTACACGCTCTTTCCGCCCTTTACGGTAGGAGTAGCCACCACTGCCTTGGAGGCCCGTGAGACAGCGGTGGCATCTCCTGTACGAGTAGACCTTGGAGGGAGCTTCTTAAGAAGCCCCATTATTAGAAGGTCTCCTCAGGATTTACAGCGCGGCGGGACCCACGACGGCCCTGAGGTGCGTCAGACGAAGAATGCTGGGCGCGGCGGGAGCTTGACGATGTTGCCCCGGGCGTCGAGGTAGTAACGGGAGTCTGACGACGGGGAGCGTACCCGGCAGCATTGTCTGAAGTATTCCCGCGACGACGAACAGGAGCGCCGTCCCCCTCCGAAGGGAACTCACCCGTCTCCAGATATTCGTTCATCTCGTCCGCAGTCTTCTGAAGAACAAGGCTGCCCTCCAGTTCGGGCTTATCCATCTGGCTGACATCCTCAGCCTGAACATTGTCCACAGGGTAGATTTCGTACTTGGTAGACTGGTCACCCGCTCGACCGTGGCGTTCAATCTCGAAGACGTGCTCACTCAGCGGGCTGTAACGATTGATAAGCCCCTGGAGCTTAGAGATGAACTGACGGCCGCGCTCCCAAATCTTGACCTTCTGGTCATCCAGCTGATACATGATGACAAAACGAGCGGCACGAGCGGGAATACCGGCCTCGCACAGCGGGCACTTCTCGATAGGGTCACCAGGCATACGAAGGCAGTCCACCTGACGCTCCTTGTCACCCAGCTTGATACGATGAGTGGAGAAAGTGGGAATATCTTCGATGCTGTCGAACATGAACTGAACACGAGCAACATCGCCGTCGTTCTTCAACTGGAACCACTCACTGGAACCGCCGCTGTAATACTTATCTGCCTGTTCGTTGGTAATACGAGCCATTTTTAATACCTCCTGAATGTTTTATGGTTTTTGAAGTTAAAAAGGGAGAGGGTTGAAACCCTCGACATGAGCGTACTCAAACTCACCGACTGCACAACGGCGGTCACGGTTGACCCACTTGGGGACATATACATCGTATCCGCCGCTCTGCTTATACAGAATCTGCACCATGGACTTCGGATAGAAAGTCGTGATGGGTTCGCCATACAACGTCTGCCCGATACGAACCTTGATGGCCTTATCGGTTTCACCCAGAATGTGCCGGTTATCGCAGACGCGAACAAGGTCGTTGCGACCCGCATTCTGCGGAATATTTCTCAAACCACTCATATTGTCCTCCTCATATGTCTTTTGGTTTACGGTAGAAACGGTGGGTAATACACCCAACTTGCGCCAGAGCGCATCAGATGCCCAGCCCATCAGTCTTCTGCCTTCTCCACAATCTGCCGATAGTACAGACCATCGGTGATGATACAGCGAATAAGCGCCTTGGTCGTATCGGTGAGCTCCGTGAACGTGTACTGAACAGACAGAGGCCACCCAAACTTATCCGGATAGACCTTCGTTGCTCGAGAAAGGTTATCCGCAGTCAGCGACTTCTTATGGCACAGCACATTGATTCGACGCTTGCACACCGTAATCTCGAACACGTTACGACCGTTGTACTTCACGATTACGATACGGCCATCCTTGCTGACCTTATACTCCAGGTCCTGATTGGCGTACTCACCAACTTCAAATCTGAAGTATTCGACAAGCTGGGTGCCGACGCCGGGAGCACCTGCGGGGAACTTCATGCTCGTGCTGGCCTTCTTCTTAGGCGCAGGCTTATCCTCATCTTCGGACGGAGTGTTCTCACACTCAGAAGTTTCAGGCTCAGGTACGTCTTCTGCGGCGGGCGCTTCTTGCGGCTCCTCGTCTAAAAGACGATACCAACGCTTGAAAGTTGCGGGCGTCACGACCTTAACGGTCTTCTCATCGCCATCATCGAACTCCAGCGTGATTTGCAGACCGTCCTCCTTGACGACACGGCCCATAAGGCCTCTCTTCTTGTCGTACACTTCTCGGCCCGCAATTCCATTTTTTGTGGCCATAATTGTTGTCCTCCTTAAAAGTGTTTATGTCGAAGTGTGCCAGGCACCTTCAAAAGTATTGTACTACACGTGGCTCAATTTGTAAACAGTTATTTTAAGAAATTTTCAAAATACTTCTTGCAAATCGAGCACACCTGAGTCAAGGTCGTTTATGTCCTTTCCCTCAGGTATAATATACTGCGTTATTAGCTTAGAAGTACCTACATTCTTACGAATCCGCTCCGCTCCCTTGTACCCAGCTTCATCAGGGTCGAGTCCTAATATCAACTTACGAACGGGTAATTTGCGAAGTATCTCATATTGTTCATGAGCACCGGTGCCCAAAAGAGCCACAGCAGGTATATCAAACTTCCAGCAAGTAAGGCAATTAAACACACTCTCACAAACAACTGCCCGTTCATATTTTTCAGGTTCTCTAAAAAATCGCTCTGCGGCGTAGACAGGTTTTTCAACGTCTCTTGGATAATTGAAGAACTTCGTCTTAACGGAGCGGCGAGCAATGAAAGCAGGAGAACCATCAGCCCTAAAACAAGGGAAAGTAATTGAATCGGTATCAAAATCAAAACCAATATCAAACGCTTCAATGAGTTCATCTGTCAACCCTCTTTCGTACATATATGGGTGAATATACCTGTATTTTGCAAGTTCTGCCTCCGTAAACGCTGGAATAACTATGCGTCGCCGCGAGACCTTGCGAGACAGCGGCAAGTCAATGGGCTTCCGGGTTTCTACACTTAAAGACACAAAGTTGCGAGATAGCCACTTCTCGCCGTATGCGCCGTCGTCATCATAGCCGAACACCTGAGATATCATCTGAGTTAAACTGCCTGCCCACCCACAGGCAAAACAGTGACATGACCCATCTATCTTAGATATACCAAATGACGGTTTACGCTCCTGACCGCCTTTATGGAAAGGGCAGGTCGTCATTATGTCGTCATTTCCTGACAATCTAAACTTATGAAATACATTTATACCTGAAAGTACGCAGTCATCTCTGAGCTTATACAGCACCTGCAACTCGTCTTCCAGTATAGGATTTCCTCTAACTATAAACATCAGAAGACCTCCGTGGCATCTTTATAATCGGTTCCTGCGTTCTTTTTAGTGGGCTTCTTCTCTTCCCAAGGAGGTGTATCTTCAGATTTCGTGCTTTCCGTGTCATCAACTTCATCGTTTTCGACGTAATTAAACACACCCTTGTCGATGTCCCATAAATAGTTCAACTTGGTGCCGGTTATACCGTTTCTGTTCTTCTGAACACACAGTTCCGCTCGTGCATCTTTCTGTCTCATACTGACGACCACAGACGCATTATAGGCAATACCGTCCGAATCTCTGATACTCTCCAAGCCGGGGGCCTTATCTTCCTTGGCGCCCTCACGATTGGATTGTACGACTACAAGAATAGGTATCCCGAGCTCAATGCTCATGTCCATCAGGTCTTCTGAAATATTTGTAAGCTGTGCGGTTACGCTGTCGCCTCTTCTTGCTCGCTGGTCTGTGAGATAGCTTATACCATCGATGCCCAAGATATCCAGATTATTCGTCTTGACAAAAGACTTCAGCTTCTGAACAGTGACTTTCCTTGCAAACTCTTTCGGGTGAGCTACGAAGAAAGGAGTTTTGTTTTTCTCAAGGTCCGAAATGTACTGCTCATATTCGGGCATTTCTTCGCCTCTTACCATTGACCTGTTAGACATATGGCCATACAGCGTGTCAAAACGGTAACCTGTCTTACTACCTGACATTTCCGGCTCAATCAAGCCGACTCTGTAACCCAGGCGCCATGCGTGTTCAAGTGTCTTTATGAGAACCCACGATTTACCTTGACCAGTTCTGGCGAAAATAACAACAAGCTCCTCGCCCCTGTGCCAACCACCTGTGATGTCGTCCAACTGGTCAAACCCAGTAGAGATAGAGTAAATCTCTGGATGCTCTTTCATCTCCTGCCATTCATCGTATCTTTTACGAGCAGAAGAAATGATATCAACACCCTTGACAGCTGACTTGACTTGCAGATTATCAAGTTGGCTATTCAAATATTCAACGGCGGCGGTGGCGTCTGTCTGCATGAGCTCCGCTATCTTCTGAACAACGGGAACAGCCTTAGAGTATAAATACTCTTCATTGAATGTATTTATGAGATACTCGTCCGTCTCCGATACAGACACGATAGAAAAATCAGGAAACTTATGAATGAATGTCTCCTTATCAGGCACATTACCGTATTGCTGATAATGCTCCATGATAAATTCGTACTCGTCTGGGTACGTTATGAAATAATCCGGTGTTATACTATTCAGCTCAAGTATAGACACACTCTTGTCATTCAAAACTTTTGAAAGAACCTGTAACTCTACCACTGTTACACCCCTCTTCTATCTTCGCCCACGAATTCAATTATATCGCTCGTATTCCAAATTCTACTTGCGAGCCGTCCGCCCACAAAGTCCTTAAGACGTTCTTCACCTAAATTGCCTGTGAAGATATTTGCTCTATTCGCGATTACTCGAGCATCTACAAAGTTGAAGAAAGTTGCGCTGGAATAATCAGACATCTTAACGGACGACACATCGTCCCATATGACAAGGTCGCAGTCTAAAAGACTCTGCCTGATTCTCTTGAAATCTTCGTCTTCGTTATTCATTCGCAGACGCTCCCGGTCAAAGAATTCAGGAACAGAAATGAATATACCCCTTGTTCTAAAGCAGTTACCTCTCCACACTTGATTGAAATATGCGGACATGAGTTTCACAGCCCAGCTTGTCTTACCGTTACCAAAGGTTTCTGAAAACAGGTACAGGTTATTGCCTTCGTTGACCCAATTTCTTATATCGTCCTTGATGTCACGAAGATACACAAACGAATCTCTGTCACCATTACCTGGAACGAGCTTCTCCGGGTACCATCTATACCTAGGTATGTTAGACAGCTGAAATAAGTTTAGCATTTCAGCGTATCGTACGCAAGTGGGTCCGCAGGTATCGCCTTTTACACCGCAAACATCTTCGTACCAACATTTATCTACCATGTTTACCTCCTTAGAAAATATCCTCTTCAGGTACTCCCTCTAAAGGATTTTTACGCTTTTCTTCCATAGTCTTTGCCCTAAAGGCATCAGGTCGTGCCGTATCCCAAGACGGAGTAGAACCCGCCGTGCATTCTTTCGCTGAATACTGCAAGCTCTTCCACCCGTGACCCACGGTATCTTTGACGACTCCGACTCTATCACGCTCTCGTACAGATGCGAGAATCTTCATTTGCTCCTCTATGGACTGCTCAGGCAGGAGGGAGCCAGAAGCTCCGAGCATTCTGAAATAGTTTCCGAGCTCTTTCAAAAGTTCTTGACTGAAATTGAACTTCGCTGAAACTCTTTCACACATCGTGATGAACGAATTCGTTTTCTGAACAGAGCTCTTTTTTGGAGTTTTCTTAGTATCGAAGAGTTTCCCTGAATGAGACGGTGATTTTGTAGAGGTCGCGGGTGAAACCCTATCTTGTTTACGTTCTTTATCTTTATTTACTTTATTTAGGGGTAGGTTTTCCATGGGTGGGTTTCCACCACCTGGAAACCGGGTACTGGAATCGAGGTCTTCTTGCACTTCATCTTCAGAACACTCATTGTTGTCTTCTGCGTACTGCGGTTCTTCGTACACGCAGTATTCATAGGCAAAAACGCCCTTTCCGGACTCATTGGAATTCAGCTTGCGAACGACAAGATATCTGTTGTCTTTCAGTTCTTTCAGAGCCGCGTTAATAGCAGTTTGACCCTCTTTGCAGATTCTGCACAGCCCTTCCACGGAGTAGTCCCAATCCTCAGGAAGAGAAAGCATTTTGCAAAGAAGGCCAATAGCTTTCAAAGACATATCTTTGTTCTTCAGAATATTGTTTGGTAAAATTGTGAAGTTATCACTCTTCTTGACTGTGAATTTAGACATAGCCGTTTCTCCTTTTTCTATTGAAGCATAAAAAAGCTCTTGTGTTGTCGCACCCGAATTATCAAATGGTGGTTGAATGATGCCACTCAGTCAACACCAAAACCAGTTCGATAAATGGGAAGTCGCGGATGCGACAACACAAGAGCTTTTATTTCATTGTGCAAACTGGTTGATGTCGGCGTTGGTTGAGTGGCAAGTTTAAGTATAACACCCTCACGCACATAGCGCAAGGGTGTTATAGTGGTTTCTTGAATTTGTACTGTATCAGCTGTGAAGAACGCTTTCCAGCTGATTGTCAACTTCAGCGTTCACTGCATCCCACAAGGCAGCCTTTTCTGCCTCAAGGTCTGCGCCTTCCGGAATGACTCTCTCTTCACTAAAAGTGAACTTGTAGTACGTTCCGTTGATTTCGCGAGTCAGGCCGCTGTCAGCACGAATGACAGTTGTTACGCCCTGCACCGGTACAGCGCCAGGGTCGGGCGTAGCTTGCGAGAGAGCGTCGTTCTCGTTGGTCTCTGCGGCTTCTTCAGCGGGTTCCGGCGGGCACGGTTCGTATGCTTCGCACACATCGGGCGCGAGATACGTTTCCCCCTTCTCTTTCACGTGAATTCCGTCGCATTTGGAGCAGTATTCGTCTTCAGGGTCTCCTGCGAACTTGCACTTGATGATTTCGGGCTCATTACTCATTTTTCATTCTCCTTATTTTTAGATTCCATTGGTTTATATCTATGCCGTGACGCCTAAGCATTCCGGTACATAGCCACGCATCATCCTCTTAATACATCTTTAGAGGGTACAGAGGGAACAGAGGGAAACTCTTTCAACTTGCGAAGTTCAATCAAGGTCATGACAGAGTAGGTAGCCAAGTCCTTAAGAGTGTCTTCGATGCTTTCATCCTGCACTCTCTGAGAAGAGTTCTTAGTAAGAGAGCAGAGCCTATTCAGCTTATCCGTGAGTCTGATACAGGGCATTGGCATACCCCATTCCTCAAAACTCTTTCCGAAGCTGTCACCGTAGTCCCAATTCTTCGCGGCGTAAAGGTCTGCCATCTCTTTACAAATTGAGACGAATTCTTTTACTTTCTTCTCGTGTTCTTCCTTCGTGTACATTATCGAATCCTCCTCATGGCGTTCTTCGCGTTTTCACAGGTACCGAGTGTGATTCTATGCGAATCCCACAGAAACGAATTCATGGCATCGTATGCGTAAGACGCGACCTCCTGCATCTGCGGGTGGGCGGCAGAAGACATACGAAGATTGAAAAAGTGGCACCACTCCATCAAGGGTGCGGTCATGATAAGTTCCGTTTTCAGGCTGTTGGGGAGTACGTCTCTTGCCTCCTGCGGAGTTCCACCATCTTCGAGAATTGCATTGTACGCAGTCTCGGCGCTCTCGCAAGCAACGAACCAGTTGAGATACCTTGTGGAGTTCTCTTTGAAGAAACAGGGTTTGATTACCGTGATTTCCCCTCCGAATTTTCCGTTACTGTAATTGCAGTACCGAGTAGACTCCTGACAGAAAGATGCCGGGCGGTGTCTTACAATTTCATGAGTGACACCACGGTCACAGATAAACTTCACAGAAACATCTTCATGAACCAGTCGCTGATAAGTGGAAACGAGCTCATCTGCAGAAATTTGTATGATACTCCATTTTCCTCCCTTGAGGTTAAACGGAAAATCACTCTTGAATTCAGGAAACAGAATAGGTTTAGCTTCTATGAAATCGTTCATATAAGGAGGAACGCCCGCGAAGAAGAAAAAGTCTCTCCATGCTCTTACGTTACCGGATACGATGTATCCGTTAGAATCTGTGAATCTAAGATACATCTTCACCGGGTAGCGGTTTTCTACGAACCTGACTTTATCTCTGAGGTCTTCATACACGTTGTACGAAACCTGAAAGATGAACGATGCGTGTTCCAGCACAGCTTCATGGCCTCTCTTGATGATGTTCGCCACAAACTTTTCAGCGGAATCTTCTGTGATTTTGTCCTCAGACTTGTAGCAGATACGGCCACATTTTTCGATTTTCTTGATGGGGTCGTTCTCCACCAGGACAGACGCTTGAGCGTTGATGATTTTCATTACTTTTTCACCTTCCCTAATCTAAGTGTGACGGTAGGAGCCTTGGGAGTAACGGCAGGAGAGAGAATCTCTGCGTCCACCTCATGAGCGTACACGAGCTTTTCCATCTCGTCATCGTCGATGTACTCACGAGTCTTGACCACCTTTGCAAACTGCTCGGGCGTCAATGCCTTACGGAGAATTTCGATTGCCTGCAACTCATTGACCTCCGAGTTCTCAGTAATCGTGATGTACGCACGAATATCGCCCGCGATGAATTCCGTCTCATTCCGGTTCTGCAGACCTTCCTTAATCTGCGTGCCGTAATCCGACACAGCCTTTTTGACTGCTTTCTCAGATTCCTTGGCGTCCTTATACGCCAGAACAGCATATTCCAGTTCTGCGTCCGTCATCTTTCCGATGTCCAGCTTTCTTCTTGTTGTCATTGTGTTGTCCTCCTCAGTTAAATTGATGTTTGATGTCGGCTTTTGACAGCCCCTTATTTGTAAGAGCTCTGACTCCACGTTTGCCCCAAAGTCTTGCGGCATTGTATTCAGACATAGCCCCCTTATAAGGCCCTCTAATGTTGTCCCTGAAAGTAACCAGGTAATGAAGGTCTTCTTCCTTGATGTACTTGGTTCTCTTTCTATCCAGATAATACAGGGGCGGTAGATACAGGCCTTCAGGTTTCTTTAGGTCTGAGTTCCACCAGTTATACCATCTATATAGTGTGTCGGTAGATATGTCAAGATACTGCGCTACCTTATTGGGAGGCCAATATCCCGCATTCAGTGTTTTCATTTATTCACCTCCTTATCCAAAGCAGAAGTACATACCATCTTGTTCTGCGTATATATCGCCTTGTACAAATTCTGCTTGAAAAATAACACCCTCCGGGCAAACGGGCTCATCTGATTCTAAAACTTCCTGAGCGATTTTATACGCTCTTTCTACCGCGTGTTCTTCTGCCTGTGAACTTGCTCTATCTGGCCATACAATACCTGTCCAATATAATCTTCCATACTGTCGCTCCGCTGTCGCGACTTCGTAAAAACTATCTGGAAATCTTGAATCGTTTACACGGTTCAAAAATACCTGCGCTACAAGACGTCTTGTGCCGTCTGAAACTCTGTCCCCGCCCGCTTCTTGATAGACAATAAGTGCGAGTATCTCCAGTTCTTCGTCTGTGTAGGTTTTATCAGGTAGTGGGTCGCTGTGTACAAGAGACTTTTCCACGGTTTCCACAATGTTTTCCACAGGCTCACGTACATCATGAGAAGGCTGTACGCATACAGTCGTCTCTTCAGGTGCGCTCTGTTGTTCAGGTACCTGGGTACGCAACATGATGATGCCCGACAGAGCAAAAATCAGCGATAATAAGAGCATTCCTGATATAAATTTCTTCATTTCACCCTCCAAAAGTTAATAGATACGAAAGAACATTGTCCACATTCTTTCCGTCAACCTTGCCGTCTACAAGCAAGTCCGCCATTTTTCCCTTCTTCTGAACAAGATTGTAGACGCCCTCGTCTACTGTGTCTCGAGTTAAGATTGTGACGATACGAACTGTTCCTCTCGTACCGATTCGGTGTGCTCTGTCTTCAGCCTGGTCTTTGATTCCTCTGTTCCACGGCTCATCTACGAAGATTACAAGCTGTGCGGCGGTGAGTGTAAAACCAGTGCCCAAAGCTCCTATTGTGCCAATCATGACCTTACAATTAGGGTCGTTTTGGAACCTATCTTTCTCTTCCATTCTCTGAACAGAGCCGACTTCACCTGTAATATATGCGGGGTTGTACTTTTTGAGCTTATGTCGAATAACATTCGTCATCTCACTCCAGTTACTGAAGATGATTGCCTTTCCGCCTACAGATACTTCTTCTTCTACGAGTTCTTCCATGCGGTCCATCTTCGCAGATTTTGTAACCGCACTGGATAGAATGCCAGGGTATCCCGTGACTTGACGCAGGCGCAACATTTCAGACAGCGGGTCCGGGTGGACCTTAACTTTATCGATATTATCACGAACCTGGTCCCTGACATCTTTATACAGAGACTTCTGTTCAGGATAGGCATCTACCCACTCAATGGTGTGAACCTTGGGGGGCAGGTCAAGAACATCTCCCTTAACCCGTCTAAGCATAACCTTAGACACCATTGAACGGAGCTCGTCTAGATTCTTATATCCGACGATTTCTTTTCCGCCAAATCCGCCCATCGTGCAATAATGCTGTTTGTAGGCGTAGAAACTATGAGTTTCAAATCCGGACCACTTTAGAGGTAGGTACAAATCCAGCGGATTGTTCAATACAAAAGTACCGGACATTGGAATCTTAGGACCCTTGCAATCGATAGACAGTAGAGCCTTGCCCTGTTGGCTATCAGGGTTTTTCGCCTTATGCGCCTCATCAAAAGCAATCATTCCGATGACTCCTCTATCACACAGTTCTTGAATTTTTTCTGCAATAGGAAATCTGATGACTGTGCGTTTTCCTTGCTTTTCTTTGAAGCTACCACCTCTAAGTGTTTCGATATTGGTAATCCAAAAGAACTGATGCGGAATGTTATTGAGGTCTTCCATCTTGTCTTTTGTACTACCTTCAATCATCTTAATGGGCGGCCTTTTTGTGAATCGAGTACCTAAAATCCACGAATCTTCTCTGCTGTGAATCTTTACCTCATCGGCCCAGTTGTACTTATTACCGTTGATTCCGCAGATGATAAGACAATGTTTCAGACCGTCTGTCTGTTTTCTACACATGGCGAGGTCGATTATTTCTTTTGTCTTACCCAAGCCCTGGTCATCGCCAAGCAGAAAACTTTCATGTTCGAGACCGTAGATTACACCCTCCATCTGGTGTTTGTAGGGCTTGGTGGTAAATACGAACCCCGAAGGCAGTTGTGCATGAGACTCGGGTGTCTCGTGGCGCATCTCACCGCGTAACAGCACATCGTACTCGCGCAACCTGCTCATGAGCATTGGTACGGCGGACTCTGGTATTTCCCATGTCTTCTTGTCTGGAATGTAGACTCGAGTACCCATACTTTTGATAATAGCCACGAGATTAGAGTCGTATTCAAATGATACAAATGCAGAAAGTTTTGAAAGTGATGTAGGTTTCAATCTTTCCGGCTGGGCGATTTCAATATATACCATATCGCTCCTCCTTTCATCATAATGTATTGTACTACATATTATTCTAAAATGCAAGCATTTCTTAAAAAAAGTGTGCGGCTCGCTGAAAGAACCGCACACCTATTTATATATGCTCTAAATTGCCGGGCTGTCTCTACTTTCCTCGTCTGAACTAACAAAATTACTCGCCTTTGCGGACTCGAAAGTTATCCCGCCTCGCTTGTGGTCGGACTTTGCGAGAGATAGGTAACCATTTGCTCCTGCAATGATTACAGCTTCCCCCACTCCTGTCGCGGCTGTGAGCCAAGCGGCGGCAGCCGTGTAACCGCTCTTGATGCACATATACATCAAGAACAAGCATTCTTGAACGATGATGAACCCAAATACCATTGCGATAAGGCACACCATCTTACTCCATTGAATTTTCCGCTTTTTGCGCTTTGCGGTGGTGCGCCTCCCGCTTGCCATTATTTCAGTCCGAACTTTTCAGCAAATCTGCTGAGAACGGTTGCAAACTGCTCACGAGTCAGAAAGTCCTGCCACATATAGTTCGGCTCTCCGTTGGGAAGAGCAGACCCACCCACGAGAATGCCGTTATCTACGACGAACTTTCTTCCCTTCTCGCTGTACTGACCGCAGTCATTGTCCTGAAGCTCGGCACGGTAGGCAGCCATAGCTACCTTGAACATCTCGTTGAATTTATCCTGAGTCATTTCTTCAATCTCCTCTCCTACAAGACTCCAGTCAGGTCTACCGTAGCCAGCAATCTGACTGTAATTCAGCTTGTAACTCTTGTTTCGTACGGCTCCGCCGTTGGGTACCACGCCCGGTTGACTCGAAGTATTACCTTCGATTGTGTAGACTCTTCCACCTTCAACCTTTTCCACAAGGCCTGTATGATAGGAGCTTGCGCCCTTATCATTGGTGAAGAAAATCTGGTCACCGGGCTGAGGGTCCTTGAAAAAGCGACCGGCCTTCTTATAGTAACTCATGCTATAAGTACACCCGGCACCTGCACCTTTCTTCGGCTGGAAAGTCATGGCCATTCCGAGCTCAAGACCGAAGGTGTAAATGAAGCAGTAGTCTACGAAGCAATCGCACCAGGCGTAGCCGTTCTTCTTGCCGTTGTAGACGACCCCTAGATCGTCCAGGAAGGCCGCAAACTTGTTCCAGTTATTATAGCCAGCATTTGCTGTCTTGTCCTGAAGTTGAGAGTTTGTCGCCTTTTCAAGGTACCCAATTTCAGCTCTTGCGGTTTCAATTACTCTTGTCTGAGGTGTCATTTTGGTTGCCCTCCTCGATACTGGCAGTAACTTCGGGCGGCGTAGCATTATTATCAGTGCCCGGAGTCGTGGTGGTCAACATATCTTTCAGTTTCTTAATCACGTCTACCGCATAGGCTGTAAATGCGGCAAGCATCACAAGGGACACAGCAGTCATCAAATTGACTGTCTGCCCATCAATGTCTACAACCATAAGGTTTGGGTTAAGGTACCCGGCGAAGTAGACGGCGATGAGAGCGACAGCGACGACGCCGCCCTTGATACAGCCGTTGCGGAATTTCACCTTATCCCAATCACCCTCGATGATTGCACTCGTAGACCCGAGAGCAATATTGGCGAGGATAACAAGAATAAGACCTGCCGCAAGGCGAATGGTGGTCATATCCAAAATATCCATTATTTTTTTCCTCCTTACACTTTCGATATAAGTTTACACAGTTTTCTAAGGTCCGATTCTTCAGCGTCGTAAAACTTATTAGACCACAGCCAGAAGTCTTCAAAGTCTTTACGTCTGAATTCATTTGCCCAGGGGTCTTTCCATAAGACTTCCCAACGTTCTTTAACTTTGGGGTTATCGGGCGTAGGAAGACTCAGCAGTTTAAGAATGTCGTTGATTAGATATGCTCGTTGAGACACATCAGGAGAATTTGCCTGTACAAGATAATCCTTCTGCATCTGACAATCGTCGTTACACAGAATATCATTTTTCCAGTAGATAATTCCATTGACGCATTTGAGCATCGTACCGTAGGGAATATTTACTTTTTCCCCCGTTCGACTCAAAGCTCTGAGTCGTTTTCTTGTCATGTATTGTCCGTCCATGTTTATGCCTCCGCGTTATTCAGTTACCTCTGTCCAGCCGTACACGCCCGGTTCCCACACATTTGCGGCAACATCGGACGTCCAATGTTTGTCCTTATGACTTACCTTTGCACCTTTCTCATAGGCGTCATGCGCTCCTACAGGCTGAGACCACGCAGGCCACTCTTCGGCGGGGTCACTCGTTTTGCTCCACAGGCTGGCAGCCGTATCAGGTGTCCAGTCAGCTTGAGAAGTGTGGGCTTGGACACACTTATAGAGAGCTTCCTTATACCTACGAATCTGACCCACCGTGTAGGCAACAGGGTATGCCCACTCACTGAACAGGTCAGCGTGTTTGGCCGCCGTGACAGGGTCAATAGACCCAGCCTCAGCCATCGTAACGAAGGTGATACCGTTGACAACCTGTGCCTTCTGAACTTCAGTGGCAGTGCATACTTCGCAGAACTGGACTTCTCGTGCGTTTTCGATACCCCCATTGGTACCAAGAGTGAAGGTTTCACCGTTGAAGGCAATTCCCTGTGCTTCGTCCTCTGTACACAGTACGAAGCAACCGTTATCGGCCTTTTTGATAAACGTGAGTTTATCAGCTACGCCGATTTCGGTTCCGTCTTCAAAGATTCTGAACATACTGTACCTCCTATGATGTTATAGTATAGACGATTTAATTTTAATACACGGTTATGGTCGTCATAACTCATGTAATATCCTCTTATTGAAGCATTATACCACTCATCTATCTTATCCCTCGTCATCTTACCCTCTTTTAGCTGTCGGGCGAAGAAGTGCATTTTATGACGAGTTCGTTTAAGACTGTCTCTGTTTCCTCTGCAAACAACCTTTCCGGTATCTGTCAGAAAGAATGTGGCCTTGCAGTATTTGAACTTGCTTGTGAGTGGTATTATTTTACACTTATTTCGGTTTATTTGCAACCCATTATTTTGAAATCTATCGTGTACGTCGTCTATGAATGCCTGTGCTTGCTCTTTTGTCTCGAATATAGCGTAGTAATCGTCCATGTAATGAGCGAATTCTTTCACACCAAGTTGGCATTTCACATAGTTGTCTACGATAGATGGTAATGCAACCATTTCAGCTTGCGACGGCTCTACGCCAAGCGGCATTCCTACAGATGTACCTGAAGTTCTTGCAAAGTCCATGACTACCTGGTCGCATAAATTTCTTATTTTACCGTCTTGTATCATATCCTGGTGGCGATTGTATATCGCCCAATGAGGAGCAGACGGAAAGAATTTTCTAAGGTCTATCAAAACGATGAACCCGCCTCTTCCATGCTTTCTGTACCACCTATGAAGGTGAGTTTTTAGTCGCATAAAGGAGAAAGAAAGTCCTTTACCTTGCTGACTCGCGCCGTTGTCATAAATCATTTGAGGTCTATACAATGGGTACAAGATATTCTCGGTTATTACCTTATGCACCTGCCTGTCTTGAACCGTAGGTGCGTCTATGGGTCGTATCTTACCACGCTCTGCAAGCATGAAATGTGAACCCTTGTGACCTTTCCATGTACCATTGATTACCTCATGGCGCCTTAAAGCTGTGCCTGAAATCAGGTGAAGTTCAAAGTTGTTTACACTCCTCTTCCACCTGACTCCTCTACAACACTTCTCGCCGGCTTTGAATAACGTATTGTAAGAGAATATCTCTTCCAGTGAGCCCAGTTGCTCATTTCTGTTTAGCTTATTTTTCGCTCGTTTCTCCTTTCTTCTTTGATATCTATGTTCATGTCGCTCCGAACTATTCATGGGTAGTTTTCGTCCTCCGTACAGTGTATTATAGAAGCAGGTTATAACTGCGTGATGACAAATCATGAAATGAGTTACTGCTATACCTCACCATGCAAGAAGCGTCCGACTTGCCATATCAGAGGTGCTATTTTTGGATTAACTCCATGGAAGTGCCTCTCCTTCTGTGTAAAGGTTTATTTCACATAAAGCTACTTTCTTCAACCAATCCTTATGGATTCACAGAATCCGGGCGCCAACCCATTCGAATTATTCGCATTGTTATTGTTGGCGTTGCCGTTGGTGTTCACATTACAGAAATTATTGCTGTTGTTGTAATTAGCCGAACGACAATGAGGTTACAGAGACACACCAGCTATTGAATTATTCGGTGCGAGATGCGTCGCTTCGTATGACGCCATTTAGGAGCATTTCCTCTTTGGCGATTAGCTCTCCGAGCCTATCTGCCATTCTATCAAGTCTTGCGACTGCGCCTGCTCCATCTTTCTTATCCAGCGTATCTGTGAAGCTACCAGCGGGGTTCTTATTCATCTGCCTGTAACACGCAAGAAGGCGAACATCAAGAGCACGAAGATTCGCACGGGCCAAGATTAGAAATTTTGTTCTTTCTTCCATCTTCATCGCAAAGTGTCTACCTTGAGGGTAAATAGAATTTGCAGACTCACAGTTATCCATCAATGAACCTGCCAACTCTGCGATGGGCTGTGCGACCAACCTTGCGTATCTGGCACTGACTCTTGTGAGGAATCGAATGGTTTCATCATAGATTTCATATGCCACCGTTACAAACTGCGCTTTAGATTCACTTCTCTTCGATGCGAGAACAGACATATTTTAACCTCCAGGCGAGGAAAGAGCCCCGCCCGCTTTCGCGGGACGGGGATTCCCAGATTTACGATTAGACACAGAAGCCGGGCGCCAACCCACTCGAAAAATACGCAGCGTTACCGTAGGCGCCGCCGCCGGTGTACACAGCACAGAAACCAGTGCCGGAGTGATAAGCCGAACGACACCAATGATACACCGCAGTACCAGTAGCATCATGACGATACTTGATTTTACTGTTACCAGCCTTATAGTAATCGTATTGTGCCTGATAATTCTGCTCGTACTGATTTGCCCAAGAACGAGCACCCTGAACCTCAAACTCTGCAAGGAAGAACAGATAGTCAGTAGTTGCTGTCACCGCGCCAGAAGTGTTACTGGCATTACCTGTATTATCTGTATACTTCGTTACAGGCTTCATGACTGCGCGAAGGTCTGCGGGCAGAGCCGCCATAAAGCTATTCGCAGGAGGCGAAGTAGGAGTACCACTGTTGCCCAGTAGAGTCTTACGACCGTAGCTATCATTCCAACCACCGGCGTTAGTATTCGACAGATTCATTCGGAAACCCTGACTGGAACCTGTGCTGCTGTAGTTGGAATCGCAGAATGCGATGTCCGTACCGCTCGTTGTCTTACCAATCTGGAAGTGAATACGATTAGGACCCTCGTGACCACTGTTGTGGTTGAATCCAAGAATAAACGCTCTCACGGTGCTATTCAGCGACATACCCTGAACAGTTCCGGAAATCTGAATATTCTTGTAGTCACCCACGTTCCAGTAGGTTGCGCCGGTACCTGCATCAGACACGGACTTGATGTCTGCCCAGCTATTCTCATTCAGAGTATTGCTGATAAGACTGACACTCACATTCACGGTCTGAGAAGCAGGTGCGGTATGGTTCGTATCCGCCGCAACGTTGATTGTGATTACGCAGTTTCCAGACTTCACACCAGTTACGGTAATTACATTTCCGCTGACAGAGGTTGTAGCAACCTGATTGTCATTGGAAGATGCGCTGATAGCGCCTGTGCCCTCTCGAGTAATCGTGATGGTATCCGACTTCTTACTGGTCGTAATCTGAATAGACGTTTTGTCCTTCGTAAAGGAGCCCGCCTTCTTACCGATAGACCAGTTTACTGTCTTCGCTGTCGTGGTGCCGTCAGGCCACTCATATTTGTCGTCCTTGAGAGACGCCTGCATGGTGTAAGAGCCTGCATTCGTCGCGCTCTGAGTACCACTCAGTGTCATCTTGGTTGCGTCATACCCGGACAGCGTGGGGGACTGAGATGCGCCGTTGTAAGTAAGAGTACCGCTCTGAGTAGGCACAGCAGACACCTTGATTCGACTCACCGTGACCGCGACAGATGCGGTATAGGCCTGACCGCCGATGGTTGCAGACACAACGACAGACGTGGTACCATAAGTCATCGTCTTGGGGCTGTAATCTACTTGGTCTGTGATTACGGCGGTAGAGCCGTCTGCAAACGTGGCCTTCACGACCATTCCTGCGGGGTCAAACTGGTCACCTACGATGTACGTCGTTTTGGTAGGATTGCTCGTTACCTCAATCTTAGTGGCGATACGAAGGTCAACCGTGTACTTGAGAGCGCCTGTTACTTCAACTGCCTGAGAAACAGTATCAGCACCATACGTTGCCGTGACGGTCCATGTGCCGGTGTTGGGAAGAGAGAACTCCTGGCTGCCCGTACCCGTGAGGGTTGTGGTACCATCTGAGCAAGTCAACGAAGTTCCTGCGAGAGCGATGACAGAAATTGTCGGGCTCTGAACACCGAGTGCGCTTTTCAGTTTTGCGATGGTGATTGACTTGGACTGCTGGTCCGAGGTAGAATAAAACGGAACCGTATCATTCATACCCAAACTCTGCGAAACAGGAAGACTCTCAGTTTTGGGCTGATATTCTCCCAAATCTTCCGGAAAATACCCCTTAGGAATCTTCTTCGTTTCGGGGTCCAGCGGAGCGAGGTTTTCGAATGCGGCGTCAATTTCCTGAGCCGCTTTCTGCGCCGCATTCACCTGCCTGTTCAGATAGTTGTACCCGTGCTGAGGCGTCAAGCCAACTTCTGTGCCGCCGGGCGACACATATTGGCTATCAGTCCAGTTCTCGGGCAAATCCGCAGGCAGATTCTGTTTGACCGGTCTTGTTGCCATATAACTTTCCTCCTTTTATTAGCCCTCTTTGATTCTGATTGTGTGCTTACCAAGAATTGTCTGAGGTACAGGTACCCACACATTCGAGTTGGACAGCACATTATCGTCACCGTCGAGTAACTTGATGTTTGTCACTTCTTCAACCCGGGCGGGGGTCACCTCATATTCAAGAGTAACCACAGACCCAATGGCGTGGCTGACTCTGAAAGATGTAATCTTGACAGAGTCATTGATAAGTACCGCCTTGATGTCCGAAAGAACAAATCCGGCGGTATCATGAAGAAGTTTATCCGTAATAGAAGCCTTATCTGCCATCTTAATTATAGCACCTCCCTCAGTTAATGCAAACGGTTTTTCTCCCAGAGCCCACGACCCCAATTTGTAGTACCATTCAAGTACCTGAGAACCACTTATGGTAGCAAACGGAAATGCTCCAAGTCTCCATTGGCCCAGAAGATAGTTCCACTGAATAGTCCTGTATGAAATCTCTTCGTTGATTGCAATGAGCAACGCCGTGAGTGGCACATTCGTAAAGATGATATTACAGGGCTTAATCTGGTTGATGGTAAACTCAAGTTCTTGATACCAATTCTGGTTCAATGCAGAAGATTCAACATACAAGGTATAATTGTTGAAATCCACATGAGCATTCCACGCACCCTTTCCAATAATATCATCCAGTCTTTTCTTAAGAAATCTGAATGTAAACGGAGGTGCGAGAGTAATTCTATTTAGAACTCGCTGTTTTCTAAATTCCAGAGATTCAGTGGTCGGGTCTGCGATGATTCCGAGCATCATTTCGAACATTTCAATACCTTCATAGTTTGCGGTGAGAACAAAGGTATTTGCAAACGCTTGAGATGCTTCGGTCTGGGCATAAGATAGTTGTTCCTGTTCAGCGTCGATTATGGCGTCCATCTCCGCGACATCTTTATAGATGTGCGGTACAAACGAGCCAAGGAGTCTATCATACATTGATAGTCACCTCCCCGAGTTTGGGCAACTGCTGAGTCTGTGCATTTTCCGTGAACTCGATGTCTTCTGCGGCTCCGTTCAGCGTAACATGAGTGACGTTTGCCACTCCCGCAACATTTACGATTGCAGAGGTGACTCGTGCGACAAACATGGCAATAGAATACTGATTCAGGTCATTGGAGCTTGCCCAGCTTTGTCTGAGCTCCTTGACATACGCCGCAAGCGCATTTTTGATGGGCTCTTCTACCTGCCCTTTTGTGTACCCTGTTTTCAGCACGATAGTGGCGGAGACCGCAACGCTAACCTCTGTAGGGGTAACTACGGTGACCTTGTGGCCAATGGGCGCGATACCCAGACCATCACCGGTCTCGCCCTGTGCGTTTTCCGGGTCAATATATTCCTGCACTTCCTTGATATACTCGTCAGAGACAGGATTATACTCAGGGTCGATGATGCTCAGCTTCACCGTGCCACCACCGTTCCATACGGGGTAAATCTGAACAGCACTGACGCCGCTCAGTGCAGTTACCTTCTCACGGTAGTCTGCAATATTTCCGCCGAATGCCTTCTGGTTCAGAGCGGCGAAGTAGCGAACACGGAATTCTTCGTCCGTCTCTGTATTTCGAGCAGGAATGAGAAGAGTGGACATTTCAGCTGTCGCAACACCCTTGATGAAAGTGATGTTTACGAGAGTACCCGAATACTGATTTCCGATTGTACCTGCTTCTTCGCATCTAAGCTGATAGTAACCAGGCACATACAAACCTGATTCGTCATAGAAGTAATCTACGACTGTATAGTTGATGGGAGACGTGTCGCTTACGGTGGAGAATCTAGAACCCATAGGCACAGAAATGGGAGTACCCTCGCTATCTGCAAAATATGCCTTTTTAACAGCGTATGTTGCGGCATATCTTTCGAGTCCCTGCTCTGCCGCTCTGTTATCAAGAGCATCGCCCGTTGCGGTGATGGCGAATGTGTCCTGATAAAACCCTCTGAGCTCCATGAAGAATCCTGCCAGCATCTGACAAAACGGAGCCAGGGCGTCATAGATAATACTGCCCTCACGCTTATCTAGGCTGTCATCTACAAAGGACAACGCCTGAGACATGAGATATTTGTATGTGTACTGTTCCAGCTTATCTCCAATCATAACTGTACCTCCGTTTCTACTTTCTGGCTACCGTATATTGTGTCGGCATAAAAAGACACAGTACACGAGTCAAGCCCCGTCTTTGTGAATTTGAAGTCTCGAACACCAGTAACTCTGTCGTCACAACACAGAGCCTCTTCTATAATTTTAGGTACTCGCGCCACCACATAGTCATAGGATTGACCCACGAGAAGATTGAGCTGATTACCGTAATACCAGTCATAAATCTCATAAGCATATTTAGAGGTATCCAGTACCTTCTTTATGAATTGCATCACAGCTTCGGAATCATCAATTTTGCCCATGATTCTTCCGTTTTCCATATCCAACCTGAATGTTTTGGTCGGTAGAGTTTCAAACTCTTCTGTCGTGTCTACAGAAAAAGCAGGAGTTTCAGGTATCACGGTTTTACTCCCTCCTTTCGTTGGAGAATATAATACTTTTGGCCTCTTGCGAGTTTAATCATCATCACCTTGTCTCCGACTTTCAACCCTCTCCACAGCTTAATCTGATAGATGCCGCAGTTATCTTCAGAAGTGGCTCCATGAACACCTGTGTGCCCATGAGGGTTCTCAAAGATATATGTGCCGGAATCAGCTGTACGAGTTATGATTGTTTCTTGACAAAGTGCTCCCAGAATTAAAAAGGCCTCTGTCAGTTCCCTGTTGTCAACTTTGACTTTAAGGGGAGAGACAGAGGTTACTTCGCCTTCTACAATATCGACGACTTCATTCTGAGGAGTACGCCCTGCCTCTCGCATCATTTTAGCGAGTCTGTGCCCATCACCCACCGCGAACAACCTCCGTTTCTAAGTCCATTGTATGTTCGTTATTTTTGAATTTGTGCGTACATTGAGTGACGAGAAGATAACTATTAAGAGAAAGGTCACCCAGGTCTGCAATCTTGCACTTGAAGGTACAACCTGCGAAAAACTCCTTGACACCCAGGCAGTGAAGAGTGAGTGAGCGTCGAGTATCGCAATAGTATTTCAGCATCTTGAGGCCGCGAGCCTCAATCTGCGAAAGATTGTAGCTTTCGTCCACTTTTTCGTATAACTGCAAGATGCCCCAGCGTTTTATTTTCTCGCCACCGTTTACCGTGTCGTTGACAATGAAAACTTCGCGCTTTCCAGTAGTCTCGTTGTCCCGGTACAGCTTGATTTGGTTGTAAACATCTTTATCTATAGAGGTCTCGTAGTCAAACCCGGTAACAAACGATGCGTCACCCAGCATCTCCGGTCTCATGCAAGACTTCACGTTCAGGTGCTTGATTACACCGAAATCATCTCTGATAAAGAACCACTGGTTGGTGTTTGCAAGAGTGGCATCCAGAGCGTTTTGCACCATCTCGTACAGGGACACAGCGTCCTCCGAACGGGGCGGGCAGATGTAAGTGCTGGGGTCTGTGATTTCGTACTTGAGGACAAATTCGTCGCACAACTGAGCGAGAATCTGAGAACTGGTCACATTCTCAAATACCTTTGCGTCTTTATTCTTCAGATATCTCAACTGGTCGTATGCGGTGACTTTGATGTTTCTAACATCTTCGTCACGACTCTTCTTGAACACGAAGCCCTTGAACATCTTATAACCATCTACGATGACAGACACAGTTGCGCCTTCCCAGAAAGCAAGAGGACTCGTAGCACGAACTGTAAATTCGCACTTACCAGGATTATCTGTCATATAGGTGGTTATGGTCATATCTGATACAGCACGAGACACATCGAATGTCTTATTGTGCCTATTGTCGAATATGATAGTTTTTACATTCATGCGAGCACCACACTTTCTGCGGTCACCCAGCCGAGCCAGCCACCATCAGGAGTGGTAACATGATAGGGATGACTTCCCTTCTTATTGATGAAGTTTACCTTACCTCGATAGTTGGTGAATGTCTTACCTGGTTTTGCACCATAGCTGTCGTAATGCACACGACCATTCAGCACAACGTCACAGCCGATGGTAATTTGTTTTGGGGCGGGGGTAACCTTTGCGGCGGGTTGAACCGTCCCGACTTCTGTTTTTGCTCTTGTGGAGCGGTTGGTAGACGTCGCGGCCAATACGGAGATAGAATAGTCTTTATACTCCTTGAAGGTGATGGAGTAGTAGGTGTCTTCGTGGTCGCCGCCCTGATGATAATACGTGAAATCCTCAATAACAACTTCACGGTCATAGCCCATTCCACCAACGGATTCAATGCCTGTGACCGTGAGTCTACAAGGCTTGCAGTCTTGACGGATTTGATTGATGAGGTCAAGATAGAACTGAGCGGAACGGAAGCTACCCTTGGTACGAACTCCCGTCCACCAGCTATCATAAGGGAAGAAACTGTCCCAACTGATTTTATCCAGCTGGGGCAGTTTAGGTACAACAATGTCGCCGATTGTAATAATCTCAGTGTCAAGATTATTAGACGAGCTTGACACTTCGATTTTTTCAGGGTTGACAGGGAACTGCACAACCTGACCGTTATAAGTAAGAAAGATTCCGATATCCACCTGTCAACCCTCCTATCAGTTTGCAACGAGAGCCGTTGCCATCTGCTCTTCTACCATGTCCTCAATGACATCCATAATCTTGTTGACGTCTGCGGTTTCTCGCACGTCTCCAAAGCTGATGTGCGCCACCGGGGTAATTTGCTGGAGATTGAGAAGATAGTCACGAGCAGCCATATCTCGCAGAAGCTGAATGTCTTCATCGTTGATGTTGACATCGTTCTTGATGGACCCCACGCTATCGAGGTTACCACCTGCTACGTTTACTCCTGCTCCTGTTGCACTATTATAGAGTGCTGTATTGCCCTCCATGAAATCTGCGAGTCCGCCTGTGAAGTCTCCAATACCGTCTGTGAGAGTCTTTACAGCACCTGCGCCCCACTCATATCCGCCATTGTAGGCATCAGATACCCAACCATCTTGGAATGCCCCTGTATCTACAAAGTCTTTGCGTTTACTCTCCAACTCTGCCTGTTTCGAAAGTACGCCGTTTGACAGCGTTGCAGTTATATCCCAATCTTGACCTAATACGTTTCCGATGGCGGATATTAAATCAAGAAGAGGAGAGAACATCTGAATAGCCATCAGCACGCCTTCAAGAACGAAAGAGGGAAAATCCACGGCAAACAAATTATACAAGAAAATGCCTATATTTGCAATGATTTCCCACACAGCGAGACCAAAGTTCTTAAATGCGGCTATGACCACGGCGATTCCGCCGCAGATTGCACCAACTATTTGACTGAAAGAGACACCGCACACCTGAAGAATTCCAATTACGGCAGCTATCGCTACTATTACAAGAAGGATGGGCCAGGTGGCGGCAATCCACGCCGCAGCCATTTGGATACCCGCGATAACTGCCATAGAGGCAAGAACAACGAGT